>Ga0210397_10002739_pt1 | contig 11026 bp, 8 predicted proteins | sample IncBWH2OmetaG_FD_160126 | JGI IMG/M metagenome (GOLD analysis project Ga0210397, IMG submission 160126) | Forest soil microbial communities from Barre Woods Harvard Forest LTER site, Petersham, Massachusetts, United States - Inc-BW-H-2-O ...
TCCGTCGGCCGGCACGCCCGAAGGCCCATGGCTGCGAACCGGAGATTCGGGATTCATTTCCGACGGCGAGCTGTTCATCATCGGCCGCATCAAGGATCTGCTGATCGTTTACGGAAAAAACCACTCTCCTGACGACATCGAGGCAACCATCCAGGAGATCAGCGGAGGCCGATGCGCGGCGATAGCGGTTCCGGCCGGTGACAACGAGAAGCTGGTTGTCATCGTTGAAGCGAGGAAGCGCGGCCCCAAGGAGGAGGCGATGCAAAGGCTCGGTGCCGTCAAGCGTGAAGTCACCTCAGCGATATCGACCTCGCACGGCCTGAGCGTGTCGGACTTCGTTCTGGTAACCCCCGGCGCGATTCCCATCACCACCAGCGGCAAGATCAGACGGTCGGAGTGTGTCCAGCTGTACCGAAACGACAAGTTCAACCGCATAGATGCTTAGCGGCGCCCTTAAGCCCTCAAGCCGTCGGGCGCCTGGCGGGGGCGTTGTGACCCGAGTTGGTCGATCCCGGCATTTCGTTCGGCCCTGACCCCACGCTCATCTGAGCCAAATCCGGTCTTATTCGCTTCTGCCAGATGGATTTCCGCCGAGAACGGGAGGCACCGAGCGTCTGCCGACGTAGAGACTCCTGTGGTGAATTCGACCCCAAATTCGACCGCCCGCGCTAGCGCACCGGGTTGTGCCATGGGCAGACCTAGATTCGCCTCCCTCGGCATGTCATGTCCGGCTCGGTAGAGTCGAGCCGGGCGGCGATCGTCGAAGCTCGACGACAGTGGCGTTAACACTGCTTTGGCGCTGCTGATAGGTAGGCAACGATCGTGGTCTGGTCATCGGGGGACATGGCGCTCTCCATGCCCATCCACGAGGGCCTCTGGGCGCAGAAGGGCACACAGGATCATGGCTGAAAAGCTGACGCCGCATTTCGCCGATGTGCAGGCGCACTACGACCTGTCCGACGACTTCTTCCGCCTGTTTCTGGACCCGACCCAGACCTACAGTTGTGCCTACTTCGAGCGCGGCGACATGACCCTGCAAGAGGCGCAGATCGCCAAGATCGACCTGTCACTGGGCAAGCTGGGCCTGCAGCCAGGCATGACGCTGCTCGACGTCGGCTGCGGCTGGGGCGCCACCATGCGGCGGGCGATCGAGAAGTACGACGTGAATGTCGTTGGCCTGACATTGTCGAAGAACCAGGCCGCCCACGTGCAGCAGTTATTCGACGAGATGGACAGCCCCCGCCACAGGCGGGTGCTGCTCAATGGTTGGGAACAGTTCGACGAGCCCGTCGACCGCATTGTGTCGATCGGTGCGTTCGAGCACTTCGGCCCCGCCCGCTACGACGACTTCTTCAAGATGGCCTACAGCGTCCTGCCCGATGACGGCGTGATGCTGCTGCACACCATCACCATGCTGTCGGAACAGCAAATGACCGACCGCGGCTTGGCGTTTACGGTCGAGATCCTCGACTTCAGCAAGTTCATCCTGACCGAGATCTTCCCGGGGGGCTTCACGCCGACGGTCGACATGGTGAGGGAGCATTCGTCGCGGGCCGGTTTGCGACCCGCCCGCCGCCAGTCGCTGCAGCCCCATTACGCCAAGACCCTCACCATGTGGGCCACGGCCCTCGAGGCGCGCAAGGAAGAGGCGATCGAGATTCAGTCCGAAGAGGTGTACGAGCGCTATATGAAGTACCTGACCGGCTGCGCCAAGTTGTTCCGGAGCGGCTACATCGACGTCAACCAGTTCACCCTGAAGAAGTAATTGATTGCGCTGTGCCCGAAGTTGGTGTTCACCGACGCCAGCGCACACGGGCCCTCGGTGCCGTATACCTCGGCCAGGCTGGCGTACTCGAACGGGTCACCGATCGGGGTACTGGGGGCCTCAACACCCCCGCGGCCAACGCCGCCCGATAAGCCGCGGCCTGCGCGGACGGCGACGGTGTCGGATGTTGATCGTGCGGCCGTCCTGATTGGCGGCCGTGCCGCGTAGCACCGCCAGGATCCCGGTCGCCGTCGGCCTGCGCCATCCGGCAACCGTTTGAGCAGCAGCACGGCTCCGCCGATGGTGCAAAAATCGGGCGAACGTACCATGTTCACAGTCCCGGGGTGCACACCGCGGCGTCGGCAGAGTGACTTAGCAGCGCGTTTCCGCGCTGTTGCGGTGCGACACCGAGCGGCCCACAGCTCGCACCCAGCCGACCTCTGGTCAAGCCAGCGAAGTTTGCTACACCGGGCTCAGCGAACAGGTAGTGTGTTGCCCTGTGGTTGAGCCTTCCATCCCTGCAATGTTGCGCCAGTGTGTCAACCTGCACCCCGATGGCCTGGCGTTCAAGTTTATTGATTACGACCGGGACTGGGACGGTGTTGCCGAATCCGTGACGTGGTACCAGTTGTACCGGCGAATGGTGAACGTGGCCCGTGAACTCAGGAATTGTGCATCGCCCGGCGACCGCGTCGCGATACTAGCTCCGCAGAGCCTGGATTACATCTATGCGTTTCTGGGTGCATTGCAGGCCGGGCTTATCGCTGTGCCGCTTTCACTTCCGCACGGTGGCGCCACCGACGAGCGCGTTGATGCCGTCATGCAGGACGCGTCGCCCACCGCCATTCTCACCACATCCGCCGTCATAGACGATATCGCCCAACAGATTACCCCGCAGCCCTTCGAGGCCGCCCCGACGACCATCGAGGTCGACCGGATAGACCTGGACGCTCCGATACCGTCCGATGTCGACCACGACAGCCGTCAAACTCCTGCATATCTGCAATACACTTCTGGGTCGACCCGTACTCCGGCCGGGGTGATGATTACTTACCGAAATTTGCTGAGCAATTTGCAGCAACTGATCTCCGGTTATTTCAGGCATCTCGGAGGAATTCCCCCACACGACGGCCTCCTAATCTCGTGGCTGCCGTTCTATCACGACATGGGGCTGGTACTGGGAGTTTGCGCGCCGATTATGGCGGGAATTCCCGGTGTGCTGACCAGCCCGGCAGCGTTCCTGCAGCGACCGGCCCGGTGGATACAACTGATGTCGACCGAAGGTCGGGCGTTCTCGGCGGCACCGAACTTCGCCTTCGAACTGGCAGCGGCCAGAACATCGGACGACGATCTGGCCGGGTACGACCTCAGCCGCATAGGGACCATCCTCAGCGGCAGCGAGCGAGTGCATCCCGCGACCCTCAAGCGCTTCACCGACCGGTTCGCGCCCCTCAATTTTGACGAATCGGCGCTCCGCCCCTCGTATGGGCTCGCGGAAGCAACGGTGTACGTGGCGACCAGCAGGTCCGGCGAACCACCCACGATCGTCGAGTTCGACGCCGACGAACTGTCCGCCGGGCAGGCGAAACGGTCCGCGGGCGAGGGCAGTACGCCGCTGGTCAGTTACGACGTGCCGCAGTCACCGACCGTGCGGATCGTCGATCCCGACACCTGCACCGAATGCCCGGAGGGAACGGTCGGCGAGATCTGGGTTCACGGCGACAACGTCGCCGTCGGGTACTGGAACAGGCCCGCCGAGACCGAGCGCACCTTCGGGGGAAAGATCGCCGATCCGTCCGACGGCACACCCGAAGGCCCATGGCTGAAAACCGGCGACTCGGGCTTCATTTCCGAGGGCAAGCTGTTCATCATCGGGCGCATCAAGGACCTGCTGATCGTTTACGGGCGCAACCACTCCCCCGACGACATCGAAGCGACGATCCAGGAGATCACGCAGGGCCGGTGCGTGGCGATAGCGGTTCCGGCCGATGGCGGCGCCGAGAAGTTGGTCACCGTCATCGAGGTCAAGAAACCCGGCACCTCCCCGCAGGAGGTGACGCGCAGGCTGAGCGAAGTCAAACGTGAAGTGACCGCCGCGATCTCGACCTCGCACGGCCTGAGCGTGGCCGATCTCGTGCTGGTATCCCCCGGCGCGATTCCCATCACCACCAGCGGCAAGGTCAGGCGAGCGGAGAGCGTAAAGCTGTACCGGCGGGGCAAGTTCAAGCGCGTGGAAGCATAGCGCCACGGGCAACCAGGATCACTAGGCCTTCAGGTCGGCAAGGGCCGCCTGCGCCGCGTTGTAGCCGGGAATAAACGTGATCCCGGGCCCGCCGTGGCATCCGGTGCTGGCCAGGTATAGCCCGTCGACCGGAATCGGCTGCCCGATAAAGCCTTTCGGGCCGGGCCGGTTGGGGCCGATCTGCTGGGCATGGAACAGGCCGTGGCAGTAATCACCACCCGGGGCGCCGAACATCACGCCCATGTGTTTGGGCGTGAACGTGGTGTGCCGGCTGATGCTGCGCTCGAAGTTCGGCGCCAAGCGGGTGATCTTGTCGATCACTCGCTGACCCATTTCGACCTTCGCCGCGCCGTAGTCCACTTCGCCCTCGATCGGGAACCACAGCGCGAACGCCGACGCGGCGTGCTTACCCTCGGGCGCCAGGTCGGGATCATTCTGTGAGGGGATCTGGAAGACGACCGTCGGGTCGGCGGGCACGATCCCGCGCCGGCAGTCCTCCCACTGCTGCTGGACTTCCTCCGGTGTGCTGAAGATGCCGATGGACGCCTGCATGCTCGGATCGTTGAGCGCCTCATAGGGCGCGACGAACTCGGGGGCCTCGTCCAGCGCGAAGTGCATCTGGATGTAACTGCCGCGGTGGTCGATCCGCGCGTAGCGCTCGCGGATGTCGGCGGGCAGCGCCGAAGGGTCGATCAATTCGTTGAGCGTCATGTCGGGCGCGATCGCGGAGACGACGATCGGGGCGGTCAGGGTCTCCCCCGCCTCGGTGCGCACCCCGCTCACATGGGCGTCGCTGACGAGGATTTCGGTCACCTTCGTGCGCAGCCGAACCTCGCCGCCGCCGCTGACCAGCGAGTCGGCCAGGTGCGCCGTGAGCGCGCCGATGCCACCGCGCAGCTTCTTCATCTGCATGGTGGCGCCGTCGGGCACGCCGAGTCCGAAGGCCAGCGCGGCCGCGCTGCCCGGCGTGGCCGGGCCGCGGTAGAGGGTGTTGACGGCCAGCACCGTCATCGAGCCGCGCAGCGCGCCGTGCTTCTCGCGGTCCGGAAGGTAGCGGTCCAGCACGTCGGTGACCGACCCGAACAGCATGTCGTCGATCGCCGAGCGCTCGAATTCGTTTGTGGCACAGGCATACATCTCATCAAGCGTCTTGGGCGGCGTGCCGGCCTCGAACCGGCCCAGCGCCCGCGTCGGCGCCTGGGCCCAGGCCATCAGCCCGGCCATGCCGTTGACGGCGTCGGCCCCGTGCACCTCGTTGAGGTGGGTGAACAGCTTGATCGGGTCGCTGTACTGAATCATCGGGTCGTCGCCGACGCCGCGCAGCGCCACCGACATCACGTCCAGGTCGATGGTCGGCAACGTGTCCAGGCCAAGCTCCTGCCTGACGACCGGCGCGGTCGGGAATTGCACCGAGCCCGCGATCTCGAACTGGTACCCGTCGAAAAGCTCCACGGTAGAGGCCATCCCGCCGGCGTAGAGCTTCGATTCCAGGCACAGGGTCCGGAGCCCCGCCTTCTGCAGCAGCACCGCCGCGGCCAGCCCGTTGTGCCCGGCACCGATAACAATCGCGTCATATTCGCCCATTAGCCGCCCTCCGAAATGCAGGCTGACACGACCCCAAAGTTTTGTCAATTATGACGAAAGTCGTTGCTCGGACGCCGGCACCCACGCGTCGGTGATGCCGGCCCGCAACGACTCCAGCGCCGCGTGGCACACCCGCGCCAGCTCACCGAGCGACCGATCATCACCGAGCATCCAGAATTCCATCGCGCCGAAGACCGCGGCCGCGATGCAGCGGGCCGTCACCGCCGCGCGCAGGCGGGCATCCGGTGTTCCGGGGGTTTTCGTGCCCGCGCAGCTACGTCGTTGCAGCTGCGATTGGATGGCATCGGCGAAGTCGGCCTGGACTTCCTGGATGTGGCGCACAATCCGGCCGGGGTCGAGCTCACCGCCCCGCAGGGTGGCGATTTTCGTCACGGCTTCAACGTCATACGGAAACGCGAAGATGGCCGACTGCACGGAATCGATGATCGGCTCGTCGGCCGGCCTGGCGTCCAGCGCGGTGCGAAACCAGTGCAGGCCGGTGTAGTCGGCAAACAGCAGATCGTGCTTGGACGTGAAGTGCCGGTAGAACGTCCGCAACGACACTCCGGCGTCCGCCGCGATCTGTTCGGCCGACGTGTCCGCGACACCCTGGGCCAGGAATCGCACCAGCGCGGCCTGGCGCAGCGCCTCCCGGGTGCGTTCGCTGCGCGCCGTCTGCGCGCGCCTGACCATGCCAGTAAGGTACCCGAAACTTTGATGCGTTGAGTACGAGCCGTTGTGTCAATATTGACAAAACTTCTGGCCGAGAGTGAGACTGCGGCCATGGTCTCCATCATCGTGCACTTTCTGCTCGGGCTTGCCTGCATCGGCTGGATCATCGCGTCCAACCGGACGTTTGTCGCCAAGCCGGCCAACGGGCCGTGGCTCTCTCCGCTGGAATTCGTGTACTACGCCGTCGGCATCGCGTCGATCGTGCTGGGCTATTACTTCAACATCAAATTCGTCGGCGAGGCGCACGGCCAGGGGAACCTGGTCTCGGGGCCGGCCAGCTACCCGAGCTTCCTGAAGGGGCAGTTCGCCAGCTCGGCGGCTGGGTCGGGCATCTCGGACTACCTCATCGCGAATGTCATTCTGCTGCCACTGTTCACGATCGTCGACGGCCTGCGGCGCGGCATCCGGCGCCCGTGGTTGTACTTCTTGTGCAGCTTTTTCACCAGCTTCTCGTTCCCGCTGGCCTTCTACTTCGCCACCATGGAGCGGCAGCGCCGGCACGCACAGGCCCGCGAGACGGTGGACGCCTAAAACTCAGCGAGCCGCCGCGACGGGTTTGGTGGCACGCCAGCGCTGGCGGGTGCCGTTGGCGTCGATATGGATATCGGTGAATCCGGCCTTGCGGAGCCGCGCCGGGAGATCCCCTGGGGGGATCGGGTTGTAGGTGTCGGCAATGTGCTTGAGCCGAAACGACAGCGATGGCACGCCGTCGCTGCCGGCGAAAGCACAACCCGGTTGCAGCAGCCTGAACGCTTCGCCGAACAACTGATCTTGCAACTGCGGGCTGGGAACGTGGTGCAGCATCGTGAAGCACACCACGGAAGTGAACTGTCCGTCGGGAAGCCCGGTGTTGGTGCCATCGCCATGGATGATGCGTGCCCGATCACCATAGAGGCGGTTCAGGCGCTCGGCCATCGAGCTGTCGACCTCGACGGCGGTGAGCGAGGTCGTCCGGTCGAGGAGAGCGCGCAGCGTCGCACCGTAGCCCGGTCCGATTTCCAGGGTCCGGGGGCCCAGTTCGACCTGGTCTAAGGCCCAGGGCAGCAGCTGATCAGCCACCATTTTTGCCCAGCTCGCCGAGCTACAACGAAATCGGTGAAGCAGATTCATCGCCATGACGGAGACACTATGTGGGCGCCCTAGCGGCGGACTTCCGATATTCTGCAGTGAAATGTCGGAAAACAGCCAACAATCGCTGGTTACTTCGTCGCTATCGCTACCGGCGGGCACACGGATCGAGCGGCACCGCCACGACTCGCACCAGATCGTCTACCCGTCCTCGGGCGCGGTCTCCGTGACCACCCCCGCGGGCACCTGGATCACGCCGGCCAACCGGGCGATCTGGATACCGGCGGGATGCTGGCACGAGCACAGGTTTCACGGCCACACGCAGTTTCATGGTGTCGCACTGGACCCGGAGCGCTACCGCCGGGGACCGGTGGCGCCAACCGTGCTCGCGGTCAGTCCCTTGATGCGAGAACTCATCATCGCTTGTTCGCAAACCGACGCAACCCACGCCGACGAACATCACCGGATGCTGGCCGTGCTGCACGATCAGCTGCAAGCAACGAGTATCCGTGAGCCACTGTGGATTCCAACGCCGGTCGACGGCCGTTTGCGACAAGCGTGCGCGCTGATCGCCGACAACCTGACTGAGCCGTTGACTCTGCAGCAGATCAGCAACCGGATCGGCGTCAGCCAGCGCACGCTCAGCCGCCTGTTCAGCGACGAACTGGCCATGACCTTCCCGCAATGGCGCACCCAGTTGCGCCTGCAGCACTCGCTGATGTTGCTCGCCGAGCATCAAGACGTCACTTCGGTGGCGCTGAAATGCGGCTGGGCCACACCGAGCGCCTTTATCGACACCTACCGGCGCGCCTTCGGACACACCCCGGGTGCTCGCCGTCCCTAGTCCCGATGGTGGCGACCCGCTTCGCCCGGTTCCAGGACCTCGGTGCCCACATACGGGACCAGCGCCTCGGGCACCCGCACGCTGCCGTCGGGCCGCTGGTGGTTCTCCAGGATCGACACCAGCCACCGGGTGGTGCCCAGCGTGCCGTTGAGCGTCGCCGCGATCTGCGGCTTGCCATTGTCGTCCCGGTAGCGCGTCGCCAGCCGGCGCGCCTGGAAGGTGGTGCAGTTCGACGTCGACGTGAGTTCACGGTAGGTCTGCTGCGTCGGGACCCACGCCTCGCAGTCGAACTTGCGGGCGGCCGACGAGCCGAGATCGCCTGCGGCCACGTCGATCACACGGTACGGCACCTCGATTCGCGCCAGCATCTCGCGCTGCCAGCCCAACAGACGCTGGTGTTCGGCCTCCGCATCGTCCGGCTTGCAGTAGACGAACCCCTCCACCTTGTCGAACTGGTGCACCCGGATGATGCCGCGGGTGTCCTTGCCGTAGCTGCCGGCCTCGCGACGAAAACACGACGACCAGCCCGCGTAGCGCAGCGGCCCACCCGACAGATCCAGGATCTCGTCCGAGTGGTAGCCCGCCAGCGGCACCTCCGAGGTGCCCACCAGATAGAGGTCATCGGCCTCCACCCGGTACACCTCGTCGGCGTGGGCGCCCAGGAAACCGGTGCCGGCCATCACCTCCGGGCGCACCAACACTGGCGGGATCACCGGGATGAAGCCATTCTCGACGGCCAGCCGCAGCGCCAACTGCAGCAGGCCCAGCTGTAGCAGCGCGCCCCGACCGGTCAGGAAGTAGAACCGCGAACCGGATACCTTGGCACCGCGCTGCATGTCGATGAGGCCCAGCGACTCGCCCAGTTCCAAGTGGTCCTTTGGGTTGTTCAACTGCGGTGGATCACCGACGATATCGAGTACCGCGTAGTCGTCCTCGCCACCCGCGGGCACCCCGTCCAGAATGACGTTCGAGATCGCCATGTGTGCCGCGGTGAACGCGGTCTCGGCCTGGGCCTGGACGGTTTCCACGGCTTTTACCTGCTCGGCGAGTTCCTTGGCGCGCTGCAGTAACGCGGGGCGCTCTTCGGCCGATGCGGAGCCGACGCTCTTGCTGGCGGTTTTCTGTTCCGCGCGCAGCGAATCGGCGGCCGAAATCGCGGCCCGACGGTCGGCGTCGGCCGTCAGCAAGGTATCCACCAGCGCCGGGTCTTCGCCACGGCTGAGTTGGGACCGGCGTACGGCGTCGGGGTTCTCCCGGAGCATCTTCAGGTCGATCACGGCCCTGAGATTACTTTTGACGCTCCGGTCGGATCCCGTCAGCTGGCTGGAGCCGCCCGCTAACGATCTCGCCAACAATCCCATAACACTACATCTGCAACACTTGTCACGCGGCTAGGCCGGTCCTGTCAGAATGGAGCGGATGTCCGACACGCCCGAGAAGGAACCTGTACCCACCGGCGAGCCCCATGATGAGCCCGTCCAGCCCGCCGGCGACCCCGCCGTCGAGCCAATCGACGACCTGCCCGGTGGGCGTGTCGACGAGGCGGAAGACTCACCGGCCAGGTCGCGTTGGCCACGCGCCTTGCAACCGACGGCGACCAGGCGCGCACTGCTGCTCACCGCTCTTGGCGGCCTGCTGATCGCCGGGCTGGTCACCGCGGTTCCCGCCGTCGGCACCGGACCCGGGCGGCTGGCGGGCTATATGGATAGCGATCCGGTTCACAGCACCGGCACCAAGAGCAACGCCGCCTTCGACCGTGCCGCCAGCGGTGACTGCCTGATGTGGCCGCAGGGCAATCCCGATGCCGCGAGCATCGTCAATTGCGCAGACGAGCATCGGTTTGAAGTCGCCGAGTCCATCGATATGCGGACTTTCCCCGGCTCGGAGTACGGCCCCAACGCTGCTCCCCCGTCGCCGACCCGCATTCAACAGATCACCCAGGAACAATGCGAAGCCGCGGTGCGCGGGTACCTCGGCACCAAGTTCGATCCCAACAGCAAATTCAGTGTCAGCATGCTGTGGTCCGGTGACCGAGCGTGGCGGCAGTCCGGCGACCGCCGCATGCTGTGCGGGCTGCAGCAGCCCGGCCCGAACAACCAGCAGATCGCGTTCAAGGGCAAGGTCGCCGACATCGACCAGTCCAAGGTCTGGCCGGCCGGCACCTGCTTGGGCATTGACACGGCAACCAACCAGCCGATCGATGTTCCCGTCGACTGCGCGGCGCCGCACGCAATGGAGGTGACCGGCACGGTCAACCTGGCCGAGAAATTCCCCAATGCGCTGCCCGCCGAAGCGGAGCAGGACGGATTTATCAAAGACTCCTGCACCAAGATGACCGACGCCTACCTCGCGCCCGTCAAGTTACGCACCACCACCCTGACGCTGATTTACCCCACCGTGTCGCTGCCCAGCTGGGCGGCGGGTAGCCGTGAGGTCTCGTGCAGCATCGGCGCCACACTGGGCAACGGGGGCTGGGCCACCTTGGTGAACAGCGCCAAGGGAGCGCTGATGATCAACGGTCAACAGCCGCTGCCGCCGCCCGATATCCCCGAGGAACGACTCACCTTGCCGCCGATTCCGGTTCAAGCGCCGGCTCCGCAGCAAAGCGCCCCGCCAGACACCATGCCGCCGGGCAATCAGCACCTCCCACAGCAGCCGGTTATGCCGGCGCCCAGGTCGACCGCGTCGCAGGCGCCCGCGGCCCCACCGTCGCCGGCCACCCAGGCACCCCAGGCCCCACCCCCGCCGGACGGCGGAGCCCCACTGCCGCCGGACGGCGGAGTGCCACCGC
>Ga0210397_10002741_pt1 | contig 11026 bp, 7 predicted proteins | sample IncBWH2OmetaG_FD_160126 | JGI IMG/M metagenome (GOLD analysis project Ga0210397, IMG submission 160126) | Forest soil microbial communities from Barre Woods Harvard Forest LTER site, Petersham, Massachusetts, United States - Inc-BW-H-2-O ...
GATGTGTTGGAGCTATCGCCGCAGCAAGCCCTGCCGTTGCTGGTACATTCCCGCCCGTTAGCGCCCCGCCCAGCCTTCCCGCCAACCCAAAGCCCTTAGCTTGAATGCCCGTAGCCTGTTCCCGTTGGAATTGATTCATCAGCCCGCTAGAAATATCTTTAAGCTTGCCGTAGGCTGTCATGGCTTCTTGGTATTCTTTAGGAGAGCCGTCTATGATAGATTTCATAGCGTCTTTATAGACTCCGTAAACATCCGCCGCTGCGTCGTTTTTGACTTCACCAACGGAGTCAAAGGCTCTTTGGCCAATAGACGTTTTAAGCTGCTGTAGCTGATCAAACGTCATGTCAGGCTGTGAAAGATTAGCTATCGCCTGTCTATAAATATTGGTTTCTTGATTAGCTTCAGGACCGAATATAGCCGCCGATTCTTGAAGCTTATTATGTAGAGAGTCAACAAAAGGTGTAGCATCAGACAACGGAGCCGCTCCCCCACCCATAGAGCCTATCTGCGCCCCTGTTTGGTGAAGAAGATCATTAGCTGTATTGACTCGTTGTTCCAAAGGACCTTGTGTAAGCCCCGATTCATGAGCAAATTGGCCTAAATCCTCAAGGTCTTCTTTAGGTATACCCAGCATCCCCGGCTTAAGCCCGAGTCCTTTAACTGCTTCTCTATTGGCGTAGTTCTCAAGCTCTTCGGAGGCTCCTTGTCCTGTAGGGAGCGCCTTGCCTAATACAGCCCCCGTTAAAGCCCCTTCAGCGCCTTGTTTAAGGGCCTCTCCCGGGTTTTGGGCTATATCAGTGTTTCCAATAGCATTAAGCGCTCCTAGACCCGCTCCTGTCGCTGCTGGGGCCGCTGCCATAGCTTCTCCGACACCCGGGATTGCTAAAGGAGCCGCCGTACCAGCAATAGCCCCCGCCCTATAGGCAATAGGATGCTCGGCTTTGGCCTCTGCCGCTTTCTGGTTAAATTCGTGCATTCCTTGGCTATAATCTGTCCCTTTTAAAGCCGCTGTTCCAAGAGCCCCTAATTGGCCTCCGGCAGGAAGATTGTTAATAGCTGCGCGACCAAAGCTTTCCAACCCTGTAGGTAAAGACGTGTAATGAGCCATTGCTTCTTCCACCATATGGGGATAGGCGCTAGGGGGCGTGCCTTCAGGAACATCTATTGAAAGAGTCTTTCCGTCCGGCGCTTGTGCGTCAAGAGTAGCCATTATCTTACTCCGTATTTAATCCCGCTAGGTGTTTGATGGGTAAAATTAGGCGTACCGCCCTGTCCTCCGCCGATACGTCCGGCTAGATAGGCTTCGCCCTTCTCTGAATTCTCACCAAGACCGAGGCTGTCTTTAAGCTGTTGCCACAATGATTCGCCCATCAACGCTTTTCCTGCTTCAACTCCCTGCGCACCCTGTTGAGTTAGGGCTAACATTTTGGATTCGAATATCTTAGAAACGTCGGGGAGTGTTTGTTTCAGCATAGCGGCAGACATTCCAGAGGGCACTTTCATGCCCTGAGCCTGTAGGAATTGCCTCATTCCTTGGCTGAATGGCGAATTAGGGTCTGATTCCTGCACAGCCATTTTAGCTTGAATATCCTGCATTTTCTGTTGCCTTTCGGTATCCATTATTCCAAGTCGCTGTTGTGCATTCTGAGCTTGCGCATTGCGAATATTTCCTTGGAAGTTGGTAGGGGATTTGCCAAACGCAGATGTAATTGCATCTGCCAATCCACCAACGCCGGAAGCCGCCATATTGCCGGGGGATGCTTTTTGAGCCAATAACTGCTGCGCGAGCGCTGCGCGGTCAGGAGCGCCAATACCCGCGTATATGTCTGGGCTTGTCTGCGGGGCATTCTGTGCGGTTTGGGCGGCTTGCGATAAAGACGGAGGCGCTTGAGGGGATGGGGACTGTGGTGGAGGCGGTGTTTGCATGCCTCCGTTAGGTGCATTTTGCATCTGATTCATGAAAGCTTGATCTACTTGAGGCGTAGGCTGTGTTTGAGGCGGATTCATGCCTAATCCCGCATTCATTGCGGAGGATAATTGCGGAATCGTCGCATTATTTGCGGCGTTAGCCGTCCCTTGAGCAATGGCGTTAGCGCCTATTCCGCCCGGAAGCATAGCCCCCATTCCGCCGGTACGAAACATATCTAGAATAGCGCGAAGATTCGAAGCCCCATCCCCCGACTGTCCGCCTGCGGGAAATTGAGGATTCTCTGGCACATCTCCGCCGTCCGCCGCTGTCATGACGTGTTCGGCGTGTTCCTTCCCATCAGAACCTTTATAGACACCTAAGCGTTCGCTAGGGCCGGGCACCGGATCTTCAAATTCTTTCTCGTCTACCACGTCTCCGCCTTTTGCCATATGTTCACTCCTTACAAATAAATCAGGTCTGGTATAATGGCCTACGGCATCCACGGGCGTGCCCTGTTGTTCTCTCGCCACTTCTCCCCACATTTCACGAAGCCGATTAGCTGATAAAGATGAAGGATCTTGAGAAAAGGGAGCCGAATGCGGAACTTCTACACCAAATTTTCGAAGCACATCTTCGGGCACACTGCCCGGCTCTTCTCCAAATCCTAGTTTAGCGATTTCGCTAGGTTCGCCTTTGACGCCTATGATCTTAATCGCGTCCCCGCTGGGATTCTGTTGCATCCCTTTGATATATGCCTCTACTTTAGGGGTTTGGCTTGCCGCTTCGTCCGCTGCTCCGCCTAAACTAGCTTCTCCGGCTTCGCCTAAAGCGCTAGAAATCTCCGGCAACGCTTCCGCCGCTTTACCCATCGCAGGGCCGCCAATATAAGGAGCTAAGAAGTCCATTACTGTAGCATCTTTGGCTCCCGGCTCTTCATAAGGCATTGTTTCTCCACCTTCCGCCATATGTTTAACATGCTCAGGAAGTTTGGAAATATCCGGCGTAGCATCTGCCCATTCTTTAGCCATTTCGGGGTGCTGAGAAAACATAAACCGCTGTTGAGATTTCGATTTAAAAGGCATAAATTATTCCTTGGAGGCCAAACGAAGTTCAAGTCCGTTGGCTTCTAATTCTTTAATGACTTCAGCAAAACTCTTCGGAGCGGGCATCCCTTTAATACCACCAACAAACTGAGCGGCGGCTTGGGGGGCATTAGGTGCTTGCGCCACGGTGCGCGGCAGCACTATTTCGTGAGGGGAAAGCATAGCCGGAACGGTATCATTTTGTGTTGAGTCTCCGGGAACTTGAGCATCTCCCGGCACTCCGCCTCCCGCTTTCATGCAGATAGCGTGATCGTGTATTTCTCCGCCTTGGGCGTAGCACATTCCGCCTTGGCTGAATCCCGCTGTTGGGTTATTCTCCATAGCCCGTAAAGTTTCATGCTCCGGGTTTGTTTCTCCGCCAAAGGCGAAAGGCTGCATATTTAAATTGTTCTCAGCGTATCCCGGTGTAGCAGGACCGCTAAAGCCATAAGCAGAAGCGCCTTGAGATCCCATCGGAGAAGCGGCTGTAGGATTAGCTCCGCCTGTAGCGGCTCCAATTCCCTGACCCATCATATAGTCTCCGCCAAGTGTAGCACCCGCCCCAAGCAACCCGCCAACGAATTGATTCTGTCCTGCCGCTTGTTGCTGTTTCAAATTCCCCATATTGCCATAAGCTCCCGCAAGGCCTTGAGCTTTCTGCATCTGATCGCTATACACCGTCTGCGGCACTTGAGCGTTGTATTGAGCCCGCTGATTAGCTCCGGCGACATTCTGGTTACTGATTCCTTGGGCGTTAGCCAGATTAGCCGCTTGTGCCGTATTAGCGTTCTGTGTATTATATTGATTAGCCATACTCTGAAGCTGGCTATTGTATTGGGCTATCTGCTGCGCGGCTTGCGCTTGCGCCTCTGCCGTCTGATTGCTCTGCCCTTGTATCTGGCCGCCGAGCTGTCCTTGATTGGCTAGTGCTTGTAAAGCGAGCTGTGCGTTATTGGAAGCCGCATTAACGGCCCCGGTATTAGCGTTCTGAGCATTGCTTTGCTCATTCATTAATTGATTAATGAATTCTAGGCCGCCTCCGGAAACACCGCGCTCCTGCGCATTCTCTTGAATGCCTTGCCGGGCTCCCTGCATAGCCTGATTCGTCTGATTGATATTATTAAGAAGATTGGCTTGGTTTATCGGGGTAGATCCGCCTGCTTGTACAACATTACCGAGCTGTTGTAGCGCCGCTTTCTGAGCCGTCTGTCCTGAAGTATCCTGTGCTGCTTGGAAAGCCTGTTGATAGGCTTGAGGATTTTCTGATATGGCCGAATACTGCTGCGGAGTCAAAACCCCGGCAGAAACATACTTCTGTAGCTCAGGCAGCGTTAACTGTGCCGCATTAGGCACACCAACGGCTTGTAAAGCCGCTATCGCCTGTTGTAGCTCCGCCGTTCCAGCATCAGTATTAAGCCCTAACGCGTTTTCGAGTCCACCAACAATGCCATTTGCCATGATATTTATACCTTACCTTTCGCTAGTTGTTCTTCTTGAGGCACTACGCTTAGAGGATTTTCTAAGTAGTTTGTGATCGGGTTATTCAGCGGTTGGCTAATAACATTTTTCAGGAATCCGCCAATACCGCCTTGGTGCTGAGAAGCCGCATGTTGCTGTGTCGCGGAGTTCTCTAAGGCATTAGCCTCTTGCTGTGCTGCTGCTTGTTCCTGTTGTTGCACTGATTGAGCCTGATTTAAAGCATTCTGATATTGGAAAGTATTCAAATTCGCCGGGTTATAGGTTCCTGCAAGATTCGCATTCAGTGGGTTTACCGCTTCGCCTTGGGGCGTTTTTGATCCTAGTAATTGATTAATAGCGGCCATTTGTTGATATTGTTCCGGCGTCGCCACTGTTCCGGCGTTAATCATTTGCGTCGGGTCCTGTTGGTTCAAATATTGACCTATGTCAATCTCGGACGTAGGCCGCATAGCGCCGAAGTTATGCGGACCCGCTTGATTACTTCCAACGGCGGCGGTAGTACCCGCTCCCTGTAGAGAGCCTTGTAGGGCGTTCCATTGATCCTGAGTAATCCCTAGTGATTGAAGATCCTGAGGAGATAATTGGCCCACGTTATAGTTCTGGGTGTTATACCACGGATTCTGACTTCCGCCGTACCCAGTCAAATTAGACGCCGTGTTGTTCTGCGCCACTCCGCCGTAAAGATTAGCGATATCGGCCTTTAACGCTGCTTGCTGAGCCTGTGCCTGTGATAAATCTGTAGAAGCTGTGTTATTGATCGTATTATTGAGGTTGGTTAAAGTGCCGTTTTGTCCTGTGAAAGCATTTAAAGCATCTTGTGAAGTTTGCGCGGCATTTGCTTGTGCCCCGGTTATATTATTACCAATAGCCGTGTTCTGGGCTGTGATATAGTCATTCAAGGTGCTGTATGGTTGAGCAGCGGCTTTAGCGGCTCCAACAGCATTAGGATCACCTTGATACAAGAGAGTATCTAGCTGATTCACGCCTTGGCTTGTCTGCCCCGGATTAGTCTGATTCTCCACTTGTTGAATCAAAGCATTACTGCCGCCCGGCGTGTTAACAAGCCCCGCGTTCTGTACCGCTTGGTTTACATTCCCTTGCTGGGTGCCGAAATCAGCCCAGTTTGAAGGGCCTGAATATTGATCGTTTAATTGGCCCTGAAATTGTGATAGCTGTCCACTATCATTAGCTGCGGCTGTTGGATTTGCTGCGACCTGCTGAATAAGCTGAGTGTTCTCCGGCGTGTATCCGGCATTAATCTGTTGATTGGCGGAAGCGGCTGAAGTGTCAATACCTTGTTTAGTGGTGTTATATTGGTTGGTGAGATTGGAGGCTACTTGATTCCCCAAAGCCGCTCCGCCGCCTTGGTTGGCGTTAAGATAACTAGCGACATCTGTATAGCCCTGATTATTCTGAGGGGCTTGATTCTGCTGTACTTGATTAGACGTAGCCGCGCCTACGCCTTTGCCGGTACCGGACCCCGAAGCCCCGCTCCCGCCCGTTGTAGGCGGCGCGTTAGCAATTATCGGATTGTTATTATCGTTCTCTGGATTTATAGTAGCTATGACACGTCTCCTAAATAACTAAAAAGGTTACTGAGTAGGTTCTTCCGGCAGTTAAGCCATATATGGCTCGCACAACGACATCGCCATTTTGAAGCCCCGGACTCATTTCAGCCCACACAGCGTTTCCTACGATACTGCCGCTTAAATCTTGACAATTAATAATGAGCAAGCCTTGCGGTTGGTAATTAGTTGGAAGAGACACAGAAAATCTAAGCGTGTCTTTTGTGGGAACTCCCGTCGCTTTAATCTGCTGAGTATTTATAGGATTTATCAGATTATCTTGTATCGTAATGCTTTTTGCAAAAGCCGTCTTCAGATAATCAATAATAAGATTTACTTGGTAGACAACCGGATTCACGGCCTTCGGTACGTCTTTGCCAAGGTCCTCGTTCTGGATACGAGTAAAGCTCGGTTGGAACATTAACGGGACCTCGACGAAGTATAGAGATAATAGAAGTTGATACCGGTAATGGCAAAGTTAGATAATGCCTCTGAATGAATGATAGAAGGCGTAAGCCAATGACATCTAGCCATGTTACGGGGAACAAGCGTCCTCGCCACTTGTGGTACGTGCCCCGCTCCGCCAAAAGGTTCGAATCCAAACGGAACTGTGCCAAATCCTGAGCTAGGAAGCGGTAGGATAGTTGTTACCTCGGTAACCAGATCAAGGTCGGAGGCAAAGCCGAAATTAAGATTCGTGAAAGTGGCATCTCGGAAGAAGGCTTGGAAGTCTTGAAAATGTTTCACCCAAGCAAAGTTTCCTCCTATCGGAGTATAGGTAGCGTTAACTGGAATAGGCTGATATACGGTAGCAGCTCCGGCAACCCAGTTGATCGGATCGGTAACAACAATATCAGTACTATTTACCACTGACGTAATGATAGACTGTCCAACAAAACCGCCTAAGGAATCGGTTTGATAAAGACTATCTCCCGCAACTACATTAGCGGTAGAAACGAGATGTATAGTCAAGCCACTTGAACTTGTCACTGTAACCGGGAATTCAAAATCTGCATAATCAAAGATATTGAAATTTTTACGTTCTCGCACCACCTGCCCTGTCGGGTAACATAGATATAAATGGTCATCGGGGGTTAGACTCACAATACCGGAAGTGGCAGAAACAGGCCAATTGTTCCAAGTCGTGGTCAGAAAGTTATTTAGCCAATTCTGGGTAGCATAGACATCGGTTGTGTTAGTCGGAGTAAAAAGATTATAGTGGCGGTCGCTTTCATAGCGGATACCGAATGTAGCAGAAGCGAAGTTAGGGTATAAAGACGAGGCTAAAGTTACTAGGTCCCGTTCAATAGGCCGGGACATAATCACAGAACCAGAATCACTAACGGCTACTGTCCCTTGGTTCGTTTCGCACCATATCTGGTTATTCAAAAGCACTGCAGAATCGGGTGCCGTAAGAATAATGGTGGAGTCGAATAAGGATACTGTGAAATTGGTAATGTCCGTTCCGAGGATACGATACACGCCGTCTTCTTTAAAAACAAATATAGAGGCTCGAAGCGCTAGGATACGAATAATAGCTTTGTCGGAAGTGCCTACTGGAATGAAATTACCTACCGGAACGGCTTCGGGTATCTGCACCTTAGAAACATAGACATAATGGGGATTGACGTCGTTGCTTGAGCTATAGGTTGTACCAGAGACGGGTATCTGAGGGCTATAGGCGGTGCCATTAGATGCTGTAATGACGAAGTTGGTTCCGCCGATACTACGTTCCTGCAGCGTTATTTGGCCGGGTAACGAGGTATAGCCGGAAGTATAGATTGCCCAATAGTAGGTATTTGTCACGTAGCTATTGATTACATGGACTAATGATCTGGCCGTATTATCAATATTTTGGCCTGTTGTACCAGACGTGAATATCTTGTATTGGCCTATGGCAGCGTTCTCTGTTGAAGCCCCGGTATAGACAACTCCGCCTATCGTAATCGTATCACCATTAGTGCCGGGGGATATCATATTTATAATAGCCGTTTGCTTTGTCAGGGTGTTGGCATATAACATATTCCCCTGATAGAAGGTGATGTCTTTGGCTAACGGAGGAGCGTAATTAGCTCCGGCAATAGTCTGTTGTGAAGGGTTGGTGTATAGAGTTTGCCCTAGGAGAACATCGGGAGTAACATCGGTATACGTAACAAAGCGATTACTGATATCTGTGGGTGTTAATGTCTTTTGAACAACCAGATACATTTCGTCGCCGGGGTCTTGAGCTACGCTGGAGATATCCGCCGTCTGCTTGGTACGATACAGTTGATAGAAATAGCCGGTAGGCAGGGAAGGCGGGATGTACCATGTCAGCGTCACTGTGCTGTCGCTTCCGCCTCCGGGATTGGAGATAACAAGCCGTTGGGAAGGGGCGGATATGTGTAGATTCTTATTGGCGTCTGTGTAGCCTAACACTAAGCGGTAGCCTACGGTTTCTCCTGTAGTAAACCAGCCGCCTACAACAGTATTTAACGTAGCCGTGGAATCCAACGGGAAGGGCACACCTGCTTGATACAACGTCGAATTCGGGGCGGTAAGGCCTATAATGCCCGTTGAAGTGGCGAAGTACATATTATCAGAAGCTTCCGCCCCTTTAATGCGCGTAACGCCCGTAGGAGCGGCATATGCCCCGGATAATGGAAGCCATGTGCCCGCGCCGTCAGAGTCATAGAAGAAATTTGTAAGATCCCATCCCATCAAGGTGGTGTTGAAATTATACATCGCCCAGAAGGGATTTGTAAGCACGGTGCCATACTGCTTGAGTCCTCTACGCGTCTCTAGCGTATCATCCCGATCAATAACAGTATTGGCGCAGGAAGAAAGGGCGCCTTCGGGGACGGTGCCGAGCGGGTTCGGGAAGCTATAGAGGCCCTTGCATTTTAGAGTTAACTGTTGAATTTTATTAACCTCTTAACTTAACTTTAAAAAATACGAAAGTGCTATAAAAATCAGCCAGTAGTTACCTGACCCCCATCCCCAAAATTGGCCGTTATCGAACAATCCGCCACGGTTTATAATGGTTTGAACATTCCCCATGTCCCTTGGCTGCATGAGCTTTAGAAGGTCTTCCTTCATAATATTCAATTTCTGTGTGGCCGACTGTAGCGGCTGAAGATCGGCTAAGCCTTCCAAGCATTTACATGCAACAGACTGAGCCAAATAAGGAAACATCTGGACCGGAATCTGGGGAATAGGCGATGTGTTGGCTATGGAAACCCAGTCGCCTACATGTAGGTTAGCTGGTAGTGTAGTGACAAATGTAATTGTATTAAGAACTGGATCAAGGGCGGAAATCACAAGGTCGTCGCCCTTGGATTGAAACTGCGGCTGCCCATTGATTAAATCATAAGTTAGACTAGTCGTAAAATCGGCGGGGACCTGATTCACTGAAACAACTTGTCCCACAATCCCAGTTATCTGCGCCGCTTCCGTAACAGCACATAAAGACGATGGCTGTCGTTCAATACGGAATCTAACAGTGTTAACGGGGTTGGTGACAACAGAATTCGGAAACATGACAATATGATCATTTTCCATATAGAACCCGTATAACGTCGAGGTGCTATAAGGGCTAAGCCAATTGTACGAGCTGGTTATATTTTCTGGGCGAAGCAATGGATAATCAATTTCATTGCCGTTTGTATCGAGCAGAGTTACCAAGCGAAGGCCGTTAGTAATGCCCCTGATTGGTATCGTATAATCCGTTTGATTCTGTATCAACGGCGTATCAACAACTTGTACCCAGTACTCCTGTTGCACGGAATGAACCAGCGGCACGATAGTACTAGACAGCTCGTCGCTCATAAACTGGATGAGGTCATCCGGCGTATAAAGATTCTGAGCGTCGGGTAATGATATCCGGCGCTTAACAGAAGCTAAAAGAGAATCCGTGGTGTAATTTGGTGCTGGCATAGCGAAGCTCCTTACTAATTACATCCCTTTCATCATTTCGTCTAATTCTTCTTCCGTCATTTCACCTTCTGCCGGAATACCGTGAGAATCGCCTTTCGTGTCGCCGTGATCCTTCACACCTTCTTCAGCAGTTTCACAAGCTTCTTCCGCAGTATCGCTAGCTCCGGGTTCGGGATAGGCAGCGGCGGGCTGAGAGGCTTTGTCATCGTCAGGCATCGGATACAATTTATCGGCAAGCCGTCCGTGCATCTGGTCAATCAGCTCCGCAAGGAGCCCATTACGCATCATATTTTCATCCATTTCTTCCATATATTCTCCTAATTAAGCTCTTAATTCAATGGCTATAATTGTTACATTTGTGACGGTAGCGGCTGTAGTGATAGCAGAAGCCCGCCGAACAACACTTAAATCATAGGTATGACTTCCGGCTGAGGGTGTGATAATGGTTGTTCCAGACACGGCTATGAATGAATTCAAATTAGTGCCTGAATTCTTATTAAATTCCTGTTGTCCCCCCGCTATTTCTGTACTATCTTGGAAAATAGAGGCATAAAATACCGGGGCATTGGCTCCGGGATCATCAACAGACACGGTACAAGAATAGGTAACCATTACAGGCTTTCCAATCGTTGTTATAGTGACGTTCCCTGCCGAATGTTCCGCCCAACCGAAGGTAGACGCTAATGTGCTTACTTGCTGCGTTACCGCATTGGCCCTTAAATCTGGTGTGCTAATAGTGCCCTGCTGCACTGTTCCAGAACTTCCGCCGCTATTTGCTGTAGAACCATCAACAGCTTGCCCGCCTTGTCTATAGGAAATAGCGTCTCCCGCCGTTGTAGCCGCCGCAAGTCCTGTCACCTTATGACTTCCGGCCGCTAAATCACTCCCTAGAGTGCCGTTTAGATTTGTTAAAGTTTTAGCTCCATTAAGTGTCTGAGCCCCTTCTGTCATTACGAAATTAGCATCAGCTCCGGCATCAATAACGGTGTAATTTCTTGTTGCAGCGAAAGCGCTTGTTGAAGCGGCTATAACCACCTGATTTCCACCAACTCCTGTTAATGTAAGGGCTTTGCCAA
>Ga0210397_10002746_pt1 | contig 11006 bp, 9 predicted proteins | sample IncBWH2OmetaG_FD_160126 | JGI IMG/M metagenome (GOLD analysis project Ga0210397, IMG submission 160126) | Forest soil microbial communities from Barre Woods Harvard Forest LTER site, Petersham, Massachusetts, United States - Inc-BW-H-2-O ...
ACCCTCAGGCGCCTTTCCCCGCGACTGTGCCTCGTCGTGTGCTGCCCCGCTGCGATTGCTTGCCGTCATCAGAGGCCCCGATGACTTATTTCTCAGCTTCGGCCACGCCATCCGGTATCACCCACCACCTCAGCGTAACTGCCATAGGACTCAGCGCATAGCACCGTCACCAAGACGATTGTGCCCTACTCCGGCTGTTTTATAGCTGGACATTCGGTCTGATAACCCGCCGTAACGGACATGTATCGGCAACGGATGCGGCAGCTTAAACGACCAGGTCGGCGCTTCGCAGGGTCACATGCCTGTTCACGTCGGCTTATCGCGAACAAGCGGCACCGCCGGGATCACCGCGGCAACCCGTACCTTAGCGGGTCCGGCCCGGGGCGTCGTTACGTACCCCGCCCGGCCATTTCCCCGGCCGGGCAAACAGCCCGATAACACCTGGGCTTTCGTGGTCTACGATCTCGTAACATGGCCCAGATTCACGAGCTAACCATGACCGAGCTGGCCGCGGCGATCCGCGCGGGCGAGCTCTCGCCGGTCGCCGTCACCGATCATTACCTGCGCCGGACGACCGAGCTCAACGACCAGACCGGTGCGTTCTACACCATCACCCCCGAGCTCGCCGCCGACCAGGCGCGCGCGGCGGAGAAGGCGGTCGCCGAGGCGGACGATGTGGCGGCGCTACCGCCGCTGACCGGCGTGCCCATCCCGATCAAGGACCTGAACATGGTGGCGGGGGTGCGGCAGACTCTGGGCTCCAAGGCGTTCGAGGCCAACGTGCCCGACGCCGACGACAACGTGGTGGTCAACATCAAGCAGGCCGGCGCGGTCATCACCGGCAAGACCGCCACCCCCGAGTTCGGGCTGCCCTGCTACACCGAGACCGCGGTCGGGCCGCCGGCCCGCACGCCGTGGGACCTGTCCCGGTCGGCGGGCGGGTCGAGCGGCGGCGCGGCCGCCGCGGTGGCGGCGGGCCTGGCCCCGGCCGCCCAGGGCAGCGACGGCGGCGGCTCCATCCGCATCCCGTCCAGCGTGTGCGGCCTGTTCGGGATCAAGCCGACCCGCGGCCGCGTCTCCGAGGGCCCGCTCGTGCCCGACCTGTACGGCCTGGGGGTCAACGGCCCGCTCGCGCGCACGGTCGCCGACGCGGCGCTGCTGCTCGACGTGATGGCTGGCAACTTCCCCGGCGACATGTACACCCAGCCGCCGCTCCCGGCGGGCGAGACGTTCCTCGGCTACGCCAGCCGCGAGCCGGGCCGGCTGCGGATCGGCCGGACCCTGCAGAACCCGGTCGACGGCGCCGAGGTCCACCCGGACTGCGTGGCGGCCTACGAGGAGGCCAGCGCCCTGCTGGCCAGCCTGGGGCACGAGGTCGAGGACATCGGCATGCCGCTCGGCCCGGACGTGGTGCCGTTCTTCGAGACCCTCTGGTACGCCTACGCCACGCTGGCCCCGCTCGCCCCGGAGCAGGAGGAGATGCTCCTCCCGCTGACCCGCTACCTGCGCGGCCGCGGCCAGGCCGTGCACGCCCCTGAGCTCTTCTTCGCCCAGGGCTACCTGCAGGTGGTGACCAGGGCCGCGCTCGCCACCCTGAACGCCTACGACGCCGTCCTGACCCCCACCCTGGCCATGCCCCCGAGGCCCGTCGGCTGGTTCGACGAGGTGGAGCCGGCGCAGAACTTCGAGCGCCAGAAGCTGTTCACCCCGTTTACCGCGCTCTACAACGTGTCGGGCCAGCCCGCCGTCAACGTGCCGCTGCACTGGAACGACGACGGCCTGCCGATCGGCGTGATGCTGGCCGGCCGGATGGGGGACGAGGCCACCTTGATCTCCCTGTCCGCGCAGCTGGAGCAGGCCTGCCCGTGGCAGGACCGCCACCCGCCGCTCTGGTAGCCGCTCAGTAATTCAAGGAGCATCGCATCCCTGATTCGGTGAATGTGACTCTCTAACGGATCTATCCCGTAGAGAGCCACATTCATCGGAAACGGCGGCTATCGCCGGACCGGACCGGAAAGCCGGAGGAGCTCCTGCTGGCCCTGCGGCGGCCTGGCCGAGGAGCAGTGGCCACCCACCCGGGCGGCGACGATCTCCAAGCTCAGCTGGTACGTGCCGTGCCCGCTGATCCCGGCGTACCGGCCGGTGCCGCGCACGATGCGATAGCTGCCCGTCTGGCTGACGACGGACAGGCAGCCGCCCGGGTAGAACCGTGAGGAGCCCGTGGCCTGCCGGTGGCTCAGCACGATCGTCCCGCCGGAGAACGTGATCGTGGCGGTCCTTGCGTCGCCCAGCCGGGCCTGCCCGGCTGCGGCGAACACGCCGCGCGCGATGGCGCTGGCCGGACCGGGCGTGACCGAAGCAGACATGACCTGGATGTATTCGGTACCCGAGGCGGTGTGGCTGGCGGTCGGCGCCGCGCTGGCCGTGGTAACACCGGCGGTGACGGTAATGGCGGCGGCCGCGGCCGCGAGGGCGAACGTGACGGACTTACGCATGACGAACCTCTTTCGCAGGGGCGGTAGTGGTGTGGGCGAGTTGCGGACGGGACTGGTGCGCGACCAGCAGGGTGATCCCGGCGGCTGCGGTCCAGGCCAGGAAGACCAGAGAGGCCAGGAAGCCGAACGGGCCGGGCAGGAGTGACAGGACGGCGAGCAGCAGTGCGGGCCAGGCCAGCCAGCGCGGGACAGCCCGGGCGGCCAGCCCGGCCAGCGCCGCCATGAGCAGGAACAGGAAGGTACTGGCGCCGTCGGCCAGCGAGCCATCCGAGCCCATGATGTGCCAGGCCTGCAGGGCCGCTGGGCTGATGCCGGACTGGCCGCCGATGTCGCCGAGCACCCCGTAGACGCCGGCCCCGGCCAGCGTGGTCAGGGCGACCATCGCGGTGGCGATCACCGCCAGCCCGGCCAGCAGCGGGCTGGCCGGCGCCTGCCGGATCCGCGCCCACACGGCCAGGCCGAACGGAACGAAGAGAACGCCGCCCAGGCCGAGCAGCATCCCGCCCGCCAGCACCTGGGCGTGATGCGCGGCGTAGAACGGGACGAGCTGCACGGCCGGGGTGGCCGGGCCGGGGACGGGGCCGATGATGAGATCGCCGGCGATCGACGCGACGGCGAAGCCAAGGCCGCCGAGCGCCGCGAGGCGGCCGGCGGCGGCTGGGCTGACCGGGTCTTGCTGTGACATGATGTTTTCCTTCGTCGTGGTGCGGACATCGCCGTCGACGCTAAGCGCGGGCAGATCCCCAGGTCATCGGCGAGTCGAGCGATTTTCCGGTCGGGCGATCGGGTGATTTTCCTGCGCCGCGGCCTCATCCGGTTGGCCGATGACAACCGGCTCAGCTGGGATTACCGTGACGGCATGCACCTGCGGCTGAGCGACAAACGGCAACGCGACTGGATCGTCGCGGCCGTCCTCGCCGCCGCCTCGCTGCTGCAGATCTCGCTCACGCCGGGCCCGGCGGGCCAGCAGGCCCTCGCGGCCCTGTTCGCCGTCGCCACCTGCGCGACCGTCGCGTTCCGCCAGCGCTACCCCGCCACGGCCGGCGTGACCGCACAGGGCCTCATGGCGCTGGACTTCCTCACCTGGCACAACCTGGCGGCCGGCGGCTGGACGATCGCCTGGTTCTGCTCGCTGTACGGCCTGGCCGTCTGGTCCTCACGCTGGCGGTTCGCGGCCGGCGCGGCGTTTGTCGGGCTGACCGACCTGTCACCGGTAGGCCGCGACGCCGACCCGGCCCACTGGAACAGCACGGCGATCGGGTTCGCGCTCGGCACCGTCGTGGTGATGCTGCTCCTGCGGCGTATCGTCGGTGACCGCGACCGCCGGGCCCGGCTGGCCGAACGCGAGCGGGACGTCGCCGCCCGTGAGGCGGTCGTCGAGGAGCGCGCCAGGATCGCGCGGGAACTGCACGACGCGGTGGCGCATAGCGTCTCGATGATGGTGATCCAGGCCGGCGCCGAGAGGCGCGTCGTCGAGGACGGCCCGACCCGTGAGGTCCTGCAGACGATCGAGCAGATCGGCCGCGGCGCGCTGACCGAGATGCGGCGGCTGGTCGGCATGCTACGGACCGAATCCTCCTCCGGGCCGCTCGCCCCGCAGCCGACGCTGGCCGACCTGCCCACGCTCATGACGCAGGTCAGCGAGGCCGGCTTGCCGGTGGAGTTCCGCGTCGACGGCGAGCGCCGCGACCTGCCCGTCGGCATCGAACTGTCCGCCTACCGGATCGTGCAGGAAGCCCTGACCAACGCGCTCAAGCACGCCGGCCGGGCGCACGCCTCGGTCAGCGTGCGCTACGGTCCCGACTCGCTTGAGCTCGAGATCACCGACGACGGCGCCGGGGTGCCTGCCGAGGTCCCAGGCGGCGGGCACGGCCTGGTCGGCATCCAGGAACGAGTCAGCCTGTACGGGGGCGAGTTCGACGCGTCCGCCTGCCTCGGCGGCGGCTTCGCCGTCCGCGTGCTGTTGCCGCTATGACCACGCTGCTGATCGCCGATGACCAGGCGCTGGTCCGGGTCGGCCTGCGCAAGATCCTGGAGAGTGAGCCGCAGACCACCGTGGTGGGAGAGGCAGGCGACGGCCAGGACGCGGTCGCCGCCGCCCGTCGACTCCGGCCCGACGTGGTGCTCATGGATATCCGCATGCCGGTCCTGGACGGCATCGAGGCCACCCGCCGGATCGTGCGGGCGCAGCCGTCCACGCGGGTGTTGATCCTGACCACGTTCGGCCTCGACGACTACGTATACGATGCGCTGCGGGCAGGCGCGAGCGGGTTCATGCTCAAGGACGCGCCGCCGGAGGAGATCGCCGCCGCGGTCCGCATCGTGGCCAGCGGCGATGCGCTGCTCGCCCCGGCCATCACCCGCGCGGTCATCGAGGAGTTCACCCGGATCCCGGTCCGCGCCCAGCCCGCCGTCCCGCCGGCGGTCGGCGAGCTGACCCCGCGCGAGCGCGAGGTGCTCGACCTGCTCATCCAGGGCCTGTCCAACCCGGAGATCTGCCGTGAGCTGGTGATCAGTGAGGCCACCGCCAAGACCCACGTGGCCAAGATCCTGCAGAAGCTCGGCCTGCGCGACCGCGTCCAGGCCGTCATCTACGCCTACGAAACCGGCCTCGCCTCCCCATCCCCGTGATCGCGTCCCACCGCCGCGTGCTGCATATAGTTGCGGATGTGCCTTCAGCAGTCAGCGCGATCCTGCTCGACGCCGGCGGGGTGCTGGTCTTCCCCGAACCCGCCAACCTCCTCCCGCACCTGCGCCAGGCGGGCGCCGATCCTGACCTAGCCGCCCTGGAACGGGCCCACTATCACGCGATGGCCGCCCAGGACCGGGAGGCCACACCGCCGGCGCCTGCTACCTGGTGGCGTGACTACCTGACCACCTACGTCGCCGCCTGCGGCGTGGCCGAAGGCTACAGCGAGCAGCTCGCCACCGAGATCGCCGGGCACCCCCAGCGGTATGGCTGGGCGCACGCCGGCGTCGGGGTCAAGGACGGCCTGCGCGCCCTGGCCGGGCTCGGGTTGCCGATGGGCGTGGTCTCCAACTCCAACGGCACCGTGGAGGGCGACCTGCGCAGCGTCGGCGTCTGCTACGTACCGGACGGCGACGGACGACTGCCGGAGGGCATACAAATGGGTGTCATCCTGGACTCCGCGGTGGTCGGCGTGGCCAAGCCGGACCCGGGGATCTTCCGCATCGCGCTGGACGCCCTGAACGTGCCCGCGGACGGCAGCGTCCTGCACGTGGGGGACAGCCTGCGCTACGACGTGGCCGGGGCGCTCGCCGCCGGCCTGCAGCCGGTGCACATGGACCCGTACGGGCTCTGCCCGGCGCCCGACGGCCACCGGCACATCGGCAGCCTGACCGAGCTCGCCCAGGCCCTGATATCGACGCAGCGTTTACCCTAAGCCGCCGCTAGACTACGGGCTCATGCGCTGGTCCACGATGCACATCCCCACGCTGCGCGACGATCCGGCCGATGCCGGCGCGCCCAGCCACCGCCTGCTGCTCCGCGCGGGCTATATCCGCCAGCTGATGGCCGGGCATTACTCGCTGCTGCCGCTCGGCCAGCGGGTCCGGCTCAAGGTGATCGGGATCATCCGCGAGGAGATGGACCGGATCGGCGCGCAGGAATTCCTGATGCCGGTCATGCACCCGGCCGAGCTGTGGATCAAGAGCGGCCGCTGGGAGCTGATGGGCGACGAGTTGTTCCGGCTCAAGGACCGCAAGGGCGCGGACTTCGTCCTCGGCATGACCCACGAGGAGATCATCTCCACCCTGGCCACCGAGATGGAGTCCTACCGCGAGCTGCCGCAGCTGTGGTACCAGTTCCAGACCAAGCTGCGCGACGAGCCGCGGCCCAAGGCCGGCCTGATGCGCACCCGCGAGTTCACCATGAAGGACTCCTACAGCTTCGACCTGGACGCGGCCGGGCTGGATGCGTCGTTCCTGGCGCACCGCGACGCGTACGTGCGGATCTTCGAGCGCCTGGGCATCCCGGCCGTTCCGGCCGACGCGTCCAGCGGCGCGATGGGCGGCTCGACCTCCACCGAGTTCATCTGCCCGTCCCCGTCCGGTGAGGATCTCATCGTCCGCTGCCCGGAGTGCGGTTACGCCGCGAACATCGAGAAGGCCATGTCCCGGCTGGCCGCCGTCGATGATTCCGAACGGGCCGGGCTGCTCGCCGCCCCGGAGCCCTTCGCCACCCCGGGCGTACGCACGATCGAGGATCTCGCGGTCCAGTACCAGGCCCCGGCCGACCGGCAGATCAAGACCTTGGTCTACTTCCTGGACGGCGTGCTCACCCTGGTCCTGATGCGCGGTGACCACGCGCTGAACGAGCAGAAGCTCATGGACGCCACCGGCGCGACCGACATCCGCCCGGCCCAGCCGGAGGAAATCCGTGACGCCCTTGGCGCGCTGCCCGGCAGCCTGGGTGCGGTCGGCGTTACGGATCACCCGATCATCGCCGACGAAGCGCTGCGCGGCCGGCGCGGCATGTTCACGGGCGCCAACACCGACGACACCCACCTGCGCGGGGTGGACGTCGAGCGCGACATCGCCGTGGGCCAGTGGGCCAGCCTGCGCGAGGTGGCCGTGGGCGACGCCTGCGTCAACTGCGGGCACGGCCTGGAGGTAGAGCGCGGCATCGAGGTCGGGCACATCTTCAAGCTTGGTTATAAGTACTCCGACGCCATGGACATCCGGGTGTCGGGCCCGGACGGCAAGCCGGTCAAGCCGATCATGGGCTGCTACGGCATCGGCGTCGAGCGCGCCATGGCCACGGCCGTCGAGGTCCACCACGACGACAAGGGCATCATCTGGCCGGTCGCGATCGCCCCGTTCGAGGTCGTGGTGGTGATCGCCCAGCAGGAGGACGCCGCCGTGGCCGCCGCGGGAGAGCAGGTCTACCAGGCGCTGCTCGATTCCGGCGCCGAGGTCATCGTGGACGACCGGCAGGTCCGGGCGGGCGTCAAGTTCAGCGACGCCGAACTAACCGGCATCCCGTTCCGGGTCACCGTGGGCAAGCGCGGCCTGGCCGCCGGGACCGCAGAGCTCACCGATCGCGCCGCGGGCTCCACCGTCGCGATCCCGCTGGACGAGGTGGCCAAGCACGTCCGGGAGGCCGTGGCGGGAGCCTGACATGGCGCAGACGGTGAAGTGGCTGCCGAGGCCGGAGAAGCACGACTTCCAGGCGGCCGAGGACTACCTGTCGCTGATCATGCCGGCCAAGCGCGCCGCCGAGTGGCGGAGGAAGCTCACCGCCGCGCGCAACGCCATCACCCACCGCAAGGCCAAGGACATCCTGCGGGCCAGCCAGCTGGCCCTGCTCGGCGAGGACAACAAGCACGTCGCGGCGGACCTGCGCAAGGCCGCGTCCGGCGCGGCCCTGTCACCGATCCTGCTGCTGCGCGGCGGCGAGGCGCACCCGCTCATCATCGCCGACGGCTACCACCGCGTCTGCGCCAGCTACTGGATCGACGAGAACACCGACATCCCCTGCGTCCTGGTCTAGGCTTCGCACCGCCCGCCGCAAGGTCTGATCTGGTCCTATCTGTTCTAGACTGCGGCCTGGCGGTCGCGGGCCTGCCCGTCCTTAGCCTGACAGCGCAGCGCCCGGAGCACGTCATCCCGGCCCTCGCTGAGCAGTCGGCGCAGCGCGGCCGGCGGGTCGGTGGCCGCGATGTACTCGTCGGTCGCCCGCACCGTCTCCTCCGAGATCGCGCCCACCGTGTAGGCGCCGCTGACGAAGTCCTGTGCCATCGCCGAGGACCAGGTCTGCCACGCGTCCGCGACGGCGGCGAAGTACTTCTCCCGGTACGGGTTCACCAGCTCCGGCTGGTCCGGGTCGGCGAAGCCGGACAGCGTCGCCCGGAATGTGGCCAGCCCTTGCTCGCCCGAGACCAGCAGGTCCCAGGCGTCCTGCTTGGCCTCGGCGGTGGGAATGGCCGCGCGGCAGGCCGCCGCGTGCCGCTCGCCCGCGTCGGTCGCGTCCCGGGCCAGCTCCGCGTTGATCTCATTCGCCCCGAAGCCGCGGTAGCAACGGCTCACCAGCCGTCCCAGCAGCGCCCAGCGTAGCTCGGTGTCCACGGTCAGGCCGTCGAGCACGACCGAGCCGTCGAGCAGCCCGGCCAGCAGGGCCAGGTCATCCTGTGCCGTGGCCGTCACGGCGAACGCCCGCACGTAGGCCAGCTGGGTGTCCGAGCCGGGCTCCGCCTCGTGCAGGAGGCCGCGCAGCGCGTCGGCCATCAGGGCCAGCCCGGTCTCCCGCCAGTCCGGGTCGGCGAACCGGCGGACCGCCTGGCCGGCCTGCCGCAGCAGGGTCTGCACCACGCTGATGTCGGCCACCGAGGATACGCCCAGCATCACGAGCTGGACGTAGTCGCGGGCCGCCATCTCCGCGTCGCGGCACATGTCCCAGGCGGCGGACCAGCACAGCGCGGCGGGTAGCGAATCGGTGAATTCGGCTATCGACTCCACCAGCGTGCGCAGCGAATGCGCGTCCAGGCGGATCTTGGTGTAGCTGAGGTCATCGTCGTTGACCAGGACCAGGTCCGGGCGTGGCTGCCCGGCCAGCTCGGTCACCACCGTGCGCGGGCCCGCCACGTCGGTCTCCACCCGGTGGCGGCGGACCAGGCCGTCGGCGGTCAGGTCGTACAGCCCGATGGCGATGCGGTGCGAGCGGAGCACCGGATGGCTGGCGGCCGCCTCCTGCTCCACCACGAACTCGGTGAACCTCCCGGCGTCGTCCAGGGTGTACGACGGCCGCAGCGTGTTCACCCCGGCGGTCTGCAGCCACTGCTCCGACCACGCGGCCAGGTCGCGGCCCGAGGTCTCCTCGAGGGCGGCCAGCAGGTCGGCCAGCGTCGCGTTGCCCCAGGCGTGCGCGGCGAAGTACTTCCGCACGGCGTCCAGGAAATTCTCCCGGCCGACGTAGGCCACGAGCTGCTTGAGCACGGACGCGCCCTTGGCGTAGGTGATCCCGTCGAAGTTCACCTCGACCGCTGCGATGTCGGGTATGTCCGCCGCGATCGGATGGGTGGAGGGCAGCTGGTCCTGCCGGTAGGCCCAGGCCTTGTACAGCTGCGCGAACGTGGTCCAGGCGGACGTCCACCGGGTCGCCTCGGCCTGCGCCAGCGTGCCAGCCCAGGTGGCGAACGACTCGTTCAGCCACAGGTCGTCCCACCAGCGCATGGTGACCAGGTCGCCGAACCACATGTGCGCCATCTCGTGCAGGATCGTCTCGGCGCGCGCCTCGCGGGCGAAGTCGGTGACGCGCGACCGGAAGATGTAGTTCTCCACGAACGTCACGCAGCCCGCGTTCTCCATCGCGCCTTCCTTGAACTCGGGCACGAAGAGCTGGTCATACTTGCCGAACGGGTACTTGATGCCGAACGAGCCGTGGAAGAAGTCGAAGCCCTGCCGGGTCACCTCGAAGATCTCGTCGGCGTCCAGGTAGGGGGCCAGCGACTGGCGGCAGAACACGCCGAGCGGGATGCCGTCGTGCTCGTCGCGGACCACGTGGTACGGCCCGGCCGCGACCGCGGTGATGTAGGTGGACATGACCGGCGTGGGCGGGAACTGCCAGCGCGCCGCCTCGCCGTCGCCGATGCCGGGTGCTGCCGTCGTCGACTCCGCCGCCATGTTGGACACGACCTGCCAGTCCGCCGGGGCGGTGACGGCGAGCTCGTAGGTGGCTTTCATGTCCGGCTGGTCGAAGCAGGCGTAGATCCGGTGCGCGTCGAAGGTCTCCAGGTCCGAGTACAGGTAGACGAGCCCGTCGGCGGGATCGGTGAACCGGTGCAGTCCCTCGCCGCTGTGCGAGTAGGCGCACGCGGCCGTCACCCGGAGCACGTTGTCGGCCGCCAGCCCGGTCAGCGTGATCCGGTCGCCGTCGAACGCGTCCAGGTCGACCGATTGGTCGTTCAGGGTGATCTCGTGGACCGCGGGCGCGGTCAGGTTGAGGAACGTGGACGACCCGGGCGCCGCGCAGCCGAACCTGATCACGCTGACCGAGCGGAACGTCTTCTCGTCGCCGGTCAGGTCGAGGTCCACGTGGTAGGAGGAGACCGTGATGAGTGCCGAGCGCGTCGCCGCCTCGTCGCGGGTCAGGTTCGAAGTCACCGGTAGCCGTCCCTTCTGCGGAATTCGCGCGGTTTCGCCGCGGTTAAAAGTGCACATGCCCCTTCACGAGTCAACAGAGCAGACCCCTGCCCAAGTCGACTTCTGGTTCGACCCTATCTGCCCGTGGGCGTGGATCACGTCCCGCTGGATCCTCGAGGTACAGAAGGTCCGCCCGGTCTCCGTGACCTGGCACGTGATGAGCCTTTCCGTGCTGAACGAGGGCAAAGAGGACCTGCCCGAACAGTACCGTGAGCTGCTGCGGACCGGCTGGGGGCCGGTCCGGGTGCTGATCGCCGCCGAGCAGGCGCACGGACCCGAGGTGCTCGGCCCGCTGTACACCGCGCTGGGCACGCGCTTCCACCACGAGAAGGCGCCGCGGGACCGGGAGAC
>Ga0210397_10002748_pt1 | contig 11003 bp, 10 predicted proteins | sample IncBWH2OmetaG_FD_160126 | JGI IMG/M metagenome (GOLD analysis project Ga0210397, IMG submission 160126) | Forest soil microbial communities from Barre Woods Harvard Forest LTER site, Petersham, Massachusetts, United States - Inc-BW-H-2-O ...
CGATGGCGACCATTCGCGAGTTCCCATATGCCGTTCACCGACAACAACGCGGAGCCGCGGAATTGGTGCCTAGATAGGCTTGCTGAAAGCGACGGCAAGACCGTCCACGGGCACATTCGCCTCGCTGCGTGGCGCGCAGGCCACGATCCCGGCAAGCTGGAGCCCGGCGGTGGCGCCCAGGTTCCGCAAATAGGTCTCGGAATGGGACCAGCGGCGCTTGGCGCCGAGCGCGAAGTCGGGACCGGCGCTGTTCTCCGCCGTGAACAGGAAATAGCCACCCGGCTTCAGGCGCCGCGCCACGGCGGCGAAAGTCGGCGCCAGGTCGCCGAAATAGACGAAGGTGTCGGCCGCCAGGACGAGATCGTAGTCCGGCCCGCCGTCCGCCAGCACGGTCTCGAAGTCGGTGACGGTCAGGCGGCGGTAGATGTGGCGCTCGCGGGCGTGCGCGATCATCGCCGGGCTGAGATCGATGCCGTCGAGCGAGGCGGCGAGGTCGGCGAAGGCGGCGCCGCCAAGTCCCGTGCCGCAGCCGAGATCGAGAATGACCAGGTCATGCGCGCCCGGCATGACGAGGTCGGCGAGCTCGCGCAGGATCTCCGGCGCGCGGTACTGCAGCTGCCGCCGCATCCAGTCGTCGTAATTGGCCGAGAACTGGTTGAAGAGATGCCGCACATAGCCGGCATCGGAGCGCGTCAGCCGGCGCATCGCCTCGGCACGCGCGATGTGGGCGGCCAGTTCCGGCACGCTCGCGGGGTCGAGCTTGGCGAACTGTTCGAGCGCCACGTCGGTCTCGCCAGCTTCCAGCCAGGCGAGGCCGAGCTTCAGGCGGGCCTCGCCGTTCTGGGGTTGCAGCCGCAGGGCACGCTGGTATTCGGCGATGGCGGCGGCAAGGTGGGCGGACGTCTGCAGCGCGTCGCCGAACGCGATCGCGGCTTCGGGCAGGTCGGGATAGAGCTGCGCCACCTCGCGGCCGGCGTCGAAGGCCGGCGCGTTCTTGCCGGCCGCCAGCAAGGCCCGCACCAGCAGCAGGCGAACCTGCAAGCCGGCGCCGCCTTCCTGCACGAGCGCGCGCAGCAGCTTGACCGCCTCGAAGGCGCGACCGTCCGCGATCAGCCGCTCGGCGTCGCCGCGTGCATAGCCCTCATCCGGCAAGCGTGCACTTGCCGTTGTTGAGCACCACCACGTCGCGCTCCTTCAATCGGGAGCGAAACGACACCACGCTGCCGTCGACCCACATCTCGGTGACGATGGTCTCGCCGGGGAACACCGGCGAGGAGAAGCGCACGTCGAAGCTAGTGATGCGCTTGGGATCGTATTTGGCCAGCGTCGAGATCACGGCGCGGCAGGCGGTGCCGTAGGAGCACAGGCCGTGCAGGATCGGGCGCGGGAAACCGGCGCGCTTGGCGATGGCGGGATCGCGGTGCAGCGGGTTGCGGTCGCCCGACAGCGCATAGAGGAAAGCCTGGTCGGGCCGCGTGTCGCAGGCATGCACCAGGTCCGGCGCGCGCGTCGGCAGCTGGTGCGGTTCGGGCGCACCATCCTTGGGGCCGCCAAAGCCGCCGTCGCCGCGCGCGAAGGTGGTGCCGACCAGCGTCGCCAGCTTGTCGCCGGTCGCCTTCTCCTTGATGACGCGCTCGTTGACGATGATCGCGCCCTTGTCCTTGCCTTTGTCCCAGACGCCCAGAACGCGGGTGTCGGAGACCACCTCGCAGGCCGGCGGCAGGGGCTTGTGGATCTGCACGCGCTGCTCGCCATGCACCACCATCAGGTAGTTGATGCCGGCCATCGGATTGGTCCCCGGCGTGCTGCCGCGCGGCGGGCGGCCGGTCGGGATCACGGTGGCGAAGGTCGGCACGACCTGGAGGTTGCTCTCATAGGTGAAGGGCAGTTCCTGCTCGTTCATAGGATCGCGCTGGAAGCCGATGCCGAGGGCGTAGAGCATGACTTCGCGGTCGCCATAGCTGGCCTCGAGCCCTTCCGATTTCGACTGCATCATCTGGTCGTAATTGATGGGCATGGCGTCCTCCCGGTTCGTTTTAGCACTGTGCGGAGCTTAGTTTAGCCCGCCGCTTTGCGCCAACAGCGGTGCTGTGGTTTGCTCTGGCCCGCGACTTTGTTGCCGTGAGGGCATCATGACCGACGTCAGCCACGCCACGCCGGGTCCGCTTCCGCCGCCGCCGCCGCGCTCCGGCCATGGCTGCCTGTGGGGCTGCCTGATCGCGGCCGGCATCGCGGTGGCGCTGGCGATCGGCGGCTTCGGCTACATCTTCTGGTATCTGGGCCACGGGGTGAAGGACACCCCGACGGTGAAGGCCGCAATCGTGCAGGTAAACGCCGACCAGATCGCGCGCGCCGTGCTCGGCGACAATATCGAGGTCACCGGCGCCACCAGCTTCAACAGCTCGTCGGACCTCGCCACCGGCTCCAAGGAATCCTATGTCGTGCATGTGAAGGGCTCCAAGGGCGAGGGCGATCTCGCCATCGACGCCGACACGCCGCGCGGCGGGGCGCTGCATCTCGACAAGCTGAGCCTGACCGCGGGCGGCCAGACCTACGACCTGCTGCACGCCCCGGGAAACCCGCCCGGCTCGATCTGACATACGTCGACCGGATTGGAAAAAAGGAACACCCCATGACCTATCGCTGTTTCAACGTCGAGATCGCGAACGACATCGCGCATATCCAGCTGAGGCGCGGCGACGAGCTCAACACCATGGTGCCGGAGTTCTGGACCGAACTGCCCGCCATCGTGAAGGACATCGACGACAACGCCAAAGCGCGGGTCATCGTGATCTCCTCGACCGGCAAGCATTTTTCGGGCGGCATGGACCTCGCGGTGTTCACCGGCGGCAATTCGGCCGGCACGGCGGCGTCGCGCTCGCCCAAGGAGCGCGGGCGGGTGCGTGCCAATCTGCGCCTCAGCGTGCTCGATATCCAGGAATCGTTCAACGTGCTGGAGAAGGCGCGCGTGCCGGTGCTGGTCGCGATCCAGGGCGGCTGCGTCGGCGGCGCCGTCGACATGGCGAGCGCCTGCGACTGCCGCTATGCGACCGAGGATGCGTTCTTCGTCATCCAGGAAATCAATATCGGCATGACCGCCGACGTCGGCACCTTCCCGCGCCTGTGCAATCTGATGCCGACCGGCATGGTGCGCGAGCTCGCCTATGCCGGCCGCCGCCTGCCGGCGAGGAAGGCGCTGCAACTCGGCCTCGTCAACGAGGTCTTCGCGACGCAGGACGCGATGCTGGCGCATGTCATGGGGCTGGCGAAGGACATCGCCGAGAAATCGCCGCTCGCCGTGTACGGCTCCAAGGTGATGATCAACTACGCCCGCGACCACACGGTGGCCGACGGATTGGACTACATCGCGACCTGGCAGGCCGGCATGTACCATCCGGAAGCCGACATGATGGAAGCGTTCAAGGCGAAGGCGGAAAAGCGGCCCGGCAAGTTCGAGGAGCTGTTGCCGGTGCGGAAAAGGACATTGAGCGGGGAGTGATGACGCAGAAGATGTGGCGTGGCTTAGAACACAAAGCGATCGCCCATTTCAAAACATCGACCGCACTTTGGGTGACGCTGGCAATTCTCGTCCTCGTCGCTGGTTTGACATATGTGACCATCCATCCTCTCCCGTGGCACGGGCGCGGAACAAACCTCCTGCAAATTCTCGGATTGGCTGCCAGCCCAATATTGGTGATCCGACACGGCCTTCTTCTTTACAATCTGACCTTTCGTGGCGGTGAGGCAATCTGGTTGGACAATGCAAACTTGGTTTATCTCGACACTTGGTGGGTCTGCTGGTTTGTCAGAATTCAACTGGACGACATAGCAACGGTATCGCGTGGTTCGGTGCCCGCCGGCTTTCTTCAAAGGGACACTGCCATTCTCCGTCTCCGCAACGGAGACACGCGAACGATCGTTTTGTTCCTTTTGGCGGAACCGCACGACGTCGTCATGTCGCGTCTTGAGGCCCTGGCGATTTTGCAATAGCTACTGCGCCGCGGCGTGCACGTGGTGCTCGACCGATACCGCGGGGCCGTCGCTCCAGACGTCGGTCAACGGCACGCCGTGCTCCTCGATCCGGCGCAGCGCGTGCTCATAGCCCTCGGCGATGCAGCGGTCGAAGGCGCGCCAGTCGCGCAAGCCGACGCCGACCAGCGGCGGCTCGAACATGTAATTGGCCTGTTCGCGCGCCAGGCGGCGCTGCACCTCGGAGCCGACCGTGCCCGAGCGCATCAGGATCGAGACGATCGACGGCGTGCCGGCCATGCGCTGGCCGATCAGCCACCACCAGGGGCGCTCGCCGTACTTGCTGTCCTGGACCTTGAGGTCGAGTTCGCCGGTGACGTCGGACGCGATGATCGGTCCGCTCGAGCGCTCGGCCATCACGTCGACCGGCAGGTTGTTCATCAACCCGCCATCGACCAGAAGATGGCCGTTATGCGTCACCGGCGGCAGGATGCCGGGCAGCGCGACGCTGGCGCGCAACGCCCGCCATAGCGGGCCGGCGCGGTGGACATGCACGCGGCCCGTCGTCAGGTCGGACGAGACGCAGAAGAACGGCTTGGGCAGTTCCTCGATGCGCACGTCGCCGAAGCTGCGCTGCAGCAGCGCCGAGACCTTCTTGCCGCGCACCAGCGCGATCAGCGGCAGCGTGTAGTCGTTGAGCGGATTGCCGTTGACGAATGCCTCGCGCATGCGGTCGGTCAGCTCGTCGATCGTCCATTCGCAGGCGAGCCCCGCCGCGATCAGCGCGCCCATCGAGGTGCCGCCGATATTGTCGAACGGGACGCCGGCTTCGGTGAGCGCTTTTACGACGCCGATATGGGCAAAGCCGCGGGCGCCGCCGCCCGCCAGCACGATGCCGACGGCGCGTCCCGATATGAAGCGGGCCAGCCGCTTGATGTCGTCCGGCCGGCCGACGCGGACATGGTGATGCGATTCGAAGAGTCCGCTGCGCACCGCGAAATGTTCCGGCAGGTTCTCATTCTTGTCGGTGGGGTGCAGCAACAGCAATTGCGGCAGGCCGCTGGCGCGCTCCTTGAACGCCGGCAGCTCCAGCGACTGCGACGGCAGGGGCTGGTCGACGCGGGCGAGCAGGAAGATTCGGTCGGCCTGACGCAGGCATTGATGCGTCCAGGCGCGGTCGGGCGCGTCGCCGCGATAGAACACGATGTCGTGGCCGGCTTCGAAATTGGCGAACCACTCGCCGGTCTGGTCGGCGCAGCTGGAATCCAGCACCGCGGCTTTCGAGCCCATATTGACCAGCGCACCGGCGAGGCGATGGGCGATCGGCGACTGGTCGAGGCCCGGCTGCAGCGGCACGATGGCGAAGGTCTTGGGCCGCGCCGTGTCGGTGGAGCTCTTGGTCGTCTCCTGCAGGCGCTTCACCAGGATGCGCATCATGTTGAGCATGACGCGTGGATGGCGCGAGATCAGCGCATCGAACGCAGCCGGCGGCACGCGCAGCAGTTCGCTGTCGCGCATGGCGACGAGCTGGGCCGAATGCTCCGAACTGCCGGAGATCATCGACATCTCGCCGACCGTCTCGCCGGCCGGCACATGCGCCACGAAGCGGCGCTTGCCGCGATCGTCCTCGGCGAAGACGCCGAGGCTGCCTGTAATCACCAGGAAGACGGCCTGGTCGTTCTCGCCGTCGCGCTTGAGCATCATGCCGCCGGGCAGGCCGAACCAATTGGCCTCCGACAGCAGTTTCTTCAGCGCCGCGTCGCTGACATCGGCCAGCAGCGGAAAGCTGCGCAGCCGCTGGCGCAGCGCCTCGGGATAGGCGGTGTCGAGCCCGGACTTGAAGGAAGAAAGAAACGCCATGTTCATCGCGCGAAGCAGCCCCTCCCTTCTAGCTCACCAGGCGGTCCAACCGCCATCGACGGTCAGGGCTTGGCCGGTCATGAAGGACGAGGCCTTCGAGGCCAGGAAGAGGAGCGGGCCGGCAATCTCAGCCGCGGCGCCGAGGCGGCCGAGCATGGTGCGGCCGGCCAGGCGGGCCGCGAAGCCAGGGTCCTGGGTCTGGACTTCCGGACGCGGGAAAGGCCCGGGCACCAGCGCGTTGACGCGAATATTCTCCGGTCCCAGCTCGGCGGCGAGATGGCGGCTCAATTGGAGCAACGCCGCCTTGGCGGGACCGTAGTGAAACGGGCTTTGTCGGCCGGGCTCGGCGTAAAGCCGCGCGTCGGGCGCGACAAGGCCGTACATCGAAGCAATGTTGACGACGCTCGCCTCGCCGGCTTCGGCGGCCGCGGCGCGCAGGGCCGGACGGGCAGCGCGCACCATCTCGAACGCGGCAGTCACGCTGCTGGCATAGGTCGACGCGAAATCGGAGGGCTCCAGCGCCCCGAACGGCTTGGGCGTCATGGCGATCGCATTGTTGACGAGGATATCGAGACGCGGCTGCGCGGCGAAAAAGGCGCGGGCCTTGTCGGTGTCGGCGACGTCGAACGCAGCGCGCTCGACGGAGAGACTTTCGGCGCGCAGCTCTGCTTCGAAGTCTTTCAGCTTGGCGTCGTCGCGGGCATTGACGATGACGTGAGCGCCGGCCTGGCCGAGGGCGCGCGCCATGGCGCTGCCGAGGTGGCCGGGCGCGGCGGAGACGAACGCAATGCGGCCGTCGAGGCGAAACATCGCCTGCGGCTGCATCCGGACGGCATCCTGCCGGTCCATGAAAAGCGCCTCCGTCCCCCAAGCGCGATCGTGAGATTGCGCGTCAATCAAACAGCCCGCCTGCAAGATAGGCATACGAGGGTAAACGTGGCGTTAGCGTGAATGAGAGGTTAATCGGCGGTTCAGCACGGCATGACGGAAATTTAGGGGCCGTTCGATAGCGTTTCGCCCCCTGCGCCGTGACGCTCGCGCGCGCCGTCAATCCGCGCCCAGTATCTTCCACACGCTCGCGACCGAATAGACCGTCGCGCCGTCGACCGTGAAATCGCCGCGCAGGAAGATCAGCGAGCGGGTCCGGCGCGTCAGGATCGGCGCGACCTCCAGCCAGTCGCCTTCGTGCGCCGGCGCCAAAAACTGGCTTTGCATGTTGAGCGTCACGCAAGGTGCGTGATCGCAGGCGTCCCAGGCGGCCTGGCCGAGCGCCGCGTCGGCAAAGGTCATCAGCATACCGCCATGGATGACGCCGCGCATGTTGACGTGCTGCGCAGCGATGCGCAGGGCGAAGCGGCGCGCGCCCTTCTCGCCCTGCTCGAAGATCGGACCGACATGCACCTCGAACGGATCGACGAGATGCGTCTGGGTGTAACCCGGCGGCGCGCTCATTTTCTAGCCGCCGATCTTCCACAGGCCGGTCGCCACCATGACGGGGCGGCCGGCGCAGACGATCTCGGCGGAAAGAAACACCAGCGTGCGGGTCTTCTTTGTGGCGCGGACGTGCGCTTCCAGGATCTCCCCGAGCTTGGCGGGTCCGACGAAGTCGCAGGTCAACGCCACGGTGCTGCAGCTTTTGGCACCGGAGACGGCGCGGCTGGTCTGGCTCATGGAAATGTCGGCAAAGGCCATCAGGAGGCCGCCATGCACGGCGCCCGAGCCGTTCATGTGCTTGGGCGCGATCGCCAGCGCGAAGCGGCGAACCTCGCCGTCCGCGGGCAGGCGCCAGACCGGTCCCGCGTGCAGGTTGAATCCGCCGACCGAAATGTTTTCCGCGCCGGGCGGAAGCGTGTCCAAAACGTCGCTCATCGCCGGATTTGGATAGGGGGTTTCACGTTGCACTGCAATATCGAGCGCCTATGCATTGGAAATGCGCCGCCGCCACACTAAAGTTGCAAAGCCAAACAAGATGCGCCATGCGAGGGGTCGCCTACGCGCACATCGATCCAGCCAAGTGAGGACTTTCATGAAAACGAATACCGTTCGCGCCGCCCTCGCGGTGTGCCTGTTGAGTTCGGCTGCGTGTGTCCTGACGATGCCCGCCTTCGCGATGGGCGACGCACCGACCAGCTCCGCGCCGCCGCCCAGCCACGGCGGTTCGACCGACCAGAAGGTTAGCTCCGCCGTGAGCAAGCTCCTGGCGCCGGCTCAGAAGCTTATGCAGGCGAACGATTTCGCAGGCGCGCTCGTGCTGATCAAGCAGGCGCAGGCCTTGCCGGACCAGACGCCGTTCGACACCTATGAGATCAACAACTTCCTCGCCAATGCCGCCATCGCGACGAAGGACTATGCGACGGCCTATACGGCTTATGCGGCGATGGCGAATTCGCCCGCCATGCCCGACGGGGAAAAGTCCGCGACGCTTCACAACGCGGCCCTGCTCGCCGGCCAGTCCAAGGACTATGCCAACGCCATCAAATACGGCCAGGCTTTCAACGCGTTGGGTGGACCGCCCGATCCGACGATCAACGCCATCATGGCGCAGGCCTATTACTTCACCAACGACTACACCAATGCCGAGGCGATGGCGCAGAAGGCGCTCGACAACACGCCGGCCGGCCAGGCGCCGAACCAGGCCGCTCTGGAGATCATGCTGGGCAGCCAGATCAAGGCCAAGCAGCAGGACCAGGCCATGCTGACGCTCGAGAAGATCGTCACCTATTACGACGACGCCGACGACTGGGGCCAGATCGTCGACGTCTCGATGGGCATCAAGGGCATCAAGGAAATGGAAGTCCTGGACCTGTATCGGCTGCGTTTCCTGGCCAAGGCCAGCGCCCAGGACATGGACTACAACACGGCGTCCGGCGTGGCGGTGGGGCTCGGCTACCCCGTCGAGGCGCAGGGCTTCCTGGATTCCGGCGGCAAGGCAAACGCGGACATCCGCGGCAAGGCCGCCAAGGATCGCGCCAGCATGGCCGGCTTCGAGGCGCTGGTGAAGAATTCGGGCACCGGCGATCTCGAGCTCAAGCTCGCCGAGACCTATTACGGCTATGGCCGTTACGCCGACGCCGAAGCGGCAGCACGGGCCGCACTGGCCGCGGGCGGAGCCAAGATGAACGCCAATGAAGCCAACATGGTGCTCGGCCAAGCCCTGATCCAGCAAGGCAAGACGGCGGATGCCATCGCGGCATTCAACGCCATCAGCAATCCGACGCCCGGCATGGCGAAGGCGCAGCATGTCTGGCTGCTCTGGGCCAACCGCAAGACCGCCACGCCCGCGGCGCATTGAAATAGCGCCGGAGCGGGCATGTTCCGCTCCGGCGCATTTTTGACAATGGATCAGCCATGAACCTGGTGCTCGGCTTCGTGCCGTTCATCCTGTTTGACGTGCTGATGCGCCAGTCGGTGGACATGGCGCTGTGGATTGCCTTCGCAGCGGCGTTCACGCTGGGCATGCGCTCATTCCTCGACACTCGCGTGCTCAAGACGCTGGACGCCGGCAACACCGCTTTGTTCGGGCTGCTGGCGCTGTACAAGGGCTTCATCCAGCCCAGCCTGTCGTTCGGCACCGTGCTGCTGGCGGTCGATGGCAGCCTGCTGGCCATCGTGCTGGGCTCGCTGCTGCTGCATGAGCCGTTCACGCTGCAATATGCCCGCGAGCAGGTGGCGCCCGAGCAGTGGACGTCGCGGATATTCCTGCGCACCAACTATGTCGTGACCGGCGTCTGGGTGGCGGCGCTGGCGCTGATGACCGGCGCGGATGCCGCCGCCACGCTGGCATCGGAGATCTCTGTGACCGCGGCGGTGGTCGCGGGCCTTGCCGCGCTTGCCGCGGCGCTGACCTTCAGCCTGCGCTATCCGGCCTATCTGCGTGGCCGGGCGGGCAGGGATTGACGCGAAAGCGCCTTTGCCCCGCGTTGCGCGAAGGGCTAATTTCGCGGTTCCTTCGAAGCGGAGCCGCTCATGAAAGACGCCGTCATCGTTTCCACCGCGCGCACCGCGCTCGCCAAGTCCGTCCGCGGCGGCTTCAACATGACCCATGGCGCGACGCTGGGCGGCCACGCCGTCAAGCATGCCATCGCCAATGCCGGGATCGACCCCAAGGACGTCGAGGACGTCTATATGGGCTGTGCCCTGCCCGAGGGCGCCACCGGCAACAACATCGCGCGCGCCTCCGCCATCTGGGCCGGCTGCCCGGTGACGACGGCGGGCACCACGATCAACCGCTTCTGCTCCTCGGGCCTGCAGGCTATCGCCATGGCGGCGCAGCAGATCATGACCGAGGGCACGCCGGTCGCGGTCGGCTCGGGCGTCGAGTCGATCAGCCTGGTGCAGATGGGCGGCACGATGAATCTCGGCCACTTCACTGAGGAGCACCTGATGCAGGTCAAGCCGGCGCTGTGGATGGCGATGATCGAAACCGCCGAGATCGTCGCCGAGCGCTATGCGGTCTCGCGCGAGCGCCAGGACGAATACGCGCTGGAGAGCCAGCGCCGCACCGCCGCCGCCCAGCAGGCCGGCAAGTTCAAGGACGAGATCGTGCCGCTGACCGCCACGATGAAGAAGGTCGACAAGGCGACGGGCCAGGAATCCCTGGTCGAGGTCACGGTCGACCATGACGAGGGTAACCGTCCCGATACCACTATCGAGGGCCTGCGCGCCCTCAAGCCCGTGTTCAGCGGCGGCCAGCAGGTCAAGGTCGGCAAATACATCACCGCCGGCAACGCCTCGCAATTCGCCGACGGCGCCGCCGCGGTCGTCGTCATGGACGGCGCCGAGGCCGCCAGGCGCGGCATCAAGCCGCTAGGTATTTTCCGTGGGTTCGCGGTCGCCGGTTGCGAGCCGGACGAGATGGGCGTGGGACCGGTTTATGCCGTGCCGCGGCTGTTGCAGCGCCATGGCCTGAAGGCCGCCGACATCGACCTGTGGGAGCTTAACGAAGCCTTCGCCAGCCAGACGCTGTACTGCATGGACCAGCTCGGCATCAGCCATGACAAGTGCAACGTCGATGGCGGCGCGATCTCCATCGGCCATCCCTACGGCATGTCGGGCGCACGCATGACCGGTCACCTGTTGCTGGAAGGCCGCCGCCGCAAGGCCAAGCTCGGCGTCGTCACCATGTGCATCGGCGGCGGCATGGGTGCCGCCGGCCTGTTCGAGATCCTGCAATA
>Ga0210397_10002749_pt1 | contig 11002 bp, 9 predicted proteins | sample IncBWH2OmetaG_FD_160126 | JGI IMG/M metagenome (GOLD analysis project Ga0210397, IMG submission 160126) | Forest soil microbial communities from Barre Woods Harvard Forest LTER site, Petersham, Massachusetts, United States - Inc-BW-H-2-O ...
GGCGCTTGAATATATCGCGCATGGTGTAGTTGGTCCCGCTGCGAACGTCGTCGATGTTCACCTTGCGGCCGGCAAGCTGTTCGATCGAAGTGATATCCGGTCCCGCAATCAAATGGACCTCTTCATTGAACAGTCTGGTGATGTAGACGATCTTGTCGTCGTCTTTGCCAAGCGCCTGATTCGACCGTCGCATCCCGTCCATGATGCTGACCTGCGTTAATCCGATATCGACGCCCTTCAGGTAGCGCACGTCGCGAATATTTTGCGGCCCGCCAATTCCGACCAACGGAACGACGCGCAATCGATCATGGTCGTTCAGAACCGACGCGAGATCACTCGCAACTTCGAGATAGGTGTCGTCGACGGTAGGACTGCCCGAGATGATCGAAACCGTATTCTCGTTGATCTGCTCGTTTGCGTAGACGCCTACACCGACACAATAGTTGCCCATGCGTTCGATGTAAGTCGACTTGTCCTCGATGGTTTGGGTCAGGGGGCTCAGGAAGCGAAAGTCGACCCAGCCACTGCCTGGGCCTTTGCAGACTTCCAGCTGCTCCCGCATCATATATTTGCCGTTCTGATCGCGAAAATTGTAGAGGTTCGTTCCCGGTGTCATCGTGGGAATCGCACCGTTGGCCATCACGACCCCGTTCTGGTCGAGGATATATGCATAGAGATCCCGGTCGATGGTGCCGCCGGACTTGCTCAGAACAGCTTTGATCGTTGCTTCGTATCCCACTCTCTTGAACATGTCCTGGACGCGGTGGACCATTGCGACGGCTTCGTCCCGGGTGCCAAATTGGGAAGCCGCTATCGCAAAATTCGGCCACCACAGCAGCGCTGCGGCGAATGCGAAAGCCAATACCGATGGCCTCACCGTCGAAGTGCGGCGTTCGTGCGCAGGCGCGAACATTTTTCCCTTGGCAGTCTCGCTCGATCGCAGCCACGCCCCATCGCACATCTTCGATCTCCCCAACTTCGTCTGATGCTTCTGTTCGGCCTCGTCTGCTCCTGGGTCGCGTAAATCCCACGAAATCGTGAGCAACCGGGTCTATGCATCGCACGGAACCGTGAGGAACAGATGAAATTCGGGCGACAATATGGATGTGCGGCTCACGCGCCCACAGAGCCGCAAGCTCTGGCGATGCCACCTGCTCTCTGGACAGGCAGCTCGCCTAAGTTTTAATCACAAGCAGAAGTGACGGTTCTCTCAAATCACGACGAAGCCATGCGTGCCGTCGCGCTTGAGCTGTTCGACCAGACCATATTCCCAATCCAGATATGCCTGCATCGCATCTCTCGACGCTTCCGTGCCTTCATACGGACGCCGGTAGCGGTGCTGCAGATCGGGCCTCGGCAAGACTTGCGGCGGTCCGACTTCCAGCGCGCCATCATGGCCGCCGTCGAGCACGTAGACTTCCCAACCCATTTGCGCGAGCCAGGACGCCGTCATGTTGGCGCGAACACCCAGAATGTCGGCCAGCAGAATGCGCGCCCCGCGCACTGGCGCTGCCATGTCGATTTCCTGAACGAGCTGGCCACCCGGATAGTGTCGAAAACCTGGTATGTGCCCGGCCGCATAGTCTTCAACCGGGCGAACGTCGAAACGATAGAGCGTGCGCGTTATATCCGCTTCCAGCGCGGCGGTCTCGTGCGGACTCAAATGCCGGACGCCGGCGCGATAAGCGACTTCGCGGGATTTTTCGTTCGCAGCATCGGACGGACCGATATCGCCCCGCCGGTCGGCGCCGTGCTCGAGCGTCTGGTTGGCCAACGTCCAGCCGATGGTCCCGTTACGAAGCGCCACCACCTTGTTGGCTAGTCCGGCATTGATCAGCGATTGCGTGCCGATGATCGAACGGGTCCGCCCGGCGCAATTAACGACGATGGTGGTCTCGGGATCGGACGCAACGTGGCCTGCGCGAAGCACCAACTCCGCGCCGGGCACGCTGACCGAACCAGGAATGTTCATAGTCGCGTATTCGTCCGGCCGCCGCACATCGAGAACCCTGACATTGGCATCGCTCGCGATCAGCGCGGCGACTTCTTCCGCCGACAGTGACGGCGTATGGCGGCGGCCCTCGACCAGTTCACCGAACGCCTTGGCATAGGAATTAACGTCAATAAAAATCTCAAACCCCGCTTGCCGCCAGGCCTCCAAGCCACCTTCGAGCTGGCGAATGTCGGTGTAGCCCATCGCGGCGAAACAATCCGCCGCCTCGGCCACAAGGACTTCACCTCCATCGTAGAGGACGATCGGTACATCCTTGCGCGGAAGCCTGACTTCCGCCTCAAGCGCGATCCGGTTCGCCGCCATATTGGCGGCGAACAAAGGATGGCCGGTGGCATAGGCCGCCTCATGGCGCAGATCGAGCAGCGCGATTTCCTCGCGCAGCAACAACATGCTGCGGATTTTCGATGGGCTGATGGCTGGGAGGATCATGGACACACGGCTGGAGAGACGAAAAACTGAGCCTTGCACGGTCGCACCTGCTATTTCAACCGGCAGCGGCGATCGGGATCGGACCGCTATAATTGCCTCCCTGCTGGAACTTCTCCTCAAGCCATGCGTTTATTTGGGTTAATTTGACGCTTTCAAGAAGTGCGGGGGAGGTTGCGTGGAGCATACGGAACGGTTCGAGGCCTCGAAGTCCAGCGAAGGCCGCTACCGCTTGCTCGTGGACGCGATCACCGACTATGCGATCTACATGCTGGACCCCGACGGCACGGTCACGAGCTGGAATCCGGGCGCCAAGCGTATCAAAGGATACGAGCCATCCGAAATCATCGGCGAGAATTTCTTGCGCTTCTACACCGAGGAAGATCGCAAGAAAGAGCTTCCGCGACACGCGCTTGAAATCGCCGAGCGCGAGGGCAAATTCGAACAAGAAGGCTGGCGCGTCCGCAAGGACGGGACGAAGTTCTGGGCCTATGTCGTCATCGACCCGATCCGGGACAGTGCAGGCAGGCTTATCGGCTTCGCCAAGATCACGCGCGACCTTACGGAACGCAGGAAGGCCGAGGCGGCCTTGCGCGAGAGTCAGGAACAGTTTCGCCTGTTGGTGCAAGGCGTCACCGACTACGCGATCTACTTGTTGAGCCCCGAAGGATGCGTCTCAAGCTGGAATCTTGGAGCGCAGCGAATCAAAGGCTACGCTCCGGAAGAGATTATCGGTCAGCATTTTTCGCGCTTCTATACCGAGGAGGATCGGCGATCCGGCCTGCCCCAGACGGCGCTGGAGATTGCTTCGCGGGAGGGACGGTTTGAGAGAGAAGGTTTGCGGGTTCGCAAGGACGGGACGCAATTCTTTGCCCACGTCATCATTGACGCCATTTACGATTCCGACGGGTCGCTGCTCGGCTTCGCCAAGATCACGCGCGATATTACCGAACGGACGAAAACGGCACGCGCGCTGGAAGAAGCTCGCGAAGCGCTGCTCCAATCACAGAAGATGGAAGCGATCGGGCATCTGACCGGCGGCATCGCCCACGACTTCAATAATTTGCTGATGGCCATTCAGGGCAGTCTCGAGCTTTTGCAAAGACGGCTGCCTGCAACTGACCCAAAAGTCGCGCAACTGATCGACAATGCCCTTCAAGGGTCCCGGCGCGGCGCGGCGCTGACCCAGCGGATGCTGGCCTTTGCGCGGCGTCAGGAGCTCAAGCTCTTGCCGCTCGACGTGCGCGACGTGGTGCAGCAAATGACAAACCTGTTGCAAAGCTCGCTCGGCCCGACAGTCCGGCTCGAAACGCGCTTCCCGTCCGAACTTCCGAAAGTGATTGCCGACGCCAACCAGCTGGAGCTCGCGCTTCTCAATCTGGCGATCAACGGACGCGACGCGATGCCGAAAGGAGGCACCATCACGATCGGCGTGACGAAGCGAAGCGATGTACCGGGGTTGAAGGCAGGAAACTATCTTTGCGTGAGCGTGACCGACACCGGTACCGGCATGGACGAAGAAACGCTCAAGCGCGCGATCGAGCCGTTCTTCACGACAAAAGGCGTTGGCAAAGGCACCGGCCTCGGGCTGCCGATGGTTCATGGAATGGCCGAGCAATCCGGTGGGACATTGCTTTTGAAAAGCAGGCCGGGCCACGGGACGGCAGCTGAACTCTGTCTGCCTATTGCACCGGCCGAGGCGGCTTCCGAGGCGCAACGCCCAACAGCACCGACATTACATACCGACAGGAAACTCGCGATCCTCGCGGTCGACGACGATCCTCTGGTCGCACTCAACACGTCCGCGCTGCTCGAAGAACTCGGCCATACGGTTTACAGCGCGCCCTCCGGCCTGCATGCGCTCGATATCCTGCGCCGGGAAAAGAAAATCGATTTGATGATCACCGATCAATTGATGCCGGACATGACCGGTTCGGAACTTGCCAGCCGTATCCGGGCAGAGAACGCGCACATGCCGATTATCCTCGCGACCGGCTATGCTGAACTGGCACCGGGAGAAGGCGAAGGACTGCCGCGTCTCGCCAAGCCGTTCAGCCAGCACGAATTGGCCGAAGCCATTGCGCGCGCCGTCGGGCCTTAACCTGGCCGACGAAGCGCCCGACCGCTTATAGTCACGCGAAATCCAACCATAGCATGCATACGCAAACGTGACCGGCCTTCGCCGACGCCGTTTGACCCCGGCTGATCCCGCGCTAAGATTTGCCGGAAAGGGAGAAAAAATATGGAGGACATCGCGGCTCAGCGTGCGGCCGAATGGCTTTTGGCCGAACATCAGGCCCGGCATCGCTTCACGACGCTGGGCCCGCCGGTCGCGCCTGCCACTGTTTCAGATGCTTATGACATTCAGGACAAATATGTAGCGCTGTTACGCCGAAGCAACGGAGAGCCGGTCGGCTATAAAGTCGGGTTGACCTCGGCGACGATGCAGGCGTTTTGCAGAATAGACCATCCGATTGCAGGCGTCGTGCTCGCTTCTCGTTTGGATCAGACCGGAGCCAGGATTCTGCTCAGGGATTTCGGGCGGCTTGGCCTCGAATTCGAAATCGCCGTCCGCATCAAGTCGGACATCCCCGCGACGGCCAAGGCTTTCACCGCTGAAGCGATCGCGCCTCATATTGGTGGCGTTGGCGCGGCGATCGAACTGGTCGACGACAGGTCCGCGGATTATGCGAGCATCGACGTGCGCTCGCTTGTTGCGGATAATTCCTGGAACGCCGGCATCGTGCTTTCGGAGTTCAAGGGAGCCTGGCCCGATCTCACGACCGTCCTCGGCCGCGCCACCAAAGACGGCGATCCGATCGGCGAGGGATATGGGCGGGACATCCTCGGCCACCCTTTCAATTCGGTGGCCTGGCTTGCCACCCAGCTGGCCTCGCGTGGCGCGACTCTGAAGGCCGGCCAGGTTGTGATGACCGGAAGCGTGATGAAAACGATCTTTCCCGAGCGGGATGCACGTTATCGCTTCGAGCTTGAGGGATTGGGCTTCGTTGAGGTCCAAGTTTCTTCGGCCAGCTAGGTTCGGATTTTTCGATGCCCTTGCGTAAATTTTGGTTGCTGTTCGCCGCATTGGTCTCGGTCGTCCCTGTCCGCGCCGAGATGCCTTCCATTCCGCCGCTGCCCGAGTTGAAATTTGCCGAAATCCCGGCCGGCTCGCGGGCCAATTATCTTGGCGATCGCTGGAGCTATATGGATACGGGACGACCCGACGCGCCGCCGCTCGTCCTACTGCACGGTGTCGGCGCCAACTCCATGCATTGGCGTTATCAGCTTGCAGGGCTGTCCGACCGCTATCACGTCGTCGCCTGGAACGCGCCGGGATATATGCTCTCTGACGCCTTGAAGACCGATAATCCCGATTGCAAAACCTTTGCAGATGCCCTCAACGATTTCCTCGCGGCGCTGAAACTCGACCGCATCAACCTGGTCGGCAATTCATTCGGCAGCCGCGTCGCGCAATGCTTCGCGCTGTATTATCCCGAGCGTGTCATCAAGCTTGCCATGACCGGGACCGGAATCGGCCCGTATGGCCTCAGCGACCAGAAAAAGAACGAGATCATCGCCGCGCGGGAGGCCCAGATCGCCAAGGGCGGATATGCCTTCGGCGCACGCGTCAATGCCCTGCTTGCCGCCAATGCCTCGCCACAGACCATTGAGCTGGTGCGCGATGTCGTCCGCGCCACCAATCCGCGCGGCTTCATGCACGGCGTCAAGCTCGGGCTGGTCGATGGCTACAGCCCCGAAGAAGTCGCGCCGAAATTCACCTTCCCGGTGTTGCTGATTTCGGGGCGCGAGGATCGCGTCAACCCGATCGACGAGAACGCCGCCCTTCTGGTCAAGGCCTTGCCGCAAGGCCGGCTCGAAATCCTCGACGGCGCGGGCCACCTTCCGGAAGTCGAACGTCCCGATGTCGTCAACAAGATGCTGCGCGACTTCTTCGGCTGAATAAAGCCACATATCCCCTGCTCGTCGCCCTGCCGCGGGCGAAAACGCCTTCGGCCCGACAAAGTCGGAGACCTAAAATCATCGGGAGGAGCGTGAGGCAGTGCGGACAGGAGCATTCAATCCGTGATAATTCGAATCAGGCTGTCCCCTTTACGAGCAGGCTGAAGACATCGTGAGCGTCCCCGGAACCCGCCCGTCAGCGATCGCGCGCATCCGGGCCCTGCTAAGTCAGCCCGCCCACCATTATCGCCCGGCAACCACGGTTTTTCTCGACCTGAACGTTGACCGCGTCGCGGACGAATTCGGGCTGGCTACGCTCGGAGGCGAGCGCGGCACGGAAAATCGGCCGACCTCCGACGCGCAGACGATGGACGATGTCGAACACAAGATCGTCGAGCGCATCGAGGCCCACAAGCAGGATGCGAACGTCATCTATCTCGACCAGTTGCACACCTATGACGAGCGGCTGAATGCGCTCAGCTTCGAGGAACGTTTTGCGACCATCCAGCAGGCTGCCCCGGAAGCGGTCGGCGATTTCCGCGCCGAAGCCACTGTCGGCCGCGATGAGCTGTTCGTGTTGCGCCGCCGCCTCAACGAATCGGAGATCGAGCGCGAGCAGTTTCGCAAACGCCATCGCATCGAGCGGCCGGCGCGGCTGGCAAGCCCCGGCACGATCATCCTGAAAGCCGGGATTCTGGCGATCCTGTTCATCATCGAGGTCGTGATCAACGGCAGTTTTCTCGCCAAGGCCAATCTCGGCGGCCTGCTTGGCGGCGCCGTGCAAGCGGTGACGTTTGCCGCACTCAACATTATTGCCAGCTTTTTCTGGGGCATGGTGCTGATCCGCCTCGTCAACCGCCGAAACTACTTTTTGAAGCTGGTTGGTGTGCTGTCGTTTCTGGCTTATCTCGCCTTCGCGATCGTGCTCAATCTGACGCTGTCGCACTTGCGCGAAATTCCGCCTGCCGTGAGCCTGAGCGACAATGTCGGGCAGGAGGTGCTGCATCGTCTCCTGACCGCTCCCTATGCCCTCACCGACATCAATTCTTGGCTGCTGTTTGCCCTGGGTTTTGTCTTCTCGCTGATTGCGATGGCCGATGGCTTGATGTTTTTCGATCCCTACATGGGCTATGCCGGTCTCGAACGGCGGTGGATCGTGGCAACCCGTCAATTCGCCGATACGCGCGGCGAATTGATCGAACGTCTCCGGGATATTCGCGAGGATGCCACCGAAGCCATGAACGAGGCCGCGCGTGACCTCTCGGTCCGGCGCAGCGAGTACGATTCGCTGTTGCAGGGCCGTGTTCGGCTGGCCCAACGCTTCGACCAGCATCAAAACCAGATCGAACAAACCAGCCGCGCATTGCTCGAGATCTACCGCGAGGCCAATCGCAAGGCCCGCTCGACGCCCGCGCCCGGTTATTTTGCCAAACCCTACGCTATGGAGCGGATCAGCTATGCGGGCGGCGAGCCGAGCACGAGCGCGCGCGAGAATTTGCGCAGCATGATCGCCGAGACCCAGGAGCTCCTCAGCCAGCAGATCAAGGCGATCCACGAAGCCTTCGACCACGCAGTGCGCACCTATCGCGAGATCGACGAGTTGCTGCCGGAGAAGAAGAGTGGCTAGACGCCGGCCCAGGCAGCGCAGTTCGTCCTCACTCGGCTGGTCGGGCTTCGGCGGTGTCCTCTTGCTGCTGCTGGCGATCGGCTCCGGCGCCGCGCTTGCCTATTTCTATTTCGCAGCCCCCGAGCGCCCGGTCCTCGATCCGCAAACGCTGTGCCCGGTCGACGGCCCCAAGGGAATTACCGTGGTGCTGGTCGACACCTCCGATGATCTGCCGGATACGACGCGGCGCGAAGTCCTGGGCCAGCTCGATGACATGATCACGACGCTGCCGCCGTTCTAAAAACTCGATATCAGGGTCCTCGATATCGCCGGCGTGCGAAGCCGCTCGCTGTTTTCGAAATGCAATCCCGGCGACGGCGCGGGCTTGAGCGAATGGACCGACAATCCGCGGATTGCACGGCTGCGCTGGATCGAGGATTTCCGAAAACCCGCCGCGGAAGCCGTGAAAACCAGCATCGCCTCCGCGAAGGCCAACAGTTCGCCGATCATGGCCGCGATACAGGACATTGCAATTGGGCAATTCTCCAGTGCTGCGAGCGAAAATGCCCGAAAAACACTCTATATTATCTCCGACATGATCGAGTACACGAGGGATTACAGCCAATATCCGCGGGCCGGCGATTTGTCGTTCCAGCGTTACAAGCAATCTCCGGCCTACTTGAAGTTTCGCACCGACCTGCACGGCGCCACCGTTATCCTCCGTTACGTGACCCGGCAGACCGGCAACCAGCAGATCGTGGATAGCACCAAACACATGGAGTTCTGGAAGGCCTGGATCGAAGACAACCGCGGCTCGTTTGGCGGCGTCAAACGGCTGCAGGGAGCCTGAGGCATGGTTTACGACTTTAAACCTAATTTGCCGCCCGGCCTCCTCAACGGGCTGGTCTTCTTCGGCGTCGTCGTCTTCGGCAGCGGCTACATCATCTTCTCGAAACTGCACGATTTCGGCGCGCTCGCGGCGACCGCCGTCCCGGTCCTGGTCATGATCGGCTATGCGGTCTTGCTCGGCGCACGGCTGTTCCGCCTGCGCGATGACCAATCCGGCGACAATCTCTACTACATGGGATTCCTGTTCACGCTGACCAGTCTCGCCGTCTCGCTCTATCAGTTTTCCGCGGCGGGCTCGGCCGAGCAGATCGTACAGAATTTCGGCATCGCGATCGCCTCGACGATTGCGGGCATTACCTTGCGAATCATGTTCAACCAGATGCGGCGCGATCCGGTCGAGACCGAGGCCACTTCCCGGCTCGAATTGGCGGAAGCCTCGCGGCGTGTGAAACGCGAACTCGAAAATTCCATTCTCGAATTCGGCTACTTCCGGCGCATGACCCAGCAATCCATCACCGATGCGATGGATGAGGTGCGCGAGAGCATCGGCAAAGCGCATCAGCAATTTGCTGGCGAGTTGCAGAAGCTTGCGACCAGCACAAGCCTGCCGTTCGAGGAATCTTCCAAGGTTTCCGGCGCAACGCTTGCAAGCCTGAACAAACGGACGGTCGAGGTCCTCGAAATATCCAGGCAACTGGTGCAGGAAGGCGAAGAGCTCGCCAGGAATACCACGAGCATTGTCCGATCGATCGACGCGCTGTTCGCGCGCCTCACCGCGCACCAGACCTCCGAAGAGGCGATCGGAACCCAGCTGGTCCCGATGATCGAACGCCTGACCGAATCGGTCGATGCGCTGAACGATAACGCTCAGACCCAGGCGCGCAGTGCGGAGATCAATTTGCGGCATGCCCACAGCGTCGTGATCGCCATGAAAGAACTACTGATCGAGATTCAGGCGACAAAACGGGGTATCATTCCGCGCGCCCTGGGTTTCATGGCGCCGCGATCGAACGACAGATAGAGTGAGCTTTCGGTGGAAGGACAGATACTCCAGCAGCGATCATCGTACCGGCGAGGGCTCGTTCTCGGCCTCACCATGGCCGAGATCATGGTGCTATTGGTGTTTTGCCTGCTGATCGCGATGGCGACCTTCCTCAAACGCGAGGAAACCCGGCGCATCACCGCCGAGCAGGAGCTCAAGGAAGAGAAAGCGCAAAACGAGCACATCCGCGAGGTGGTCAGCTCGCTCAGTCAAAGCGCGGCCGTCGCCGAGAAAGTCGAGAGCCTCTCAGGTCTGAGCGATCCCCAGGCGATCGACCAATACTGGCGCGAACTGGTGGATAGCCGCAGCGTCGTCAAGGAGATCGAGAAGAACCTGAGCGTGAAAGAGCTTCGCGAAGGCCTCGCGAATATCGCTGCGTTACGGGCCAATGGCATCGATGTCGACAAGGCCATTCGTGACGCGGAAATCGTCGGCGCCATTAATCGCACGATGGGCAAGCCGGGCGAGCCGCCGGCGTCGGCGCAAAACGTGCTCGATACGCTGGCGCGCGGCATGGCACCGGGCAACGGCGGCCATCAATGGCCGCCGATCATCCGGATGAGCGAGGCCGACGGCTATTTCTTCAAATCGGGAAGCGCGGAGTTGTCACCGACCTTTCAGGAAGCGCTGATCACCAAGACCCCGGTCGAGATTCTCAATTACATCCGCAAATACGACGTCGATATCATCGAGGTCGTCGGCCATACCGACGAGCGGCCGATCGGGTTACGCCAATATTCCAATCTCGACCGCGATCTGCTGCCGGTTCTGAAGAACAATGCCGGGGTCATCAGCCTTGTGCCCGCGGACAATGCCGGGTTGGGGCTTGCCCGCGCCGTCGCCGTGGTCAGCGTGCTGCGCCAAAGTCCGCTGCTTGCGGGATACAAGCTGATTCCGCTGTCGGGCGCGCAACTCGTGAATACCGACGAGACGCTCGCCATCTCGGGCTCGCCCGGCGACATTCAGCAGCGCCGCCGCATCGAAATACGCTTGCGCAAATCCTCAAGCGCCGAGGCGACCGGCAGTGTCCCGGCAACGGCTGCCGCTGCGGTGCCGCGCTAGATCGGCCGCCGGGCCTCGTCTCGGAACCGCAGCAAGGCTC
>Ga0210397_10002754_pt1 | contig 10993 bp, 8 predicted proteins | sample IncBWH2OmetaG_FD_160126 | JGI IMG/M metagenome (GOLD analysis project Ga0210397, IMG submission 160126) | Forest soil microbial communities from Barre Woods Harvard Forest LTER site, Petersham, Massachusetts, United States - Inc-BW-H-2-O ...
CAACAACATCCTGTTGGACCGCAGTTCGCTGGATGCATTCATCACAGCCGTCTGCATGCTCACGGATAATGCGATTGTCATCACCGAACGAATGAAGGTCCGTATCGAGAGCGGCGAGGACAAAATCGAGGTCATTCGCGAAACGGTTTCGCAGTGTCAGTGGCCGCTTTTCGGGGCCACCGCCATTGCCGTGATCGCCTTCGCGGCAATCGGATTGTCGGAGGACAAAACAGGCGAGTATTGTAATTCTCTTTTTTGGGTCATCTTCATCTCCCTGGCCATCAGCTGGATCGCGGCAATCACCTTCACACCGCTGCTTGGCTACCTGCTTTTCAAGCCAAATCCGGAGGCGACGAAGCGTGATCCGTATGCGGGACGGCTTTTCCAAACTTACCGGAGCATCCTGGTGATTGCGTTGCGCTGGCGTTGGGTGGTGCTGATTCTTTCGGTTGGAATGTTCCTGGCAGCGCTCTCTGGGTTCGGTCTGGTCAAGCAGAGCTTTTTCCCGCCCGCGACCCGGCCGCAGTTTCTGGTCGATGTTTATCTGCCTTCGGGCACCCATATTCGCGAATCGGAGGCATTCGCCGACACGGTCCAGCGCTTTATTCAGAGCCAGCCCGGGGTAACCCACGTCTCCTCTTTCATCGGAGGTGGCGCTCTCCGTTTCCTGCTGGTCTACAACCCGGAAAGGGACAACCGAGCCTACGTAGAGTTTCTGGTCAACGTGGATAACGAAGACAAGATCGACGGGCTGCAGGCCACAGTTCAGAAATACATCGACGAAAATCACCCGGATGCCAATGCCATCGCCAAGAAGTTTCTCCTGGGTCCCGGTCAGGGCGGCCGGATTCAAGCGAGGTTCAGCGGGCCCGATCCGGACCAACTGCGCGTGCTCGCCGACGAGGCGGTCAAGATCATTCGGGAGGACGGTGGCGCCGTCTGCGTGCGGCATGACTGGCGCGAACCTGAAGTCGTGGTTCGCCCGCACCTGCTTGAGCAGCCCGCCCTACGAAACGGAATCACCCGGGTGGAAGTCGCCCAGGCCTTGGAGACCGGCTTTGAAGGACGCACCGTCGGTTTTTACCGGGAGCCGGGCGATGTGGGCAAGGGAGTGTACCCGCAGGAGACCCGGCTGCTGCCGATTATTGCCCGCCCGCCACTAGCCGAGCGCAACGACGTCAATCAGATTCATAGCCTGCAGATCTGGAGCCCGGTCGCGGGCCGGATGATTCCTCTAAGCCAGGTAGCCGCTGGCGCCGAGGTCGCCTGGGAAGACCCTGTGGTGATGCGCCGCGACCGCTTTCAGACCGTCACTGTTCACGCCGATCCACGTACTGGGCTGCCAAGCCAGCTCTTCAACCGTGTCCGGCCCGCCATCGAGAAAATCAAATTGCCCCCTGGCTACTCCCTCCAGTGGGGGGGCGAGTATGAGGATTCCCGGGACGCTCGCGCCGCCCTGGCCAGGCCACTTCCACTCGCGGTGGTACTCATGGTGCTCATTGTCGTATGTATTTTCAATTCAACCCGCGCGACCCTGGTGATCTGTCTCACGGTCCCGTTGGCCATCATCGGTGTGACGGCCGGGCTTCTGCTTACGAGACAACCTTTTGGCTTCATGGCCCTGTTAGGGGCGATCGCTTTAGCCGGCGAACAAATCAAAAACTCCATCGTCTTGGTGGATGAATTCAAAACCCAGAGATTCGATCTCGGGAAGCCGCCTTATGAGGCCATTGTCGCAGGCAGCGTAAGCCGGCTGCGTCCGGTCATGCTCGTGGCCGTTACCACGGTTCTCGGCATGATCCCGCTCCTCCAAGATCCCTTCTTCTCGGCCATGGCAGTGACCATTATGTTCGGTCTCGCGTTTGCTTGCTTCCTGACCATGATCGTCGTGCCCGTTCTTTACGCCATTTTCTTCAAGGCCCACGAACCACCGCAGTTTCCGGCGTAAATTAATGCGACTATCTGCCGCAACAAAGGCTCTTGCCCCCCCCTTTGTCAAATGCGCGGCTCGCGCAAAGGATATTCATCGGCACAATACCGCTGCCCCCTGGTCGGATGGACACTGGTTTTTGGGCACCGTGATCTTGGCCTGGCTGCTCCTTGCTGGCCGCCCCGCGAATGCGCAGTCTGCCGTCAAGCCGACGGCCATTGCACCGCCGCTGAACGTCCAGTCGAGCTCTAATCCGTCGGTACACACCATCGAATCGTCCAACCTCGATGCCGACTTCTCGCCGGGTGAAAGGACGACCAATGCTCCTGCCGAACTCGATGAGATTTATGCTTCGCACGACGGCTACTTGAATGACACCGGCATAGATGAACCGCTTGATCTGCTGTCGAATCCTTTAGCAAAGCTCTATCAAGCAACGGGGCTTCGGCTGGGCGCTGCCAACACCGTGCTCTCCATGCAACCCATCGGAGGCCAGAGTTCCCAATCCGGCGCGGCCTACGATATCGACGTCATCTCATCATGGACGCTCATTGGGCGCGGCAGCGAAGACACCGGGCGACTGGTCACGACTTTCGAATACCGGGAAAGAATCGGCGATCAGCCGCCGTCGGCCCTTGGCGCGCAGATGGGCACGCTGGTCGCTCCCGCGAGCGCATTTAACAATCGCAGAGAGGTTGTCCGTGACCTGTACTGGATCCAGAGACTCTTCAATGCGCGGCTCCGTATTCTCGTTGGCCGCGCTGATCCATCCGATTACGTCGGAGCCATTTGGTTGGCAAATGTCAACAACTCGTTCGTCAACCGGAGCTTTGCGGCGAACCCCGCCGTTCCTTTTCCGGGTCACGGTCCAATGCTCGGTTTTTCGCTCCGCCCGACCGACCTTTTTTATGTTACGGCGGGCGTGAGCAACGCTTACAGCCGGACCACCTTAGTGGAAATTAACTCTCTCTTCGATGAATGGGATCTCTTTGAGTTCTGTGAGGTTGGCTATACGCCGACTTTCGCAGGGCTTGGGGAAGGTCGATACTCCGTCGGGCTGTGGCACATGGACGCGCGGAAAAACTTGGGGTTGCCCGAGGACGAGGGAGTGACCGTCATCTTTAATCAGAACCTTGGCGACAGACTTCAAGCCTTCGCGCGCTATGCCTACTCCGATGGAACCCTCACCAATGTGCGGCAAATCGCACAAGCGGGGCTAGGACTCAGCGGCTTGATCGGCAGGAAGGATGACCTTACGGGAGCCGCGTTTTCCGTCAACATGCCACGGAGCAGCGCCTCTCGGACGGAGGCCGTCCTCGAGGTCTTCCACCGCTTTCAGGTGAGCAATCATAACCAGTTCTCGCTGGGTCTCCAGCTTATTGCAAACCCGGGAAACGCGACGCAAAGTGAGACTGCCGGGGTATTTTACGCCCGGTGGCGTATTTCTTTCTGAATCCATCGACCATGAATCAGCCTGGAGAATATAATAAATGAAGCGTGAATCCGAGAAGTCCAAACGGACAAAAGCGCTTCGACCAACCAGGATCCTTGTGCCGACTGACTTTTCACGAAATGCAGAGGAGGCATTGCGTTTCGCCGTGCCGTTGGCCCGGCAGCTCGGAGGTAAAATCACGTTGCTACATTCCATCGATTGGCAGGTGAACCCACAAATGCGGAGCGCTCCTGGGGTCATCGATACCATAAATAAAGTCGCTAAGGATGCGGCTGAGCATCGCCTCGAGAGCTTGGCTCGAACCAAAGTGCCTCAGGAGTTACTGGAAAAGACGATCGTCGAGTTTGGACCGGCTCAAGTGGGAATTCCTGAAGCAGCGCGTGAGTTGAAAATAGATTTGATCGTCATTTCCACGCGGGGTCACACTGGTTTGCAGCGTATCCTGCTCGGCAGCACAACGGCTCGCGTCGTGCGCTATGCCTCGTGCCCGGTGCTAACAGTGCGGCCGGTCGCCGGAGCGACAAAGATAAGTGGCCCTAAGACCGCGAACCTCGGACCAATCGTCACGCGCATCCTGGTGCCGGTCGTCTTTTCGGAGGGATGCACCTCCACAGTACGCTTCGCTACAACTTTGGCCCGAATCATGCAGGCGCAGTTGACGCTCCTGCATGTCATTGCACCCTTACCTCTTGACTGCTCACGATATATTGCCGAGGTCCAGCAATATGATGCCGAGGTTAAGCTCGATGCTAAACAGAAGCTAAAATCATTGGCAGCGACGCTGCCACAAAACATCCAATCTGAAGTGATGTTGCGTCAGAATATTCCACACCTCGGCATCATCAGGGCTGCGCGCGAACATCGATGTGACCTGATTACTCTTCCGACACGCGATTTGACGAGCTTAAAGGATTTCGTGCTCGGAAGCACCGCAGAAAAAGTCATCCGTCATGCGCCTTGTCCGGTGCTGACCTTCAATCGTCATTTGACTGCCACCAAAAAGTGACCTCTAAAATAACCACCTAGGATTAACATCCACTTCCACCAATGAACACAGAAAATTATTCCAGACGCCGATTCGTACGGCATGGTCTTACGTTGGCCGGAGTCGCCTTCGCATGGAGCACATTCCGATCGAGTACTTTCGCCCGTGAGGCGAAAATCGAATCACCGGCCAGTCCGGACGAAGCGCTCGCTGAATTGTCAGCCGGGAACAAACGTTACGTGACGGGGAAGAACCTTCACCATGACTTCGGGCCGGAACGACCCGCGCTCGCGCAAAGCCAGCATCCGTTCGCGATTATCCTGGGGTGCGCCGATTCGCGTGTTGCGCCCGAGTTGGCGTTCGACCAGTCACGCGGCCGATTGTTCGTGGTCCGTGTGGCCGGCAACTTCGTCGACGACAATGGACTCGCCAGTATCGAATTCGGATCGAGCGTGCTCGGCGCCTCTTTGATCATGGTCTTGGGCCACAACGAATGTGGTGCCGTAAAAGCTGCGGTCGATGTGGTCACAAAAAACGCCCAGCTTCCGGGACACCTGCCAGAACTCGTCGCGCACCTGAAACCAGCAGTTGAGAAGGCTCAAAAGGAGACCGGTTCGCTCGTCGATAACGCGATCCGCGAGAATGTTCTTCTGAACGTTGAGACTTTACGCAACTCCGAACCGATCCTAGTCGATCTGGTCAAAAAAAATCGGCTACGCGTCGTTGGTGGTCTCTACGATCTTGCAAGCGGCCGAGTGGAAGTCCTGAGCTGAATCGAGGCGCGGCGTTCAGCGCAAATTCGTTTGACTCGCTTTTGCGCTCCGAAAAAACTACACGACGACGGGGAAATCCACCTGGTTTCGTTGCGCATGCGCAACCCGATCCCAGGTTGAACAACGAGGGCGCGTGCACAAATTAAATTGGCGATTAACCGGGTTAACCCTGTTTAGCAGCGCTGCCATTTTTGCCGGCTGTTCGATCACCGAAAAAGAAGCGCAACTTTCGCCGCTTGCGCGCGCAGACCGTCAGTTGGCAAAAGCCGAGAAAATAAGATCAGACCCTCCAGAGAAGGTGGCGGAAATCCTTTCCGTCGCTCGAGCCGTGACGAGCGAAATCCGGAAACCCGTCGGAGAGGCTGACATGGAAACACCGGTTAGGATTTACAACCGCGCGGCGGTTGATCTAGCTGTCGAACTACCTAAACTCAATCAATATCGCAGTTCTCCTGGACCGCTCACAATTCAAAATCGTCAGACTGGTGAAATCTATCGGCTTCAACTCGCGCCGGGGGATCGCGCAGAATATCCCGCGACATATTTCCAGAAATTTCTAGATGCACGGAAGCTGCGAGTTAGGAGGGGGGAAGAAGCTGTTCTGATCCCTGGGCTGGGAGGAACACTCGTTGGTGTTCGTAGTAGCGTTCTTGCCGGCTCGCCATTGCCGAGGTTCGAACCACCCAGCGGTTACCGGCTTCCGGTAACTTCCGTTGTCGACTTTAGTCCCAGTCAGAAGGCCCCGGTCGAAGCCCGCCTGCGCCTCGTTGACCCTCTCCACCAGAACACGGTCGAAATTGGTGACCAACGCTTCCCGCTGGCAGCGAATTTTTCGGCGCCTTTGTTGTCTTACGGCCGTTTGAACGAGCTCTGGGTCGGATTTATCAACATGATTCGAGGCGAAAGCATGCGGAATGCTACCGGCCTTCTGCTGACTCAACCGTATGATCCGGATAGGATCCCCGTTATTTTTGTTCATGGACTTCTTTCTTCAAAATTTATCTGGCGAAAAACAGGTTTGGCTCTCTTGCAAGATCCGGAGATTCGGCGGCGCTACCAGTTTTGGGTCTATTCCTACCCGACCGGCAACCCTATCTCTTTTTCCGCCCTCCATCTGCGAGAAGACCTGGCATTCGCACAAGGGCGCTTTGGCCTGAAGCACGGAGTGGTGCTGATTGGTCACAGTATGGGAGGCTTGCTATCCCGGATGCAGGTGACTGATTCCGGAAGAACGATCTGGAATGAAGCCTTTGGCCCAAAGGCTCAGGAGCTCTACTTGCGGGTTCCGAACGATTCTCGGATCAAGCGAGCTCTGATTTTTCAGACAAATCCGACAATCAAGCGGGTTATTTTTGTTGCCACACCACACCGTGGAAGCCGTCTGGCCATGGGGAAAATTGGAACGATTGCCATCTGGCTAATCCGCTTGCCCCTGGATCTGTTGGAGGAGATTCCGCAAACAATTAATCACGCCTTGAATTTTAGAGGCCAGCGTGCAATTTTGCCGACTAGCATCCAGGGGCTCTCACCAAATTCGCCGCTGTTGCATGCGCTTAATCGGCTTCCTATCCAGGCCGTCCATCACTCAATCATCGGAGACCGCGGGCGGGGTGACACTCCAAACAGCTCGGACGGAGTCGTCCCCTACTCGAGTTCTCACCTCGCTTCAGCTCAGTCCGAAAAGATTGTGCCGACCGGCCACGAGGCCATGGACGATCCTCAGGCAGTCGAAGAGATCCGGCGAATCTTACTCTTGAATCTGGGCATCCACGAAAACCGGCCTTCAAAAGCAAGCGTGAATATTATCCTTGTTTCTCAATAGGTGGGTCGTTTAGACCATTTCACCTATGAACAGTAAAAGTCGGGGCTGGCTTATCACTGGCGCCATTCTCTCTCTCATCGTTGGGCTTCTGGCTCTAAGTTCCCCACTGCTTTTCTCCCTTCTCATTGTGCGGTTTCTTGGTCTATTTGCCTTGATCAGCGGCGTGATCTCCCTCTTGGTCGCCATCTTTGACAAAGACGTCGCCCCCCGCGGACTCAACGCAGTTTTCGCACTGGTTCGAATCGGCGCCGGACTGGCTTTGCTCTATTGTGCCCGCTCCGGGTTGAATCTCATCATGCTGATTTTCGCTGTCTATTTGATCGTCGAAGGCATTTTCGACATCTTCGGCGCGCTCAAGATGCGCGAGCACCGCGGCCGGGTTTTCATGCTGATCAATGGCATTATCACGATCGTGCTGGGCCTGATGGTTTACGCTCACTGGCCCTCCGGTTCGGCCTGGATCCTGGGGCTATTTTTCGGCATCAACTTAATTTTTAATGGCTTTTCGCAGTTAATGCTCGGTCTCTCCGCTCCGACCACCGTCGCATGAATCAGGAGTCAAGATGCGAGCGGTCGGTGGAACGAGCTTGAGGCGCCGCCGACAAGTATTGGGGCGCCGAGATCCCCATCGAAACGTAGATACTGGTCAGCCCCTCGACCCCAAACGGCGCCGCCTTGATCCATTCGACCGGGACAAAAAACAGCCCGCCTCCGAACGGGACCGGCGCTGTGGGCACTAAGACCACATGATGCGGGCGACCGGCGAGCAAAATGCGTTCTGGGGTCGCCAGCAGGGCGAGCACCGCAGCGCCGCCCTCCCCGCCAAAAAAGCACCAGACCGGACTCATGGTCTTTAAGTCCGTCTGTTCCTTTCGGTCGAGCATCCCAACAAATCGGTGCGCCAAATCATAGACGCTTCCGACTAACGGAATGCGCCGTAAAAGGTCATCAACGAAAACCTGGAACCGTCTCTGCAGGCCTGCTTGCACCAAAAGCCCGAGCACATAGATACCGGAAAGAACGAAGACAATCCCGATCAGGTAAGCAGCTATTTTGGTTTCGACAACGGTTAGACCGATCGAAACCAGCAGCCTGCCCACCGCGCTGTGAGGCCCAATAAATTGATCGACGACGCTCGCGACCCAAACGATCACCGCCACTGTCAATGCCACCGGCAGCACTGCGAGCAACCCTGCGACGAACGTGCGAACTGGAGCGCGAAAAAGATTATTCATGCTAGAAGAAATATCATCTTGTCAAAACTTCTGGAAATAGCCTGGACCGAAAATTCCTATTTGGTTAGGGTTTTGGGCGGTCTTCTCTACGACATGGGAAGGCGGTTTGTGTCAGGAATGCTGACTGGACTGACGCAATGAACGAAACTATCTCTCTAATCCACATCACCAGAAAGAATACAAAAAAAGATGAGCACGTTAGTCGTCGTCGGTTACGATGAACTCTTTAAGGCGGAAGAGGTTCGTATCCAGTTGCAGAAGCTGCACCGGGAATATCTGATTGATCTTGAAGACGCGGTCGTCGCCTTCAAGGACGATAGGGGCAAGATTAAATTGGACCAGGCCGTCAATCTAACTGCGAAGGGTGCGGTCAGCGGAGGCTTCTGGGGAGCCCTCATCGGTCTGATTTTCCTGAATCCCTTGCTGGGCTTGGCCATGGGTGCAACTGCGGGTGCGGTTTCGGGCGCTCTCACCGATGTGGGAATCAACGACAATTTCATGAAGGAATTGGCGTCCACGATGGCTCCCGGCAGTTCGGCTCTATTCGTCCTAGTGAGAAAATCTACGCCTGACAAAGTCTTGGAGGAGTTGAAGGGAACAGGCGGCCGCGTCTTGAAAACCTCGCTCTCGAACGAGGACGAAGCCAAGCTTCAAGCCGCCTTGAGCGCGGCGACATCGTAGGGATAGAGGCCACGGAGCGAGAGCTTGGGGGTGGGCGAAGGCTCCGCAGTGAACACCTTGGTGCCACCTGCGAGAACCACCTAAAGAGGAAAGCATCGCACGGAGGTCACGGAGGGAGAGATTGGGTGCGGACGAAAGGTCCGCACCGATTCGCGGGTTGCGGGGGATTGCGTTAGCAAGTCAGGGCCTGATGCCATTGGAGGCGGGTATCGCTTTGATCTTCGGAGCAAATGTCGGTACTTGCGACGGCGCTGCTGGCCTCCATTGGTATATCTGCTGAGGGAGCTTAAGTCGGAGCCGTTCATCTCCTGTTCAACGTCCTTGGTGTCCTGTTCTGAGTATTCTTAATCCCTCAGTTAGCTGAACTGGTCAGACATATCTCACCGACTGCTCCGGACTTGCCAGGCGAATTGCGGAGAGTACGGAAAAGTGATAGCGCAAAAAATCGATAACAAAATTATGGGCCGGAAGGAAAAAACTCAACTCGGCAAAACGCAAAACTTCGAAGTACAACCATCGGGTGCCCAACCGAAGCTCAAGCGCAAGGAATACGAAGAGCAAATCGCCAAGCTCCATGTAGAATTAGTCAAACTGCAATTTTGGGTAAAACGTACCGGAGCGAGAATTATTGTTCTCTTCGAAGGCAGAGACGCGGCCGGCAAAGGCGGGGTCATCAAGCGGATCACCGAGCGAGTAAGCCCTCGCGTATTTCGAGTGGTCGCTCTTCCCGCGCCGTCCGAGCGGGAGCGCTCACAAATTTATTTTCAACGATATTTCGAGCATTTCCCGGCAGGCGGCGAAATCGTTCTTTTTGACCGGAGTTGGTATAACCGTGCCGGCGTTGAACGCGTGATGGGGTTTTGCTCGGACGAAGAATACGATCGATTCCTCCAGGTATGTCCAGCCTGGGAAAATGATATCATCAACGCCGGCGTCACCCTGATTAAATATTGGTTCGAAGTAAGCAAGGACGAACAGACCCGCAGGTTCTCGGAGCGCATCGATGATCTGCGAAAAATCTGGAAGCTTAGCCCGATGGATCTGGAGTCGCACCGCCGTTGGTACGATTATTCACGAGCGAGAGACGCAATGTTCGCGGCCACGGACACCAAAGAATCACCTTGGCATGTCGTTAAGGCAGACGACAAGCGGCGAGCTCGCTTGAACTGTATCGCGCATTTCCTTGGCTTGATTCCTTACGAAGAGACGCTTTCGGTAAAGGCGGATCTCCCCCCCAGGCAGAAGGCAAAAGGGTACAAAGAGCCAGATTATCCGTATCACTTCATTCCGGAAAAGTATTAAGGGCGGGTTTGGGTGCTGATGGAGCTTGTTTTTGCCGCGCTTCCAATCGCGTTCCTTATCTTCGTAATGACGAAGAAGAAAGGGATGCCCTCAACGGTCGCTTTTGCCCTGGCAGCGCTGCTGACTTACCTCATCCGAATCGCATTTTTCAAGACCAACCCCAACCTGGCGCACGCTGCGATTTTGAGCGGCCTGCTCCAGGCGCTCACGCCAATCTCGATTGTCTTCGGCGCCATCTTTTTCTTTGTTGCGCTGGAACGCTCCGGCGCCATGCAGACACTGACGCTTTGGCTCGATGGTGTTTCGCGCAATCCAGTCGCACAGTTAATGATTGTTGGCTGGTCATTCATATTTCTGATTGAGGGCGCCAGCGGTTTCGGCACTCCTGCTGCGTTGGCGGCCCCAATTCTTGTCGGGCTGGGATTTCCGCCATTGCGGGTTGCTGTTTTGTGTATCGTCATGAATACGGTCCCGACTTCGTTCGGAGCCGTTGGCACTCCGAACTGGTTCGGCTTCGGTTCACTAGGATTAGCGGAATCGCAATTGCTCGAAATCGGTCTGAAAGCCGCGCTCATGCATGCAGTCGCTGCGGTGGTTATCCCAGTGATCGCTCTGCGCTTAGTCGTCGATTGGAAAGAGATCCGCCGGAACCTGCTTTTCGTTGAGCTTGCGATCTTTTCCAGTGTTTTGCCGATGGCCGCCGTGGCGACATTCAATTATGAATTCCCATCCGTGGTAGGTGGAGCGATCGGCTTGCTCCTGACGATTTTCCTGGCGAAACACGGCGTCGGTCTCGCCGAAGACAAAACGAG
>Ga0210397_10002755_pt1 | contig 10992 bp, 7 predicted proteins | sample IncBWH2OmetaG_FD_160126 | JGI IMG/M metagenome (GOLD analysis project Ga0210397, IMG submission 160126) | Forest soil microbial communities from Barre Woods Harvard Forest LTER site, Petersham, Massachusetts, United States - Inc-BW-H-2-O ...
CAGCGCGGCGTGCGCGGTCTCGTGTCGCGGCAACGCCTCCAGCAGCCCGGCCGAGCCGGTCATCGCGAACGGCAGGATCAGCCGGTCGGCCTCGGCGAGAGCGAGCGCGTGTTCGGCGGCTTGGCTCGCTGCGTGCTGGTCACCGAGCTCACGGTGGGCGAGCCCGGCCAGCAGGTGAGCCTCCATGACCGTGACGTCCCCTTGGACCGGGGCCGTGCCGTCCAGAACATCGGCCACTGCGGCTAGAGCCGCGGCCGGGTCGCCTTCCGCGAGGCAGATCACCGCGCGGGCATTACGGAACTCACCGGAGCTAGCCCGCTCGTCATCAAGCGCCGCGAGGAAGGCGCGGGCCTTTCCGGTCATCCCGAGGCGGGCCTGGGTGGCGATCAGCCAGCGGGTCGCCCGGCCCGGCAGTGCCTGCGAGCCCGCTAGCTGCGATCCCAGGTCTTCGGCCGTGCTGAGCTCCTCAAGCGCCTCATGGAGGCGGCCGCGGCCAGCGTGCAGTATCCCAGCCGTCTGGTGCAGCAGCAGCCTGATGTCCGGCCCGGTGTCTGTTTGCAGGGCCTGCCTGGTTCGCTGCACCCATTTCTCGCCCTCGTCGAACTCACCCGTCCAGACCAGCGTGCCGGCGAGCATGATCAGCGCGGGCGCGATCACCGGCTCCGCGCCCCAGCCGTGCCGCTCGGCGAGCGCGATCGCCTCGCGGCAGCGCCGCTGCGTCGTGGCGAACGAGTGGAGGACCAGCGACGCGAACCCGAGCTGCGCCAGGCAGCCGACCTCGAGGTAGGGGCGGCCGATCTTCCGCGCCAGGTCGGCGCCCTCCCGGAGGTGACGTTCGGCGTCCGGCGCTTCCGGCCGCCCGAGCGTCCACGCCTCGGCGGTCCCCAGGTTCATCAGCGCCACCGCGCGCAGGTCGCTGCCGAGCGCGATGTCCTCGTCGGACGGCCCGGATACCGGAGAGTCAAGGAACATGGCGTGCTCGATGACGCCGGCCAGGTCACCGCTCCGCCTGGCCAGCGCCAGCTGCAGCGACGCGACCGCCACCCCAAGGCGGCGCCGGCGATCCGGCAGCGTCGTCTCGGCGTACCTCTCGGCCACCGCCAGGTGGGCGGCCGCCTGGTCCAGGCGCCCGTGGGCGAGGTCACCCATCGCGCGAACCAGGGCCAGCTCGGGGTTATCCGCGCCGGTCGGGAAGGCCCGCAGCAGCGCCTGGATGGTCTGCGCCTGCCCGTCGAGCATCAAGCTGAACGACTGGTCGGCGAGCAGGCGGCCCGCATCAGCCCAGGCGCCTGCCGCCTGGGTATGCCGGACGGCCTCGGCCACCTGACCCTGCCGGATAAACCACTCAGCGGCCCGCCGGTGCAGCGTTGGCACTTGGAAGGGCAGTGTCCGGCGCAGCTCCAGCCGCAGGAAATCCGCGAACAGGTGGTGGTAACGGAACCAGGTCCGCCCGGGGTCCAGCGATTCGACGAACGCGTTGGCGTCCTCGAGGTCCAGCAGGATCCGTTCCGAGCCAGGCCGGCCGGTCAGTAGGTCGGCCAGCTCGCCGTTGACCCGGTCGGGCAGCGACGTGCGCAGGAGCAGATCCTGGACGTCGGGCGGCTGGCGTTCGAGCATCTCGGCGAGCAGGTACTCGGCGACCGTGCGGTCGCTGCCGGAGAACTCCGCGACGAACCGCTCCGGGTCGGGATGACCGGCCAGGGAGATCGCCGCGAGCCGCAGGCCCGCGGCCCACCCCTCGGTCCGCTGGTGCAGCAGTGCGACCCCGGCCTCCGACAGGATGATGCCCGAGACGTCGAGGAGCTCGCGGGTTTCGCGCTCGGAAAAGCGCAGGTCGGCCGCTCGGATCTCGGCCAGCTCGCCGGCCAGGCGCAGCTGATGCAGGCCCAGCCGCACATCATGACGCGTGGTCAGGATCGCATGCACCTGCGGGGGAAGGCTGGTCAGCAGCCGGGTCAGCTGAGCGAAAGCCTCCGGCGAATTCAGCTCGTGCAGATCATCAACCACCAACGTGACGCCGTCGCGAGCCTCGGCGAGCTCCGACAGCACCCGGCCAGCCATCGCCTGCCCATTGAAGTCGGGCGTCGCCGCCGGCGGTTCCGCGCCGCTGTCAGTACCGGTGGCCTGACGGAGCGCGGCCAGCAGGGCCAGCCAGAACTGCTGGGCGTCTTGCTGGTCGCGTTGCATCTGCACCACGGCAAGCCGGCGCGGCTGCCCCGGACGGTCGGCCCAGGAGCGCAGCAGCGACGTCTTCCCGCTGCCGGCCGGAGCCGAGATGATCGTCACCTTTCGTGTCGCCGCGCGATCCAGGGCAGCGACTAGATCACGCCGGTCGATCAGCCGGGGAGCTGCTGGAGCCACCGTCAAAGACCCGCCTTGGTATCTACGCCTGACACCTCTGCTGCCGGTCACGCAGTCCGGCACCTTCTGCCTCGCTACCAGGCCAGCGCGCGTGCTGTCAAACCGCGCGAACTCTCGGTTCCGCTGCACTGTCATGCTCGCGCAGCCGCGGTCCCGTCCCGTTGTGCGTAGTCCCGCTGCGGCGAATCACCGGGATCCGGTGACGACCTCTTACCTGCCTGGCGGCGAGCCTGGGCCTGTCGCGAACCTCGCACGGCCGCTAAGGCACGTGCCCCGAGACTCCAGGAGATACCGTGACATCACCAGCTTCCGGCGCAGACAGCGCCCCCGGCCCGCCCGGCTACGCGCTCAGTCCGCAGTCGGCGGAGGGCCCGCAATCCGTGACCGGGCGTGCGGCCTCACCCGGCATCGCGTCCGGCGGCGGCCGCTTGGGCCTGGCTTTGCTGGTCATTGCCACCGCTCAGCTCATGGTGGTGCTCGACGGGACCATCGTGAACGTTGCCCTCCCGCACATCCAGCAGGCGCTTGGCTTCTCCGGAACCGGCCTGGAGTGGGTGGTGAACGCCTACGCGATCACCTTCGGCGGCCTGCTCCTGCTCGGCGGCCGCGCCGGCGACATCCTCGGCCGACGGCGGGTGTTCGTCTTCGGGCTGCTGCTGTTCTCCGCGGCGTCACTGCTCGGCGGGTTCGCCACCAGCCAGTGGTGGCTGCTTACCGCGAGGGCGGTACAGGGCGTCGGCGGCGCGGTGATCGCGCCGACCGCGCTGGCGCTGATCAGCACCAACTTCCCCCAAGGCGCGGAACGCAACAGGGCGTTCAGCGTCTACGCGGCGATGGCCGGCGCCGGCGCCGCGGCGGGCCTGGTGCTCGGCGGCCTGCTGACCACCTACGCGTCGTGGCGGTGGGTATTCTTCGTCAACGTCCCGATCGGGATCCTGATCGCGGCCTCGGCGCCGCGCGTGCTGACCGAGTCGCCCCGCCTGCCGGGCCGGATCGACTGGGCCGGCGCGGTCACCGGCTGCGGCGGCGTCGCGCTGCTCGTCTACGGCCTGTCCAAGGCCGCCACCGGGGCTGACGGGGTATCGCACTGGGGTGACGCGCAAGTGGTGGCGTCGCTGACCGCGGCCGTGGTGCTTCTCGTCTCGTTCGTGCTGATCGAAATGCGCAGCTCGCACCCGCTGCTCCCGATGCGGGTGCTCGCCGACCGCAACAGGGCGGGTGCCTTGCTGATCATGCTGTGCATCGCCACCGGGCTTTTCGGCGTGTTCTTCTTCCTCACCCTGTTCATACAGACCGTCCTCGGCTACAGCCCGATCCGGGCGGGCATCGCCTTTCTGCCGTTCGCCGTCGGGGTCGTGATCGGCTCCGCGCTGGCCTCGCCGCTGGTGGCGCGGATCGGCCCACGGCCGCTGATCTCGGCCGGCGCCGCCATGGTCGCGGGCGGGATGTTCTGGTACTCCAGGCTGACCGAGCACGCCGGCTACGCCAGCCATCTGCTCGGCCCGACGCTCGTGAGCTCGTTCGGGCTCGGCCTGGTGTTCGTCCCGCTGGCCCTGGTCGCCCTGCACAAGGTGGCCGAGCAGGACTCCGGTGTTGCCTCCAGCCTGCTCAACACCGCCCAGCAGGTCGGCGGGGCAATCGGGCTTGCGCTGCTCGGCACCGTCGCCTGGACGGCCGTCGCGAACAGCGTCAGGACCCAGGTCGCGGCCGCCGCGAAGGCGGGCCAGCCATTGCCGAAGCCGGGCAGCCCCCCGCCGACGTCCATCTACGATCACGCCCTGACGGTCGGCTTTTCCCGTGCGTTCGCGGTTGCCGCGGGGATCGCCCTGCTCGCCCTGCTCGTCGCGATCGCCACCATCCGGGTTCGCCGCCAGGAACTGGCCGGTGCCGCGCCCGAGCCGCAACAGGTGGCGCCGCCGCCCGCCGCAGCGCAGCCCGCGGCACCGCAGCCCGGGACTGTGCAGCGGCATGAGGACCGAGCCGTCCTCGCCGCGGCAGTCCGTCCTTGCCGACTCTGCTAGCCGGCACGTCGCCACCATCCGGGAGGAGAGCGCAGGGACGACTCCGGCGCCTGCGAGCGGTCCGGGCCTAAGGGGGGCGACGTGACAAGCGTTTGGGCTCGGCCGCGAGTAGCGCGGGCCCGAGCGGGCCTGGTGCACAGGCCTGGCCGAAATTACCGGGTCAGCCTGGCCTGGCCGCGGCTGCCCGCCGCGGCGGAGGCGGCCGTCGTCTCGGCCGGATACGCCGGCTACGCCCTGGTGCGGCTGGCGGTGCGGGCCAGCCGTCCGGCCGCGACCGCGCACGCGGCCGGACTGTGGCGGGCCGAGCGGTGGCTACACCTTGACATCGAGCCGTCTATCAACCACCTGGCCGCGGCCTGCCCTGTGCTCGCCGAGACGGCCGGCTACTACTACGGGCTGGCGCACTTCATCGTCACCCCGCTGGTGCTGGCGTGGCTGTGGCTGCGCCGACCGGCCGCGTTCGGGCCGCTGCGCTCGGCGCTGGTGCTGGCCACCACCGCGGCGAACGTGGTGTTCTGGACCTGGCCGGTCGCCCCGCCCCGGTTCGCCGTGCCGGGCATGGCCGACATCCTGGTCCGCTACCGCATCCTCGGCGCGGGCAGCCCGCACGGCCCGGACAGCCTGGTCAACTTGTACGCCGCGATGCCCAGCCTGCACGTAGCCTGGGCCGCCTGGTGCGCCGCCGCCCTCGTCGCCGCCACCCGCGGCCGGTGGCGCCACTTGGCCTGGCTCTACCCGGCGGCCACCACGTTTGTGGTGCTCGCCACGGCCAACCACTTCCTCGCCGACGCCGCCGCCGGCCTGGCCGTCACCGTCCTGGGCCTGCTCGCTGCCCGCGTCCGCACGAGGCCGGATGCCACCGGGTCCGGACCGGGCGGCGCCGGGCTAGCGGCCGCCTCGCCCGCCCTCGACGATGGCGGCATGGACCCCCGGCACCCGTCCCGTACATGATCCGGACTGCATACCTCCGGTGGAAGCCCATCTAGTGCTGAGTTCGCTGCTTCTGGCTTGTCGGCCCGCGGTCGGCGGGGAGGGCCGAACATGGGGGCATGGCCGATTACCCAGAGCGCTGGAGCTCACCGTTCACCCAAGTCGAACTGCGCAGGCTGTGGACGTACAGTGACGGCGCTCTCACGGCCAAGGGGTACCGGTTGCCGGGTGGCACGGCCAGGGCCGGAAGCTGGGTACTGATCGACCAGGCCACCGGAAACGTCCAGGGCGTCGTTCCGCCGGGAGAATTCTCACGCCGGTTCCGGCCGGTGGACCTGTTCGCCGATGTGCCCGCTCTTGCCACCTATCTGGGGACAGTTACCGCGGCTGACGGTACCGCCCTGGTGGACCTGGTCCTTGACCGCAACCCCTTCATGCTGGCTAACGGGCCCCGGCGGGTGGCAAGGCCGCACGCGCTCATAGTGCCCCGCAGCTATCGCGACGGATGGTCGTCGGCCACGGCTGCCGAACTGGAGGCCTGCCGGACGGCGATGACCCTGGTCGCCGCGTGGTACCGCGGCATGGACGCCGGACACGTGGTGTTCAGCGCCAATGACAGCGCACCCAACCTCGACTACCTGCGCGATACCGAAGTCGCGGACGGGTCCGTCGCCGACGGCGGCACCGGCGTGGCAGTCACCAAGAATCCCCGGCAGGAGGTGCAGCACGCCCACTTGCATGCCTTCTATGCCGAACGCGGCGGGACCGAGAACCACGAGTCGTCGGCGCTTGAGGGGTATCCCGTCATCGGAGCGGGTTACCGGGCGTTCAGTGCCGCCCTCGGCGGCGACGCCGTAAAGGTGGAACCCGGCAGCGGCAGGTTCGCCGCCGAGGTAAGCGCGGCGGCGCAGCCCTGGGGTGGTAGTTACTGCTCGTACCAGCTGGCCGTGGACGGCCCCTTCTGGGTCATGCCTGCACTGGGACCATCCATGGACGAGTTCAACCAGCGCCTCGCACGGGCCGATGGCCTCAAGGCCGAACCCGACCCGGACCTGGGCGGGGCCATCAACCTGGTGCGGCCCAGCCTGGCCGACGCGGAGCGGCTCCATGCGGCACAACGGGCCACCGCTGAACAGCGCGCGAGTTTCGAGACCTTCGCCGTCCGGCTCGGACTGAACACACGATCGATGGAAGCACGATTAACTTGCCGCACCGCCTGGCGGGTGGTGCCGGGATGGTTTGCCTATCGGGCTGTTGTGATGCCGGTCAGGATGAGGTTGATGCCGGCGAGGAACTGTTCGCGGTCGTCATGCCCGGGCAGCTGGGCCGCCACCTGATGCACGAACGGGTATTCCGCGGGGTCGAGTTGCGCCCACCGCGCGGCGACGGTCGCGAGGAAGGCCGTCCGATCCGTTTCGCGCGGGATGAGGCGGGCACCCGCCGCGTACTGTCCTGCGAGGCCGAGAATGTAGTTCACGAGCGCGGACGCGCAGTCGAACTGCGCCCTTCCGGGGACGCCGAGCGCCTGGAGCTGGCTGCCGACGCCTTCCAGGATCTGCAGAATCGCGGCCTGCCACGGCTCCCGGGAGAGCTGGGTACCCACCCAGGGATGTGCGTCGATGGCGTCGAACGCGCCGAGGGCAATGGCCCGGATCGCCTCCTGCGGTTCCGCGCCACTAGCCACGTCGGTCATGACACGGGCGATGACGTCGTCGGTGGCCGCCGTGAGCAGGTCGTTCTTGCTGGCGACGTGCCAGTAGATGGCTCCGCTGCCTGTCGCCAGGCGCGCCGCGAGCGCACGGAATGTCAAAGCGGTCTCGCCGCCAGCATCGAGGATCTCAATCGCGGCCGCGACGATCCGCTGCTTCGACAGCGCGTCCGTGCGCCGTTCGGCCCGATGTGCCCTGGTCGCCATGAGCACCATCTTGACATAACTGGAACGTTGTTCCAAGCTCCCTCTTGGAACAACGTTCCAATCGTCTTTCGGACGCCACGCCCGAGTACATCGGCACGACGTTCATCGAGACCTACCTGCACGACGTCGACGAGCGGCACTCCGCGGCCGCCGAAGCGGTCGGCGGCGGCGCCATGTACGCGCTCACCCCAGGAAAGGGGATCGTTGCGCACCGTGAGGCCGGAGACATCTTGCACACCTACGTCGAGCTGAACCGCACGGCCGAGTGGGTCGCCGGCATCGACTTCACCGACGCCACCGCCGCGGCCGCCCGGGTCGCCACCGAGTTCGGCGGGTGGGCGCCGGAGCTCACCGCGCTGATCACCGACGGCGAGACCGCACCGGTCCCGCGCATGATCTACACGCTCCCGGACGCACACCGATGGGACCGCGTGCCCGGGGTGACGCTCCTCGGGGATGCCGCCCACCTGATGCCACCGTCTGGCGAGGGCGCCAACCTGGCGATGTTCGACGGCTCCGAGCTCGGGACGGCGCTCGCCGCGCACCCGGACGACATCGAAGCCGCCCTCACCGCCTGCGAAGAGGCCATGTTCGCCCGCAGCGCGGCAGAAGCCGCCGATGCGCACGAGATCCTCGACCTCTGCCTCGGCGACCGCGCACCGTTCGGGCTCATCGAGTTTCTCACCGGCGTTCCGGAGGAGGCTTAAAAGCTGGCGCGGCCGGTAGATGTCGGAGCGGTGCTCGATGGCCATGGCGGTGACCAAGCGCCGTTCGGTGTCAATAACCGCTTACCGGCCAGGATGGCTCCGGAACCTCGCGGCACTTACACGATCGCGATCGGATTGACCGGCGACCCGGTCCCGGTCGGCAGCCGCAGCGGCGCGATCATGCACAGGAACGACCAGCGCCGGATCTCCGCGCACACCTGCCTGAGCTCCGTGAACTGCAGATAGTCCAGCAGGTGCACGCCCAGCGCGTTGAGGGTCAGTACGTGCACCGGAAAGTCGACGCCTGCCACCGCGCTGGGGGCGGTGTCGTTGTTACCATCGCTGCCCAGGGCGGCGATCCGCCGCTCGGCCAGGAGCGGCAGCACCGTGGGGTGCAGCCCGGCCCGGGCCTTGGCGGCGTCCCACGGGCCCTGCTCGTCGCGCCGCCGTCGGTGACCGACCCTGACGAGCACGATGTCGCCCTGGCCGATCCGGACCTGCTGATCCTGCTCGGCGGCGAGCACATCCGCCACGGTTACGTGGTCACCAGGCGCCAGCCAGGGCACGCCGCGGGAACGTGGCACGTCCAGCAGCACCCCCCGGCCGACGATGCCGTCGGCGGCGACGCCGATGGACAGCTCGGCCGCCCCGGCCGCCGTGACGGTGTCCGCGGCCACCCCGTTGTACAGCTCGCCGTCGAAGATCACGTGACAGAGGGCGTCGACGTGGCTGTCGGCGTTGCCGTGGATGTTCATCGCGATCCGGTCCATGCTGAACGCCAGCCCCGGACCGGCGTCGGCACCCAGCGGTCCTGTCATCTGATGCTGGGCCGGATCGGGATTGTCGGCCGCTGGCCGGTCCTCCACCGGCGCGGCGAGCGACACGGTGCGGCCCAGCGTGACCTCGCCCAGGGCCGCGAGGATCTCGGCTTGCGTGATGTAGTTCAGCGCCCCGCGCCGGTCATCCGGTCCCCAGGGCAACTGCCCGCGCAGCCGCTCATACAGCGAGCGGAACTCGGTCTCGGTCATCGGCCCGGGCGGGAGCGCGGCCGGGCCGGCGCCGGCGTGCTCGGTACCGGTCATGCCATCAGCCTACGATTTCTACTGGCCGGGCAGCCCGGCAGGCAGCCCGTTGCCGTAAGCCCAGCGGATGCGGGCTCTGATCCCCTTGGTCGCGCGGCTCGGGGTTGCCTGGCGCAGGGCTGGTCCCGTCGGCAGACCCTGCCGCGGGGATCGCGACGTCCGCGGGGGTGAGCGGCGCCGACCGGTGCAGGCTCACCGCGATGAGGGGGTAGACCAGGACCGCCAGGACGCCCGCGCCGACCAGCGCGGCGGCCGTAGAGGGGAGCATGACCCCGTCCTGCTGGCCGATTTCGGCCAGGGCGATCAGCAGTGGCAGCGTGGTGGCCGTGATGAACGTCATCTCAACTCGTTGCCGAGGCGGCAGGGCACGCCGGTACACCAGCAGCGAGGGCAGGCCGCGGACGATGAGCAGCATCACGAAGAAGAGGAGCAGGCGCAGCGGGTCCCGGGCGATCGCCTTCAGGTCCAGGCTCATCCCGGATGAGATGAAGAAGATCGGGATGAAGATCCCGTAGCCGACCGCGTCGAACTTGTGCTCCAGGCTCGTGACATCCATGTGGGACTTGCGGGCCCAGGCGCGCAGCACCATCCCGGCCAGCAGCGCGCCGAGCACGACATCCAGGCCGAACCGGCTTGCGACCGCCAGCAGCACGAACAGCAGGACCATGGCCCCGCGCAGCGTGATCTGCGCGGTCTCGTCCTGGCCCTCCTGGACGATCCGCTGCACCACGCGGTGCCCGGTCAGCCACGGTACGGCGGTTAGGGCGAGGGCGAGCACCCCGACCAGGGCTACCGAGGCCAGCGCGATGAAATGGCCGCGCCGGGTGAGGAAGACCGCGATGATCAGGATGGGAAAGAGCTCCCCGACAGCGCCCGCGGCGAATACGTACCGGCCGAACTGGCCGCCGAGCATGTCGTTGTCCCGCAGGATGGGCAGCAGCGTGCCCAGGGCCGTGGTCGTCAGCGCCAGCCCGACCGGCACGTAGTCCCTGATGTAGCCGGTCTCGGTCAGCCCGGCCGTGACGCCCACAGCGATCACGGCGGATAGAGCCCAGCCGACCATCGCCAGCTTGCCCGGCCGTTGCCGGAGCAGCGCGGGATCCAGCTCGTAACCAGCCAGCAGGAACAAGAAGCCGAGCCCCACGTTGGCCAGCAGTTGGATGGCCGACGTCTCGGCCACGCCGAGCACGTGCGGGCCGATGAGGACGCCGCCGATCAGGAAGATGACCACCTGCGGAATGCGCGGGCCCGGCAGCAGGGCGGTCACGAGCGGCGCGAGCACCGCGACCAGCCCCACGGTCACCAGGTCAGTCAGCCCCTGGTTAAGGTTCATGGGGCTCTCGGCCCAGCGCGACCGCGTGCATCCGGCACCTCCCGACGATGAGGCAATCGGGGACACGGCCGCGAGCGACTTCGCCCCTGAACGCTGATCTAACGGCATCCCATCCGGCGGCGCATCGCCCGGCGCGGGTGATGCCGGACCCGCCGCCAGCTCACACCATGAGGTCATGAGGAGCGGCCGCCGGGAGGCGTGGTGGGAATACGCGCGAGCTTCGCTCTGGGTCCTGCCGGGCGCCTCGCTGATAGTGGCGCTTGTCCTGGGGGCGCTGTTGTCGAGGGTGCAGGTGAGCACGCATTCGTCGCTGCACCATCTGTTGTTCCAGGGTACCGAGGACGATGCCAGGAACCTGCTGATCGGGATCGTGGGCGCGGTCATCACGATCATCGCGCTCGTCCTCGGCCTCACCCTGGTGGCCCTGCAGCTGTCCTCGACTCAGTACTCGCCGCGGGTGCTCCGCAACTTCCTGCGCGACCGGTCCAACCAGGTGTTCCTGTCGGTGATCGTCGCCACCTTCGCCTACTCGGCGGGCGGGCTCTACACCGTGGTGGCGTCGCCGAGCGGACCGACGACCCCCTACCCGCAACTTGCCGTCACGGTCGCGATCGTGCTGCTGTTCGCGAGCCTGGCGGCGCTG
>Ga0210397_10002758_pt1 | contig 10984 bp, 10 predicted proteins | sample IncBWH2OmetaG_FD_160126 | JGI IMG/M metagenome (GOLD analysis project Ga0210397, IMG submission 160126) | Forest soil microbial communities from Barre Woods Harvard Forest LTER site, Petersham, Massachusetts, United States - Inc-BW-H-2-O ...
CTCAGCAGCACATCGAAGACACCGGTCCCGAACGGGTGCACCTGAGCGTCGGCGACCTCGAACCTGACGTTAGCGACGCCGGCAGTAGCGGCGAGCCGCCGCGCTTCGGCGATCTGGATCCGGGAAAAGTCCGCACCCAGGGCGCGCCCGCTGCCGGTGGCGCGTGCCGCCAGGATGGTCACATCACCGCAACCGCACCCGATGTCGAGAACGTTCTCCCCGTCCTGGATCTGCGCGGCGGGCAGCAACCGCGCCTTCAGTCGGCCCAGCATCCCCTCATGCCGCTCACGCTGCTCGATGAACTCCCGCCCGCTGGCTCCGTTCCAGTCCTCGGACTGGTCCGCATTCACCGCCACGAAGGCCAAGCTACTATCGCCTGCTGCAGGAGGGTTTACTGCCGGCATGTCAACCTTGTGCCCGAAGGCTCAGCTGTGCCTCAGTGGCAGAACGCGCGGCGCGCGATGAGCAGCGCGGGCCAGAGCAGCCAGATCAGGCCCCACCCGCCGTGGACCGCGTGAACCAGGATGATGGCTGCGATCGCGAGACCGGCCAGCACAGCCGTCGCTGGTGCGGTGTGCCTGGCCGGCGGCTGCGGCCTGCCGGCGGCGGGGGTGGCCGGCGGGGTTGCGGGCCGCAGGGCGGGAAGGTCGGCGGCAAGCTCTGTGAGCTCGCCCCAGGTCCGCGCGGTCAGCGCCCGTCCGGTTCGCTCGTCGAGTTCTGTGGCAGTCAGCCTGCCCGCCTGGAAGTGCTCGCTGAGGTCCGAGACCACCGCGTCACGGTCGGCATCGGAGGCCCTCATCGCAACGGGACGGTAATTCCTGGTCATGATATTCACCGGTTCCTGGCCCTTGTCTGGTGCCGCGGTGGACGGGTTCCGTATGCCTCTACTGTCGTAGGCACAGGGCTGACGGCGCCATTGCCGGATGACACCACCTGCCGATGACATCTGTCACGCCCGGCCCGGGGCGACCTCGACGATGCACACCCACAGGCCCGGCCCCGGTCGGCTCGCTGGTTCGCGCGGCTTGGGCCTGGCCGTCCTCTGGCTCCCGCTGGCGCCAGGCCAATAAAGTCCTTTGTATGCCTAAGTATCCGGATATCGACCCCTATGAGACCGGCCTGCTGGATACGGGTGACGGGAACCTCGTGTACTGGGAGACCTGCGGGAACCCCGACGGCGTGCCAGCGCTTATAGTGCACGGCGGACCGGGGTCGGGGTGCACGGCGGGAAACCGGAGATCGTTCGACCCGGAGAAGTTCCGGATCATCATCTTCGACCAGCGCAACTGCGGCCGCAGCCTGCCGCACGCCAGCGACCTCGCAGCTGACATGAACCTGAACACGACCGGGCACCTGCTCAGGGACATGGAGCAGCTGCGCGAGCACCTTGGCGTAGAGAAGTGGCTGCTGCGCGGCGGGTCGTGGGGGGTGACGCTGTCGCTGGCGTACGCGGAGCGGCATCCGGAGCGGGTCAGCGGGATGCTCATGCTGAGCGTGACCTCGACCAGGCGACTGGAGCTTGACTGGCTGTACCGGGGCGCCGGCCGGTTCTTCCCTGAGGCCTGGGCCCGGTTCCGCGACTTCGCGGGCCTGACCGACTCGTACCGGCTGCCGACCGACAGCTCGCCGCCGATCCCGGGTCTGCTCCAGGCATACTCCCAGATGATGGAGGACCCCGACGTCGGCGTCCGGTCGCGGGCCGCGACCGAGTGGACGGCCTGGGAGGACGCTGTCATCTCGCAGGAAAGCAACGGAACCCCCGGCGCGTTCGGCGACCGGCCCGACAACGCGAAGCTAGCGTTCGTCCGCATCTGCTCGCACTACTTCGCGCACGACGGTTTCCTCGAAGACGGCGTGCTGATCCGCGAGGCCGGCAAGCTGGCCGGAATCCCCGGCGTCTTGATCCACGGCCGCAACGACCTCGGCGGCGGCGCCTGCACCCCGTGGGAGCTCGCCCGTGCCTGGCCCGGTGCCGAGCTCATCATCATCGAAGACTCCGGCCACACTGGCAGCGCCACCATGACCGAGCAGATGCATGCCGCTGCCGATCGCCTCTATGAGCAGATCACGAATCCTGCCTAGCCGCGCAGCGACTGCCGTGCCGGTCGGGTTGATCTACAGGGGGCTCTTCAAGATGGGTGGGTGTCGGCGGTCATGGTTGCCGCCGCTCCGGTCCGGGCCCATGTGAAGTCGGCTGCCTAGCCCGGTGTCGCGCGGTGCGAGGCGGTCTCACGAGAGGCCGTGCCGCCGGCACCATTCCCCGGCGCTTCCGGCTTCGCTCTCGACGGTCTGCCGCCAGTGCGGGTCTGCTGTGATCGCGGCTGGGACTGAGGGCTGTGGCGGGAAGACCACAGTGAGCCCGGTAACCTCAAGGATGCGGAGGATACGCGTGGTGCTGATCACTGGTGTGAGCGAGCCGTCGTGCTCGCGGAGTCGTTTGAGGCCGCCTACGAGGACTCCCAGGCCGGTCGAGTCGAGGAAGTCAACGCGGCTCAGGTCGGCGATGATATGCACGGCGCCCTTGGCGGCCAGGTCCCGTATCCGCTCGCGCAGGATCGGCGCGGTGTAGACGTCGATCTCGCCGGTGACTTGGAGGACGGCGCAGTCGCCGCTTAGCCCGATGGTTTCCAGGTGGAAGTCCTGCATTGCGGCGCCCGCCATTCGTATGTCATGAGCTGCATTGACAAAGAAAGCTGTAGAGTTACAGTAGGGCGGACATGGCCGGTTGTCAATGAAGGACTTTCGCTGTCATTGACGGTGATGACAGAAGGGAGCGCGGATGCGGGTCGAAGAGGTCATCGGGAGGCAGATCGCGCGCCTCCGGGCCCAGCGACAGCTGTCGCTGACCGACCTGGGCCAGGCCCTGGGATGCTACCTGGGCAGGCCGTGGAGTCGGCAGGCCGTCCACCAGGCCGAACGCGGGCAGCGTTCCTTCACCGCGGCCGAACTGACCGCTCTCGCCCTTGCTCTCGACACCTCCGTCCAGGTCCTGTTCCGCGCGGAGACCGCCCAGATCGAGCTCCCCGGCCTGGCTGTCTCCCCCGAGCAGTACCGGGGCATCCTGCTGAACAGGGAGAAGGACGCACCCCTGGACGGGGTCGAGGAGATGATCATCGCGCTGCACGACATCGGCGAGGTCCTCTCCCGCCCCGCCCTGGCCCGCCTGGCGCGAATCGGCCGGGCGGCCGAACAGGCGGCTGGACCCGGGCAGCCATGAGGACATGCAGCAGAAGTCCCGGTCATCATCGTCGCTGACGGCAACGGCGACGGCGGCCAGCTAGTCAGGATCACCATGAACCGGCCGACGGCAAGCGACCCGGACCCGCCCGCTGTATCAGGCAACAACCCTCAGCCCGGATGATTATCCCCGTTTGTTGCAGTACGTGGGATCCGGGCGGCTAACACGCCGGCAACTGAACCAACCTCAAGACGGCGGAACCGGAAACCGACCGGATGCGCTCCCTGATCCCGGTCGTCCAGGACGACTTCCTATCCCCACCTGACCGATCTCACCGTCGAGCAGGTGAAGCTATTTCTGCCTGCGGGAAGACGGATTCGCGCAGGAGTTGCGGGTGCTGCCGGTCAGCCGCTGACCCGCCAGGACCCGGTCGGGAACTGGACGATCCAGTTGGAGAACACCGACGAGCTCACAGCATCCTTTCCGGTCGGCTTCATCCACGACATCGTGCTCGTCTTCACCGTCGCCGCTGCCGCGCCCGCATGGCCGTGAGCGGGCCGTCGTGTTCACCGGAGCGGATGCGGCCAGCCGATTTCAGCGCCGCTTCAGCGCCGCTCCAGCGCTGTTCGTGATTGTGGGCACAGGGACGGCGGCCGACCGGGTCTGAAATGGCGAGGTCTTTAGATATTCACGGCGGTTCACCCGGCGTGGCGGCGTCGCGGCAGGTTCTCGGACGGGGACGCAGGTCTCGTATCAGTGATCGAGAACTTCCTGGCCCGCATCGCCACGGTCGTGAAGGCAAGCCGGCGGTCAGCGCGTGATGCGATGCCTCATAGACCGATGGGCTGGGAGGCGAACAAATAATCCCGCAGGTCAGAGAGGGAACAAGGGTGAAATTCCGGATAGTACACCGGCGAGCGGCAGTGCTGTTCGCCTTTTTGGCCTTGTTGATTGGCATTCCTGTTACCGCTTCGGCATCTTATGCCGCCGCGAGTTCCGGCTGGATCAGGGTTGGCAACCTATCGGCGACCACTTCCGCCGTGGACATCTACGTATATTCGTCCGGCGATTCCAGTCCCCGGTTCGTTGTCTCCGACGTTACCTATGGAACAGTATCGGCGTATAAGTCCGTTAGCGCCGGAGGCTACAGCATTAAGATGCGGGCAGCCGGGTCTGCCGCGTCGAGCCGGCCGGTCCTGTCCGCCGATGTCACTGTCCAGGGCGGCAAGGCGTACACGGCGGTCGCTCTCAGCGCGAAGGGCCAGGCGGCGCAGCTGAAGATCCTAAATGACCAGCTGACCACGCCCGCGGGCAAGTCCCTGGTCCGGGTGATCCAGGCCTCCGGCAAGCAGGATGCCGTGAAGTTCCACTGCAGTTGCGCACCGGGCGCGGCGGGGGACATCGTGTCCAAGGCGCCGCCTGGTTCCGTGAGTTCCTACGCGGCCATCCCGGCCGGTACCTGGACCATGTCCGCGACCGGGTCCACCGGGCAGGCGGGCCTCCCCGTCACGCTGGCCGGGAACACCGTCCACACGGAGGTCGTCCTCGACGGCTCCAGCGGCCTGGAAATTGTCAACCTGACCGATGCCGCCGGGGCCGGCCAGCCGCCTGCGGGCGGCGTGAACACGGGATTCGGCGGCACCGCGCGGCACGGCCCGGGTTCACCGATCCTGTGGCTAGCGGTCATTGGCACCGGGCTGCTGCTCGTCGCGACGGGCGGCATCGGGCTGGGCCGCAGCAGGCTACGCCGCCTGACCACCTAAGCGTAACCACTCGACTCCTGTCATGCGGCGGCCGCAACCGGGGCGCTGCCCTGTCCGCACCCGACGGACATAGTGCCGGAACTAACGCGACTGGTTCATCTGCTCGGACACGGCCCAGAGCCGTTCGGCGGCTTCGGGGTCGAGCGCGTAGGCCGCAACCCCGGCGGCGTCGGTGCCTGCAGCGGTCGGGTCGTCCGGGGTGTCTTCTTGGCAGTTCTCGAAGTACCGGCCGGCCACGCCGTTGAGGCGGGACGAGGTTGCCACGTAGACGCTGGTGGCCGCGCCCTGGGCGAGCGTCTTGAAGGTGTACCGCCCGGACGAGCGGAGCGCGTCGAGTTCCGCCGGGTTGTAGTAGCGGGAGAGGTTGGAGTCGGCGATGGCCCCCGGGTGCAGGGCGTTGACCTCGATCCCGTCACCGCCCCAGTGCCGGGCAGCGGCCACGGCGAACAGTACGTTCGCGGTCTTGGACTGGGCGTAGGCCAGCGCCGGGTCGTACGGGCGATCGCGGAAGTCGATGTCGTCGAAGATGACCGGGGAGTTCAGGTGAGCCCGGGAGCTGACCGAGACTACCCTGGCTCCGCCGGCGGCCCGCAGCGCGGGCAGCAGCCCCAGGGCGAGGCGGAAGTGGCCGAGGTGGTTGGTAGCGAATTGCAGCTCATGTCCCTCCGGGCTGCGGCGCAGTTCGGGGATGGCCATCACCCCGGCGTTGTTGACCAGGATGTGCAGCGGGCCGCCGAGGTCGCGGACCAGCTGGTCGACGGAGCTGCGGTCGAGCAGGTCGAGCCGGGCCACCGAGACGGCCGGGTTTCCAGTCGTGGCCCGGATGTCGGCGGCGGTCCGCTCGGCGGCGGTGAGGTCGCGGGCGGCGATGACCGTCTTGGCGCCGGCCGAGGCCAGGGCACGGGCCGTTTCCACGCCGATGCCGCTGGCTGCCCCGGTGACCAGGGCCTGGCGGTCGTGCAGGTCGATGCCGGCGATCACCTCGGTCGCGGTGGACTCGAAGCCGAACGGGGAGGTGACGCGGGCTGTGATCATGGGTTGTCCTTCGGGTTCATGCGGCGGATGACCGGGGCGAGTTCCTCGGCGACGGCAGCTGCCTTGTCCAGGTCGCCTGCCTCGCGGGCGCTCCAGTAGCGGACCTTGAGGTCCAGATAACGACGGCGCAGTTCGAGTGCGGCCACCTCGCAGGCCAGGCGGCGGGCATGGGCCTCGAATAGCTCCCGCTGCTCACCGGCCGCCTCGTCGCCCAGGCGGGCACTGGCCAGGTAGGCGCGCATGTCTTCGATACTCAACCCGACGGCGCGCAGGTTGCCCAGGGTTTCGAGGGTTGCGACGTCCTCGGGACGGTAGCGCCGGTGCCCGCTTGAGGCATCGCGCTGCACCCGGTTGACCAAGCCGATGCGTTCCCAGTAGCGCAGCGTGCTCTCCGGCAGGCCGCACCGGGCCGCAGCCTCAGCGATCGTCATCCAGTCCTCGTCCACACGGTCAGTATCGGTAACTTGAAGCACTTCAAGTCAAGCTCCGCGTCAGCCGGATGAGTCCGGCGGTGCTGGCGCTGAACGAGCCAGCCGTGCTCACGGTGAAACCGCACGTCTACCGGAGCATTCCACCGGCTGTCGTCACGTGGATTCCGGCCGGGGCGATCTGCGCGACGCCACCACTGGTTCGGCTCGTCACTCGTCGCATCAATGACCGCGGTCCGGTGACCAGTGCAACTACTCAGCATGATCGTGCGTTAGGAGGGGTGGCGGTTCCACTCTGGGTGGAGCTCGCCGGGTGCGGTTGTCGAGGCCTGGTGGGTGACATGCATGCAAGCCGGTACCAGATCGTCGTCTCCCGCCGCCTGGGCATGGCTGGGCGTGAGGCGTTCCGGGATTTCCATTTCGAGCCGCACGGCATGGACACCGCGCTTACCGGTGACCTGAACCCATCAGGCCTTTTTGACGTGCTCACCCGTAGGCGAGACCTGGACCTGGATCTGATCGGCCCTACCTGCCTGGCACCGGGGCCTGACATGAGACTGGCGCAGTAAAACGCCGGGGAACGCGGCAACGGAAACAGCGCCAGCGCCTGCGTCGGGAGGACCTAGCTGGCGCCGGTTCCTGATGCCGTGGCGTTCGCCCGCGGGTCAGCCCGCCTGGGCGCGGCCGGCGCTGCTAGCCGTCGCGGCCGTCGCGGCGGTGGGGTATGGCTGGGGAATGGCCGGCGCCAGCGTCGAGTCGTTCTACGGCGCGGCGGCCCGCAGCATGTCGGAAAGCTGGCATGACTTCATCTTCGGGGCGTTCGATCCGGCCGGGACGGTCACCGTCGACAAGCTGCCCGGGGCGCTGTGGGTGCAGGCCCTGTCGCTACGGGTCTTCGGCTTTCACATCTGGGCCCTGGTCCTGCCGCAGGTAGTCGAGGGTGTGCTCACCGTGCTGGTACTGTACCGGGCGGTCCGCCGGCTGGCCGGACCTGCGGCCGGGCTGACCGCCGCGGCGGTGCTTGCCGTCACGCCCGTCACGGTGTTGCTGGGCCGCGGCAACGTGTCGGACTCGCTGCTGATCCTGCTGCTCGTGCTCGCCGCCGACGCCACGTCCGCCACGCTGCTGTCCGGGTCGCTGCGGCAGTTGCTACTGGCCGGCGTGTGGGTTGGCCTGGCGTTCCAGGCGAAGATGATCCAGGCCTGGCTGGTGCTGCCCGCGCTGGCCGCCGCCTACCTGCTGGCCGCGCCCGCGGCGCGGCTGCGCACCCGGTTTGCGCACGTCGCGCTGGCCGGGCTGGTCACCGTCGTGGTCTCGCTGTCCTGGATGACTGCGGTCTCGCTGGTCCCGTCCCACGACCGGCCGTACGTGGACGGCAGCGCGCACGATTCGGTGTATACGCAGGTCTTCGACTACAACGGCCTGGGCCGGCTCACCGGGAACTGGGCGAGGGTCGCCGGGCCGCCGTCACCTCTTGTGGTCGCGGCCGAAGAGAACGGGCAGTTGCTGACCGCCGAGACGATGAGCGTCAAGCCGGGCTGGCACCGGCTGCTGACCGGCCCGTTCGCGGCCGACTGCGGCTGGCTGCTGCCGGCGGCCGTGGCCGGCGCGCTGGGGGTGCTGATTTCCCGGCGCGGCCGGGGCAGGCGCGATCCGCTGCGCGCCGCCGTCGTGCTCTGGGGCGGCTGGTGGCTGGTCCTGGCCGTCTTCTTCAGCGCCGGTACCTTCATCAACTCGTACTACGTCGCGGCGCTCGTGCCCGCGGTGGCCGCGCTGTGCGGTACCGGCATCGCCGCGTGCGGACCCGGGCCCTGGCCGGCCAGGGTGCGGATGATAGTGGCCGCGACGGTGCTCGGCTGCGCCGGCTACGGCGCCTATCTCATGTCCGGAACGGCATCCGGTCCGGTCGTGCTTACCGTGGTGGTGCTGGTCGTGGCGGCCGCCGCCGCCGCTCAGGTGCTGCTGCCCGCGTCAGGCAAGTCCGGGCACCTGACCGCGGTCGCATTCGCCGGTGCCGCGGTGCTCCTGCTGCCCGCGGCGGCGTCGGTGAACAGCGTCATCGGCGGGCTGGGCCCGTTTGACACCCCGTTCGAGTCGCCGGGGACCGCGCGCGATAGCCAGCTCCTGGCCGCCAACGCCCCCTCCCTGACCCAGGCGGTCCAGCGGCTAGAACTCCAGACGCCACCCGGTGACGCCCTGTTCGGCACCGATACGTCCGGCCTCGCGGCGAACTACATCCTCTACAGCGGCAGGGAGGTGCTGCCGATCGGCGGCTTCCTCGGCAACGTGCCGGCCCCGGCGCTGGCCACGCTGCAGGCCGACATCAGCCGCGGCTACGTGCGGGTGTTCGTGCTGCCGGTGTCACCGCCGGGCCCGGACCCACGGGTGCGGTGGATCGAGTCGCACTGCACCAGGCAGCCCCCGCCCCCGAACCGCCGCCCGGTCCCGTACGCCAACTTCTTCTGCGGGGGCCCGGCACCGGCGAGCCGGCCGGCTGCCCCAGCGACCAGAGCACCTACCGCATGATGCCTGGTGGCTAGGGTCGAGTCGTGCTTGCGCTCACGACGGTCTCTGCCGCCCCGCACGTCTGGCTTACCGAGGTGCCCGATCCTGTGCCTCTGCCCGATCAGGCGCTGGTCCGGGTCCGGGCATCGTCGCTCAACCGCGGAGAGGTCATCGACCTGCCGAAGATGCGCTTGGGAACGGTGGCTGGCTGGGATGTCGCCGGCGTGGTCGAACGGGCGGCCGGCGACGGCAGCGGGCCGCCCGCGGGCACCCGTGTGACCGGGCTGGTGCGTACAGGGGCGTGGGCGCAGCTGGCCGCGGTCCCGGTCAGCCGCCTGGCGGCGATCCCTGCAGGCCTGTCCGATGTGCAGGCCGCCACCCTTCCCACCGCCGGGCTGACCGCGCTGCGGGCGCTTGCGATCGGAGGCCTGGTGCTTGGCAAGCGCGTACTGGTCACTGGTGCCACTGGCGGAGTCGGGCGGATGGCGGTCCAGCTCGCCCAGGCGAGCGGCGCTGATGTCACCGCGCTGGTTCGCGATGCCGCCGCGTCCGGCGAGCTCATGAGCCGCCTCGGCGCCGCGGCTGTCACTGAGCATCTCGGCGGCGAGTTCGATGTCATCATCGACTGCGTCGGCGGTACCACGTTCGGGCTTGCCATCGAGCACCTGTGCCCACGGGGGGTCGTAGTGAACCTCGCGACCCAGGACGACGAGGAAATGGTCAGCTTCCGGGCCGGGCGCTTCGACCGAGCACGCGGCGCGATGATCTACACGCTGAACCTTCCGGACGAACTCGCGTCCCATGCCAGTGCAGCCGATGATCTCACCCGCCTGTGCGCGCTGGCCGCCGGCGGACGGCTAGATGGCCAGGTTGAACTCCAATGCTCATGGCGCCAGCCGGAGCCTGCGATCGACGCCCTGCTGAACCGCCGCATCGGCGGCAAGGCCGTGCTCCACATTGACTGATCCCAGCCCGGCGAATGACGGAATGGCGGCGCCGGACCCATCCGGCGCTACCAGCGGGCCCGGCGACGTGCTGACGGGACGACACGTAGCCGCCGTATGGTCGGCAGGCTGGGTGCCGAGGTGGGTTTTCGCGGCCGGGGATGTCCGGCACGGCTCGGCGAGCGCGTGGCGTCTGCGGTCGGAGAGGGCTCGGTCGCGGTTCAGCTGCTCCATAACCTGTTCGCGGCCGACCGGCTGCATCCGCGCGGCCGTCCCAAGGAGCCCGCCGTCGCGACCCGACGGTGACGATGCCACCGGCGGCCAGGGCTTGCTGGCCGGCAGGGCGACCTCTCGCGAGAGGTTTCCGCACCGGCTATAACCCGCATCCGCGGTTATGTATTTACGGAGGCGAGAATCGACTGCAAGGCTTGGCAGCACAGATTGAGGCGTTCTGTGCTGTACCCGGCCAGATCACTGGAGGCGTCACGGTGGCTTGATCGATACTCAACGGATCACGAGAGGGGAGGGCGTCCTATGCCGCCGGATCATGACCATTTCAGCGGCCGCGTCATCCAGGTCGGCCTGCGGCGCATGCCGGACCGGGAGACGGGGAGCCAGGCTGACTGGATCGTCTGCCAGCTGCGGAGGTTGCCGCAGCTGCCCTGGCTGGTTCCGATGCGGCCGCAGCCCTGGTCGCTGGCCGGGCTGACCGCGGGTCCGGGCAGCGAGCTCAACTTCGGGCTGGCGCCGTACCATCCAGCTGAACGGGCGTGTGGCACCAGATGACTTCGGAAGTGGCGGATACACCGAGACCGGGGCAGCCGGCCGCGGCTGGCGAGCTCGCGTGGCACACGCTCGGCGCCGATCAGGTCCTTCGCTCCGAAGGGGTAGACGGGCAGCGCGGTCTCAGCTCGGCTGAGGCGGCTGCGCGGGCCCAGCAGTTCGGCCCGAACGAGTTCGCCGCCGGCCGGGCCGAGCCCCGCTGGCACGCATTCGTCCGGCAGTACCGCGACCCAATGCAGCTCGTGCTGCTCGCGGCCGGCATCGGCAGCCTCTACCCGCTCAAGCAGCTCGGCACGGGCATCCTGCTGATCTTGCTGACGCTGTTCAACGCGGTCGAGGGCCTGCATC
>Ga0210397_10002759_pt1 | contig 10981 bp, 10 predicted proteins | sample IncBWH2OmetaG_FD_160126 | JGI IMG/M metagenome (GOLD analysis project Ga0210397, IMG submission 160126) | Forest soil microbial communities from Barre Woods Harvard Forest LTER site, Petersham, Massachusetts, United States - Inc-BW-H-2-O ...
TCGGGCTGCTGCTGGTGGTCGGTGTCGCGCTCGCGTTCCTCTGTGCTTTGACGGCCGGCTCGGCCGCGCTGGCGCTCGCGGGCCGGGGCGCTGCGCGCGCGCGCTTGCGCGGCGAGGCGGCGGGCGAGTCGGGGGCGAGCCTGCGTGCGCGGGGCAGCTTGGCTGGTGGCGCGGGGCTCGCCGTTGCTGGGGCTGTCGAAGGAGGTGGCGGGGGGCGCGCCGCTGCTGGCGCTGTCGTGGGAGGTGGCGAGGGGGTTGTTGGACCGAAAAATCGGGTCCCCCCCCCCGCGCGCGGGGGCCATGCCCTTTTTGGAATGCTCGCCCCTGCATGGCAGGGCGCGCGCGAGATCCTCACCGACAACGCCGCGAGCCGGTTCGTTTCGAGCATGGCGCTCGATCGCGCCGTGCGCCACCCCGGTCGCGTGTTGGGGGTCGGCCTGGTGCTCGCCGTGCTCGGCTGGGGCCTTGACACTCAGACCCAAGTCCAAACCGACATCTCCAAGCTCGCCCCGCAGAACCTCTCCTCGTTGCACAATCTCGACGAACTCGAGCGCGTCACGGGCGTTGGCGGCGAGATCGATCTGATGGTCAGCTCGGACTCCCTGACCAAGCTCGCGACGATCGAATGGATGAGCGCGTATGAGAGCGCGATCCTCAAGCGCTTCGGCTACAGCCCCGCGAAGGGTTGTGGACGAGCGCAGCTGTGTCCCGCCTTCTCGCTGCCCGACCTCTTCCACGACGAAGAAGGCTCGACGACCAGCTTGACCCAGAAAGGGGTTAATGGTCTGCTGGCGGCGCTGCCGCCGTATTTCTCAGAAGACGTCATCACCCGCGACCGGCATGTCGCGACGCTCGCGTTCGGCATCCGCCTGATGTCTCTCCAACAACAGCAGCAGGTGATCGAAACGATGCAGTCGAGCCTTCACCCCCCCGCGGGGGTGAGCGCACGGCTCGTGGGCCTGTCCGTGCTGGCGGCCCAGGCAGGAGCGCAGATCGCCTCGCCGTGGCGTCGCGTGGTGACGCTGCTCGTGGCGCTCGCCGCGGTTGCACTGATCCTGCTCGTGGCCTTCAGGGGGGATCGTCGTCGCGCGCTGGTGCCACTCGCTCCGATCGTGCTCGCCACAGGCTGGTCGGCGCTCGTGGTGTTCGCGCTGCGCATACCGCTCAACCCGATGTCGGTGACGCTAGGCGCGCTGGTGATCGCGATCTCCACCGAGTTCAGCGTGCTGCTCTCAGAGCGCCACCGCCAGGAGCGCCTGGCCGGGCACCCCACCGTGCAGGCGCTGCGTCGCGCCTACCGCTATACGGGCGCCGCCGTCGCCGCCTCGGGTGTCACCGCGATCGCGGGGTTTGGCGTGCTCGTCCTGTCAGACATCGCGATGCTGCGCGACTTCGGTCTCGTCACGCTGGTTGACCTCTCAGTTTCGCTGCTTGGCGTGCTGATAGCGCTGCCTGCCGCGGTGGTGCTCGCCGAAAGCGAGCAGCCGCTGCGCGAGCGAGTCCGAGACGGCATGCGCTCGCTCAAGGCGATCGCTCCGAGGTGGCGCGCGAAGCGGCGCGGGCTCACCGCGCCATGAGCCGGGCCGGCGCGCCGGAATCCCCGACCGATGGAGACGTGCCGACAGCGGCTGGTGGCTCGCCGGGCGGGATCGCCGGCACGCGCTATGGACTCTACGTGGTGATCCTCGCCGCGATTCTGCTGATCGTCTTCACGATCCACGTCGCGCTCAGCTCGCACAAAGGCGCCACGAGCATCCATCCGGGTGCTCGCATCCCGCCGTTTGCGGCTCCCTATGCGATCGGTGGGCCTGCCGGCGAAGTGGACGTCGCGACGCACGCCAATGACGGGTCGGCGGGCAAGGTGCCTGCATGCTTGGAGCGCGGGCCGGGGATCCTCAACATCTGTGAGCTCTACGAACGCGGGCCGGTAGTGCTCGCGCTGTTCTTCCAGGCTGGTTCCTGCCCCGGGATCCTCGACGATCTGCAGCAACTTGCCCCCGCCTTTCCGCAGGTCAGCTTCGCGGCCGTCGCGGTCAAAGAAGGAGCATCTTCGGTCGCGCGCTTGGTGCGCGCAAAGCACCTGACGGTGCCGGTCGGCGTGGACGGAGAAGGACGGCTCGGGGAGCTCTTTGCGATGGTCAGCTGTCCACAGATCACATTCGTCTACCCGGGGGGAGTGGTGCAGAGCGCGGCGCTGCTGAGCACGCCGCCGCTTGCCACGCTGCGCACGCGTGTGAGCGAACTGCTCGCGGCCTCGCGCGCCCGCGGCTGGAGGCCGGGACAGGCATGAGCGCAGGGCCGGTACGCGGCTGGTGCGAGCGCGAGGTCCAGCAGGAGCTCCCCGGGCTTGGGCTGATGTGCGCGACGATCGATCTCGCGCCCGGCAGCTCGCTGACCGGCAGTTCGCCGCCGGCAGTGCTGGCGCGCTTGCGCGAACTGTCGAACCGCTGGCGCGGCGCACGCGCTGTGAACGTTCGTCAAGAAGCGATTCCAGCCGCCTACAGGGTCTTCTTTCGCCATATCGGACTCGACCCGGACGTGAACAGGACGCCGATCGAGGCGGCGGTGCTCGAACGGATGCTCGACGGCGGCTTTCTCTCCGAGGGCCTGCTCGCCGACATTCTCACGATCGGCTTGATCGATACCGCTGTGCCGGTGTGGGCACTGGACGCCGACACCGTCAGCGGGCCGCTCGGCATCCGCGTGAGTCGCGCCGAGGAGCGCCTCGGTCGTGGCCCCGAAGGACCGAGCCTGGGCGGCGGCAGACTCGTCGTCGCCGACGCCGACAGTCCGCTGGCGATTCTCTTCGGGCAACTCGCACCAGGTCACGAGCCGACCGCCGAGACACGCCGGCTGGCCCTGTTTGCCGTCCAGGTCGCGGGCGTACCCGCCCTGCATGCCGAGGAGACTCTGTGGGCATGCAGCTCCGCGCTGATCGATGCGGGCGACTGAGGACCTATCCCGATAGGTCCTCAGTCCCTTTACCGCGACCCGCCGGGCAGCTAACATCGGTGAGGTCATCTCCAAGGGAGGAGCAGGGCATGGCGCAATCTGAGCAGCTCACGGTCGACCGCATCGACACTTACCTCGCCTTTGGCGCCGGTCAGAGCGAGCATGACCACCACTCCTCAGACCACGACGGGACGCCGCCGGACGAGCGTGCCGCACGCGAGGCCCTCAGGACGCAGGTGTCCCGGCTCGAGCGCGAGCTCTCCGGCCTCGTGGCCCATACCTTCCCGCACATCTCCCCCCACGACCAGGGCGGGGAGGCACTCGGTGGGCCGCGCCTGCTTGGCTTGGCCGAACTGGAGCGCCTGCGCGACCGGCTGGCGTTGCGCGTGGGCGAGGTGCGCGGCCAGGTCGCCGAGCGCGCGGCCCTGGAGCAGCGCTCGCGGGAGCTGCTGCGGCGGATGAAGCTTGAACCCGGCCGCTATAAGTTCGTGCGTGTGCCTGTGGCCGACCTCGGGGACGGGCACTGTGGGGTATGGGAGGTGCGTCCGCGCCTCGGGCTGATCGGGATGCTCGCCGGCTGGTGGCAGGTCAAGCTCTCATCCGGCTGCCCGTAGCTGCGCCAAGCTGAGCGGCGCCAGCAGTCAGCCAGGGACTGTCCATCGTCACCGAGTCGCTCGGAGTGAGCATCGCCGCGAGCGTGCGGCGCTGGCGCTCAGTCATCGAGCCGACCGTCTTCTGCTCGGACATTGGGATCTGGGCGAGGAACTTGCGGCAGCGCGTCTGGCCCCAGCGGCGCTGGCTCATCAGCAGGTCGGAGACGGCCATGCTGTCGGCCTCCCATGGGCAGTCGAGGATCACCTCGGCGACACCGATCTCGCCGCTGGCCACGCGGCGCTTGAGTTCGGCGCGGGCTAGACGTACCTGGTTGGCGCGTTCAAGGGCGCGCATGTGCTGTGGGCCTGCAGGGGCGATGGTCGCGGTCGCGTTCATGTGTGCTCACTCCCCGTCGCCGCCACGGGTGCCCCCCGTGGCGCGCAACAAGCTTGGCTGGTTGACGAGTAACGCGCTGCACGATCGTTCGCTGCTTCCCTCGCGAGCATGCGAGCATGTCGCGAAAGTCCTCGGGGACCCCTCTACCGCTGACTTGCAGGTGCGCCTCGGACGGTCGTGCTTTGCGTTCTGAGAAGCTAGCCAGCGAGGCGTCTTGGGTCAACCGTGTTCGCGCAGAACGTTCGCTAGAAGCGGGCTTTTTCTGCAAATGTTTATTCTTGTGAAGAAGCGCTGACGAAAGCGCCGACGCGCTGATCCCAGTTAGTCGAAGTGCTCGCCTCAGTGCTTGGCCGGCCTGGGCTCGACGCCGGCGCGGTCGTTTGGCCCGATTCGCTTTGGCCCGATTCGCTTTGGCCCGATTCGCTTTGGCCCTTGATGGGCCTGGGTCCGACGCTGCCGCCGCCGTTCGGTCAGCTCAGGCTGTTCTAACCCTCGGTCGGGCCGGGCAGCGGGCCGTGCTCTGCCTCGAACTCGCGCCTGACGACGGCGAAGACATCGAGCGCCCGATCGAGCGTGGCGCGGTCGTGGGTCGCCATTACGCTCGTGCGCAGCAACGCCCCACCTGGCGGGACGGCTGGGTGCAGAGCGCAGTTGGTGAATACGCCCTTGTCGTAGAGTGCGCGCCACAGCAGCGCTGCCTTCCAGTCGTCGCCGACGAGCACGGGCACGATCGGCGTGACGACGCTCTGCGCGGGGCTGTCCGGCTCAGGGCCGATTCGCACCGGCTCTCCCCGCAGCGTGCGATAGCCGATCGCCTGCAAGCCCTCGGCGAGATAGCGGGCGTTCTCCAGCACCTCGGCGAGCAGCGCAGGTCCCTCCGGGGAGCGGATCACGCGCAGCGCCGAGAGCGCCGCCCCCAGCGCGGCCGGCACCGCCGAGGCGGTGAACAGGAAGGCGCGGCTGGAGATGCGCAGGTAATCGATCACCTCCGCAGGGCCGGCCACGAAGCCGCCGCATGCCGCCAGCGACTTGGAGAAGGTGCCCATGCGCAGGTCCACCTGGCGCTCGACCCCAAGCAGCTCGGATACGCCCGCGCCGCGCGCGCCGAGCACGCCGGCACCGTGCGCCTCGTCGACCATCAGCCGCGCGCCGTGGCGTCTGCACAGCTCGACGATGTCCACTAGCGGCGCCACGTCGCCCTCCATCGAGAAGACTCCGTCTACCACGACCAGCACGCCGCCACCGTCGCCCTCGGCGCGCTCCAGAGCGCGCGCGAGCTTGTCCATGCGGTTATGCCGGAACGGGCGCATCTTCGCTTTCGAGAGCAGCACGCCGTCGAGGATCGACGCGTGGTCCGCAGAGTCCACGATCACGGTGTCCTTGGCGTCGAGCAGCGTGCCGAGCGTGCCGACGTTTGCCTGATGGCCTGTCGTGAAGACGATCGCGTCGTCGGTCTCCATCCATTCGGCGAGCTCGCGCTCGAGTTCGAGATGCAGCGGCGTGGTGCCGTTGAGCAGGCGTGAGCCGGTCAGGCCGGTTCCGTAGCGCGCCAGCGCGTCGCGCGCGCCTCCCATCACACGCTCGTCGCCGGTCAAGCCGAGGTAGTTGTTGGAGGCGAGCATGATCCGCGGCGCGCCCTCCATCTCGACCACGGGCATCGCCGGCGACTCGACCGTGCGGAAGTAGGGCATCAGGTCGGCCTCGCGCGCCGCCTTCAACAGTTCTTCGCGCTCGTAGCCGCGGACCTTGGCGAAGACGTCTGTCGATGTGGTCATGTCGCTTCTGGCTTCGTCGCGGGCTTTGGCCCGCGGTGTGTGGAGGGCATCGATCTGCGATGCGTCGAGGGCGGGATCGGCTCGGGGGGCATCATGGCGGGCATCGACCTGGGGCCTGTTGAGATAAGCATCGGCTCTCTTCCTATAGGGTGCGCGGCGATGGCTGTCGAGACTTCGGGGAAGACGATGAGCGTCGAGGTTCGTCCGGTCACGGGCCGGAGCGAGTTGAACACCTTCATCAAGCTGCCGTGGCGGCTCTATCGTAACGAGCGCAACTGGGTCGCGCCGCTTCTGATGGACGTCAAGAAAAGGCTCGATCAGAAGAAGAACCCGTTCTTCAAGCACACAGAGGCGCAGTACTTCCTGGCTTATCGCGACGGCAGCCCCGTGGGGCGCATCAGCGCGCACATCGATCGCAACTTCAACGAGTTCCAGGACAACAAATGGGGTTTGTTTGGCTGGTTCGAGTGCGAGGACGACCCCGAGGCAGCACGCGCCTTGCTTGGGACCGCGGAGCAGTGGCTGCGCGAGCGCGGGCGCGATCGCATGGTCGGCCCGATGGACTTCACCACCAACGACGAGTGCGGCCTGCTGGTCGAGGGCCACGAGCGCCCGCCGATCATCCTCTGCCCCTGGCACCACCCTTACTACCAGCGCATCTTCGAGCAGGACCTCGGCATGCCCAAGGCGATGGATCTTTACATGTGGAGCCTGCACGTCACCGGTCGCGAGAACGTCCATCCGGCGATCTGGGAGTCCGCGGACAAGTTGGAGGCGGAGCACGGGATCGTGTGCCGCAACTTCCGCAAGAAGGACCTGCACGCCGAGATCACTCGTTTCCTGGACGTCTACAACGCGGCCTGGGAGAACAACTGGGCCTCGGTGCCGCTCAACGAGGAGGAGGTCCGCCACATGGCCAAGGACCTCAAGCCCGTGTTGGACGAGAACTGGGCGATGGTCGCGGAAAAGAAGGACACTGGAGAGGTGGTGGGCGCGGCTCTAACGCTGCCCGACTTCAACCAGGTGCTCGCCAAGCTGAACGGTCGGCTGCTTCCGTTCGGTTGGATAACGGCGCTGCGCGAGCGCAAGAAGATCGACTCTGTGCGCGTGTTTGCGCTCGGCGTCAAGCCCGAGTATCAGCACACGGGCGTCGCCGCGCGCTTCTACCAGATGCACTTCGACGCGGCCGAAAGCACCCCCCAGAAGGGTGGCGAGATGGGCTGGATCCTCGAGATCAACAAGCCGATGAATCGGGCTATGGAAGGCATGGGCGGCAAGATCGTGCGCCGCTACCGCGTCTACGAGCGCGAGTTGTAGCGACTGCTGTCGATCGCGGCGAAGGCGGCCGCTCGGCCAGCACGCGCCATCGGCGCCACAAGTTCGCGGAACTGCTCGGGCTCGGCCCGCGCGCGGCACCAAGCGCGACAAGCAGTCCGCGCCCGGCTCTACACTGCGCGGTGTGAGTGAGCCTCTCAACGATGAGGTGCTCGATGGCCTGCCGGTGCTCGCCGACGAGCCGTCCGGCGAGGGCATGTTCCCGGCGCCGGCGCCGCGCACGGCGATCGGGCCGCTGAACGGTCCGGCCCAGACGGCTGTGGCCGCGGCTGCCGGCGGCTTTGTCGCGGGGGCCGCAGTGCTTGGCTTGGTGCATCGGCGCAAGAGCAAGCGTCTCGCGCTGGCGGGTGCCAGCTCATCACGGCGGATCGGTCGTGGCCGCAAACGCTCGAAGTCAGCCGGCGAACTGGCGATCGTCGGCTCACGCTCGCTGCTTGTGGACGTGCACCTGCTCGGGACTCCACTCAGGGGCCGCTAGGCCCAGGAGCTTCGCGTGAGGAGCGCATTTGCGCGGCCCGATGGAGTCGCGCTCGATCGTTTGTCGACTACGCCGCGGACAACGCCGGCGCCTGAGCTCGTAGAGCTGCGCGTCGAGGTCAAGCCGGCCGGTCCCTTTCGCCTGTCTCGCGCAAGCGGGATGGACGGCGTTCTGCGCAGTCGGGGAGGTGTGCTTGAACGGCTGCTACACAAGGATGGAGAGCCGGTGCACGTGCGCGTGGCCCAGACAGCTCACGACGCGGTCTTGTTTGGTGCGCGCTCGACCAGTGCGCAAGCCGCGCACTACGGGATAGAACGAATGCGCTTCGCGCTCGGTGTCGATGACGATCTGAGTGCCTTTCGGCGCGAGTTCGCGTGGGACCCGCTGATCGGACGCTCGATCCGTGAGCGACCGTGGCTACGGTCCAGGCGACGGCCTGAGCCATTCGAGGCGCTGGCGTGGGCAATCTGCGAGCAGCTGATCGAATACGAGCGGGCCGCCGCGATCCAGCGGCGCATAGTGGCCTCGATGGGACCACATTGGTCGGCCTGGGAGGATTGTGAGCGACCCCTGCGCGATGTGCCTGCCCCGGCTGCATTCGCCGGCGCCGCGTCGGCGCGCCTGGAGTCCTTCGACCTGGCCGGCTCGCGAGCCCGCCTGTTGATACGCGTCGCGCGCGAGGTTGCGAACGGACGCCTGAACCTGCACGAAGCCGATCACGAGCGCGCATGGCGGCGGCTGCGCGCAATCCCCGGGATCGGACCGTGGACGGTCGAGATGCTGGCGCTGAACGGCCAGGGTCGCTACGACCAGCTGCCGGCCGGAGACGTCGGCCTGCTCAAGTACGTGGGAGGCCGGCTCAGCGGGGGCGATCCGTGGGCGCGGGCGAGCGAAGGGGACGTGCGCGCGTTCTTCGCGCGTTATGGCCTTTGGCAGGGCTTGGCGGCTGTGCATGTTGGTGCTATCTGAAAGGCGCTATGCGTTTTCCCCAGTAATTCGGTACAGGAACCTAAAGGTTAGGTACCTAAATGTTCGTTGAGTGGCACTCTGACGCCATGTGAACTAAAGGTTAGGTACCTAAACATTTGCTGTGCGCACGTTACAGGGGGTGCATTCACGACACGACAGATAGTTGGTCAAGCCCGCCGGCGCTCGACCAGCAACGCAAACGTTGGACAGGCCTGCGCCGCGCGCTGTGCGTGGGAGACGAGCTCGGGCGAGAGCGGGCGCTCGTCGACGATCGGGTAGCCCCACTCGTCGAGCACTATCCGCTCGGGCAGGAGCTCGGCGCACATACCGTGGGCCTCGCAGGCGATCGGGTTCAGGCGCAGCCGCTCGCTCATGGAAGCTGGATGGTTCGGTCCTCGCGCATGGGGCTCACCGGCTCAGCGGCCGTGATCACCGACCTGCGGATGGGCAGCGGCAGCTCGGATTGGCGCGCGCACGCATCGCATGCGCCGTAGCGGGCGTGGTCGGCGAGCTCCTCGGCGAACACTTCGCTGGCGCTTGTCGCAAAGCGCACGGCGCCGTCGGGATGGGCGCAGGCGCCGCGTCTGCTGATGAGCATCGCAAGCTGCTCCACGCGAGCCATCGCGTCACCTTGCGTTCGGCCGTGGCAGACCTGCTCGAGCGCATGGGCGAGCGCGGCCAGCCCGTGCACGCATGGCCCGCACTGGCCGGCGCTCTCGCCCGCGAGCCAGCGTGTCGCGCGCGCGGTCTCCGCGACCGGGCAGGCCTGCTCTGAAAGCAAAAGCACCACTCCGGCGCCGAGGCTCGCCCGATGTGGGGCGAGATGGGCGTCGGAGAGCGCCAGTCTCGGCAGGCAGGCACCGTCGACCCACGTGCCGGCGTAGCCGCCGAACAGCGCCGCGCGCACGCGAGCGGTAGTACCGCCGGCGGCGTCAAGCAGCGAGGCTAGCGAGGCGCCGTACTCCACCTCGTAGACGCCTGGATAGGCGAGCGGCCCCGAGAGCGTCACGAGCGTCGAGCCCGGTTGATCGGCCAGCCCGAGTTCGCGAAACCAGCGCGAGCCGTGGCGCGCTATCAGCGCGAGATGGGCAACCGTCTCGGCGTTGTTGACGAGTGTCGGGCGGCGGCGCACGCCGCGTTCGAATGGCATCGGCGGCGAGAAGGTCGGCTTGCCCGGACCGCCGTTGAGGTGGTTTACGAGCGCCGACTCGTGTCCAGCGACGTAGCCCGGCGGCGCCGTATTCAGCACGATCTGTGGCCAGCGCCCGGGCAGGTGCTCGCGTTCGGCGATCGCCGCTGCCAAGCGTTCGGAGCCTACGCTCGCCGACTCGCAGACGCACACGATCGCCTCATCTGCGCCGATCGCGCGGGCGGCCAGCGCGGCGCCGTCGAGCACCAGATGGGGCAGGGTCTCAAGCAGCGTGCGGTCCTTCAGGCTCGCGGGCTCGCCCTCGGTGGCATTTACCACGACGATCGGCCTGCCTCGCCCGGCGGCGACGGTGCGCATCTTCCTAGCCATCGGGAAGCCCGCGCCGCCGCGACCGTCCAGGCCAGCCTGTTCGATCTGGTCGATCAGGGCGGCCCCGGCGCGCCGGTCACGTCGCGGCACCGGGGGTAGCTCGCCGTGCGTGTCGAGATGCGCCCGCAGGGACATGGCGCCCTGCGCGGGCACGCCCTCCAGCAGACGCGGCAGCCCGGGAGCCGGCGGCTGTGAGGGACTCTCGGCGACCGGCTCGAACTCGGCGGTTGCGCTGTGCCTATTCACGACGGGTGGCTTGCTTCCCTGGAGTCGGAAGAAGAGTTGAAGCGGACGAGGACGCGTTGGAGGTGGACGAAGATGCGTTGGTGGTGGAAGAGGAGGCGTTGGAGGTGGACGAAGATGCGTTGGTGGTGGAAGAGGAGGCGTTGGAGGTGGATGACGACGCGCCGGTTGCGCTGGAGGAGGCGTGGCTTGTCGGATGGCCGAGCAGCCCCGCGGGGGTGCCCGAGCGCCGCGCCCATTCTTTGCCCAACGGGCCGCTCGGCATCCATAGGATCAGCCCGAGCGTGAAGATTCCCGTGCCGCCGAGCGCAGCCCCACGGCGGGCAAGCTGGTCGGGCCAACCCGTGGCTATGCGCACGAGCACCGCTGCAATCACCACGAACAGGCAGCCGATGCCGATCGCGAGCATCCAAGCACTTTTCACATCGCTGCCGGTGCCCAGCCCGTGCAGCAGCGCGATTGGCCAACTCGCATAGGTGAGCCAGTGGATCGCTCGCCAGCTCGAATGACCCACCTGCCGGCGCAGCAGGCTCGTGAGGATCACCGCGACGATCAGGTCGAAGGAGAGTGCCCCCAGCCCGAGCCAGAACGGCCGGTAGCTGCCCGTGAACGGAATCACCGCGTTGACCAGCGAGATCGGGGCGAAGCTGTCGAGCACCGCGGTGAGGATGTGCAGGCACAGGAAGACGAGCGCCAGAAGCGAAACGTTGCGGTGTAGCG
>Ga0210397_10002762_pt1 | contig 10965 bp, 11 predicted proteins | sample IncBWH2OmetaG_FD_160126 | JGI IMG/M metagenome (GOLD analysis project Ga0210397, IMG submission 160126) | Forest soil microbial communities from Barre Woods Harvard Forest LTER site, Petersham, Massachusetts, United States - Inc-BW-H-2-O ...
ACCCGCCGGACCTAGCGCCCTGGGCCGCGGGGATCATCGCCTCCACGACGATCTCGTCCTCATCCAGGACATTCTGGAAGGGCCCGGTGACGAAGTCGGCGAGTGGGATGGTACGCGTGCCGCGCGACCCCTGCGCGACCACCGAGCCGCCGAGCGCCAGCACGACTGATGCCCAGTCGCCCTGCGGGTCGGCGTGGCAGAGCGAGCCGACCAGGGTGCCGCGGTTGCGGACGATGGGGTCGGCGATCAGCGGTGCGGCCGAGGCCATGGTGGGCTGCGTGCTCTTGAGCAGGTCCGAGCGCTCCAGCACGGCGTGCCGGCACAGGGCGCCGATGTGCAGGGTGCCGTCCGGCTCGGCCCGGTGGTAGTCGAGCCCGGGCACGTTGTTGATGTCCACGACGAGCTCCGGCGAGGCGAAGCGCAGTTTCATCATCGGGACCAGGCTCTGGCCGCCGGCCAGCACCTTCGCGTAGTCCCCGCCGTCACGCAACGTGCTGATCGCCTCGTCGAGCGACCGCGGCGCCTCGTAGCGGAACCGCGACGGATACATAGATCCTCCAGGTGTCCTTCGGGCGCGGGCTACGGTTCGGGGTCGGGGTCGGCGGGCGGCGTTTCCAGCCGCGCTGCCGCGGGCCGCGACTCCGGGTCCGGTACCGCCACCGGAAGCGAGTCTTCCTCCGGATCCGGCCGGGGCTGCTGGTGCGGCGGCCACGGTCCCGCTACCGGCTGGCCCGCGACCTTGAGGTAGTCGATCAGCTCAGGCCAGGCCCACACGGTCGGGCTCTTCCCGGTCTTCGGGGCGTGCTCGATCAGTTCGTAGAGCCGCGGGTTCCCGCGGCTGTGTCCGTCGGATTCGATTCGCATGCCGCACGCTCCTGCCGCTGGACAAGCGCCATTACTCGTATTGGGTCAACATGATCCACTGGGCCGGACCGGCCCGCAACGGGCGAATAAGTGCTTGCTTAAGGGGCAGCCCTCTCCCCCGCTCTACCTGAGTCTGCGCTGGTAGCAACACCGGGAAGTCTCAGTGAGACTAGCTCCAGATCGTGACGTAGACCGGCGGGCGGAACCGGGACGGCGGGACACCGCCGGCCGGCGAGCGCATCAGGTGCATGGCTTCCGGTGTGCCGAGGTAGCGCCGGAACGAGCTGGCCGCCACGCTCTGGTGTTGCCGTTCCAGCAGGGTGACATGCCAGCAGGCGTCCAGCTTGCAGCCGGGCGCGTCGACGCGGGACAGCTCGCCGCGGCGCAGCCGCTGGGCGACCAGGTGCTCGACGGCCGGCGCGACGCCCGTCCCGTCGGCCGCGGCCGCCCAGGCGGCGGTCTGGTTCGGGAAGACCCTGACCTGCTCCTCGGGGATCCCCAGGCTTGTCAGTAGCTGCCCGGTTTCGCTGCCGGGATCGGTACCGGACGGGTCGACGAACCACAGCCACTGGCGCGGGCCCCCGCGCAGCCCGGGCTGCCCGGCGGTCACGACCACCAGCCGGTACTTGAAGATCGGCTCGGTCGCCAGCGCCATGCCCGGGTCCTCGGGGATGGTCGAGGAGATCGCCACGTCGGCGAGCCGGTTGGCGATCAGGACGCTCATCTCCTTGGTCACCGCAACACCCGCCGACACCTCGACCGAGCCGGGGAAGCGCTTGGAGAACGCCTCGGTCAGCGGGCTGACCACGAATTCGGCGATGGTGGAGGTGGACACCACCCGGAGCTGCTCGGGCGCGCCCTGCGCGGCCCGCACAGCGGCGTGCGCCTCGGCCCCGAGCACCACGATCTGCGACGCGGTGGAGAGCAGCCGTGAGCCGCCCGGGGTCAGCGTCATGCCGACGGGCCCGCGGGTGACCAGCTGGTCACCCAGGTGCAGCCGGAGGGCTGACAAGGCCTGGGAGACCGCTGACTCGCTGACGCCCAGCGCGTTGGCGGCGGCGGTCACCGAGCCGAGCCGGGCGACCAGGACGAACGCGTTGAGCTGTGTGAGCGTCATTTCACCGTCATTATGCCCGCTGCCCGGACACAAATGACCACCATGGGAAGTGGCCTGCGACAATACCGTCCGCCGGGCTCAGGGCGCGGTTATCCAGGCGGTGGCAGCGGGCGGGCGGCCGGGACGGCCGCTCCCGCTGGTCTGGCCCGCACAGCGGAAACCCAGAGCCGTCAGCGTCTCGGCGGCAGCCGGGTAGCCGACGGCCGGATCGGCGCCGTAGTCACTGACCAGCAGGCGGCCCGTACTCGGCCGGACGGTCTGAGCCAGGTGGTACCGGACCAGGTCGGCGCGCCGCCCCCGGGGCACGCAGTCGAGCAGGATGTGCACGTAATCGAAGCGCATTCCGCCGGGCGGCCCCCAGTTCACAGCGTTGCCGACCCAGATGCGGTCGGCCCACTGGGGCAGCCGGCGCCGGGCGAGTTCGGCCAGCGCAGACGATATGTCGACACCGTAGGGCTCGATAGCCAGGCCGCGTTCGGCACACCATGCCACCACCGACTCCATCAGCAGCCCGTTGGCACAGCCAACGTCCAGGAACGTCCCGTCGCCGGCGATCGCCTCGGTGATGTGCCGCCGGGCCTGCTCCCACTCTCGCGCGTCCCCGCCGAACCCGCTAGCCTGCCGGGGCGTCGTCCCGCGCAGGTAGGCGGGCTCCATTGTACGGGCCGCCCTCGATCCAGGCGTACAGGTGATCCCGGTCCAGGCCGAACGGATGGAACCGCTGGTAGCGGAAGCCCGCCGTCTGCAGCGGGACCCGCAGCACGGTGTCCAGCAGGTAGTGCTCGCCGTCCAGCACCTCCCCGGACGGCAGCGCAGGATCACCCGGCTCGTCGATGAGCACGCACCGGCCGTCGGTCAGGTACGGCACGAAGGTGATCCGCCGTACCTGGTCCGGCGGCGGGTCAGTCCGGATCGGCTGAAACATGACCGGCTCTTTCTGGGATGGCGGCGAGGATGGTCGCGACCGCCTCCGCGGGTGTCCGGGTTGCGGTGTCGATGACCAGGTGGTCGCGGTCCCACGGCTCGTACTCCCGGTTGGTGATCTGCTCCCAGTCCGGCAGCCGCAGGCCACGGATGTCCACCTCGCGGGTCATGGCCCGCTCGCGGTGCGCGGCCTGGTCGGTGCAGACGAGCTCGACCTCGACCAGCCGGGCGCCGTGGCCAGCCGCGATGTCGCGCCAGGCGTCCCTGGTCAGGCCGAGCGGGTTGACGCACTCGGCCACCACGCTAATGCCGAGCCCGAGCTGCTCCGCGGCCACGCCGTAGGCGAACCTGGCGAGCCAGGGCGCTGGCCACCGTGCTCTTGCCGGTGGCGGGCAGGCCGCCCACCACGATGAGAACCGGCGCGCAAGCCACCGAGGCGGCATTCGGGGTGGCGGCGTCGACCAGCCGCTGCAGCCGGGCCTGAGGGTCTCCGCCGGACACCGCGGGCGCCGCGGCCAGCCCGGCCAGTTCCCTGAGGTGGCGGTGCTCGTCGGCGCTGAGCCGCAGCGCCCGCGCCAGCGCGTCGACGACCTGCGGTGACGCCGTGATCTTGCGGCCCTGTTCCAGCCACGTGTACCAGGTGACGCCTATCCCGGACAGCTCGGCGACTTCCTCGCGGCGCAGGCCGGGTGTCCGGCGCCGGCCGGGCTCGCTGTCGCCGGGCAGCCCGACGTCGGCCGGAGTCAGCCGGGCTCGGCGGGAGCGCAGAAAGTCCGCGAGCTGGCCGCGGTTACCGGCGCTCACGACGCCCGCTGGGTAGCACGATCAGTACCAGAGCCGATCCCGTCATCGTTCCTAACATAGCCAGCGGGGGCGCGGAGGAAAGCCACGGGAGATCTTCTACCTTCTGGAGGGGATCGCGGAGCTGCTCAGCCATCCCGGAACGCCGCCGGACCGCCACACCGGCACCACCAGCACCACGGTTCGCCTGCGCCGGGCCAGCTGGAACGCCATGAAACCCCGGATCCAGTGCGTTCTAGCGCAGTGAAACCCCGGATCCAATGCGCAGTAACGCCGCGCGACGCCGTGCCGGGACATACGCCTGACCGGGACCGATGTAGCGCGCGGGCGGCTAGATCCGGCGGATGGCCGCCGCGGCCGCGGCGCGCAGCCTGGCCCGCAGCTCGGTGCCCCCGGCCCGGCTGGTCTGCGCCTCTACCACCCGCAGGCCGGTGCCCTGCAGTGCCTTGGCCAGGTCCCCCGGCTGCTCGAGTCGCTGGTAGGGCAGGCCGAACGCGGCGGCCAGGTGGTTCAGGCCGGTGCCGTGCGGGGTGCCGAACACCCGCTCGAACGGACCCGGGAACGCCGCCTGCTCCAGGGCGGAGAAGATGCCGCCACCGTCGTTGTTGACCACGACCAGGCACAGGTCGGGACGCGGCTCGTCCGGGCCGAGGGCCAGGCCCGCCGCGTCGTGCAGGAACGTCAGGTCCCCGATCACGGCGAAGGCCGGGCCGCCGTGAGCCAGTGCGGCGCCGATCGCCGACGAGGTGGTGCCGTCGATCCCGCTGGTGCCGCGGCTGGCCAGCACGCGCAGGTCGGCACGGGGAGGAAGAGCGCAATCAATGTCCCGAACGGGCTGGCTTGATCCGCACCACAGCAGGGCTCCGTCGGGCAGCGAGGTGGCCAGGTCCCGGGCGAGCCGCGGCTCGGTCAGGCTCTCGTCCTCGTCGAGCACGGCGTCCACCGCGCGGCGCGCCGCCTCGTCCGCCCGCTGCCAGCCATCCAGCCAGCCGCCCGCCGATCCTGCGCCGTCCGGGGTCCCGGTCAGCCGCAGGGCCGTGGCGACGTCGGTCGCGGCGCGCTGCGGGTCGGCCCAGCGCCCGGGCCCCTGCGCGACCACCACGTGCCTGCGCGCCGATCCGTTCTTCAGGAAGGCGAGCTGCGGCCGGGAGAGCCCAGGGCGCCCCGCCGAGACGATCACGTCGGGCTGGTGCGCCCGGACGAACTCCGGCGTCGCCAGCAGGTACTGGTAGGCGGACAGAGCGCCGGGGCCGCGCCGGGCGCCGGACGAGGGCTCGGCGAGCACCGGCCAGCCTGCGCGTCCGGCCAGTTCGGTCAGTTCGGTCAGGGCCCGCGCGTCGTAGTCGCCGTCGCCGCAGACCACCACGCCACGTTCGGTCCAGGGGAGGTCGAGCACGTCATGCGGCGCGTCGTGATCCGGAAACCGGGTCCACGGCTGGCCGCCGGGGCGCCCCTCCAGCGATTCTGGCCACTCCTCGTCCCCGCCGGGCACCAGCGGCTCGCGGAACGGCAGGTTGAGGTGAACCGGGCCGGGCAGGCCGCCGACGCGGCCCGCGGCGTGCGCCCAGGCCTGGCAGGCCAGCGAGCGCCAGTAGCGGGCGGCGCCCGGGCGGGCCTCGGGCAGGCCGGCCTCACAGAACCAGCGCACCGCGGCGCCGTACAGCTTGATCTGGTCGATGGCCTGGTTGGCGCCGATTCCGCGCAGCTCAGCGGGCCGGTCGGCGGTGAGCACCACGAGCGGCACACCCGATTCGTCGGCCTCGATCACCGCCGGGTGGAAGTTGGCCGCCGCCGTGCCCGAGGTGCACAGCACCGCCACCGGCAGCCGGCTGGCCTTGGCCAGGCCGAGCGCGGTGAACGAGGCCGAGCGCTCGTCGATCCGGACGTGCAGCCGCAGCCGCTGTTGCCGCGCCGCCTCATAGAACGCCATGGCCAGCGGCGTGCTGCGCGATCCGGGCGCGAGCACCACCTCGCGCAGCCCGCACCGGATCAGCTCGTCGCTGAACGTGACGCCGAACGCGGTCGCCGGGTTCACGGCAGGTACCTGGCGGCTGCGCCGGCCCGCTCCCGCCAGGGGGCCGGATCGGTCTCCCAGCGGGCCAGCTCACCGGGGTCGACAGCCGGCCGGCGGACCGGCAGCGATCCCGCCTCGGGCCGCAGCGGACCGTCCGTCACGTCCCCGGCCAGCAGCGACATGGTGCCAAGACCGCAGGCGTAGGGCAGTTCGGGGAGCGCCGCGGCCAGCGCCACCCCGGCGGCCAGCCCGACCGAGGTGTCCACGGCGCTCGACACCACGACCGGGAGGCCGCAGGCCTCCGCCACCGCCAGCGCCGCGCGGACCCCGCCGAGCGGCTGGACCTTCAGCATCACGATGTCGGCCGCGCCCGCGGCGCGCACCCGTAGCGGGTCCTCGGCCCGGCGGATCGACTCGTCGGCCGCCACCGGGATATCGATGTGCCGGCGCAGCTCGGCCAGCTCGTCCAGGGTGGCGCAGGGCTGCTCGGCGTACTCGAGCCCGAACCGGGCCAGCCGGCGCAGCATCCGGGCCGCCTGCCCCGGTTCCCAGGCACCGTTAGCGTCGACCCTGATCCTGCCGTCCGGCCCGAGCGCGTCCCTGACCGCCTCGACCCGTTCGATGTCCTCCGCCTCGGCCTGGCCGCGTTCGGCCACCTTGACCTTGGCCGTCCGGCAGCCGGACCGGGCCACGATCGCGGCCGCCTGCTCGGGCCCGACCGCGGGCACGGTCACGTTCACCGGGATGCGGTCCCTGACCGGCGCGGGCCATAGATGCGTCGCGGACTCGACCGCGCTGGCCAGCCAGCGCGCGCTCTCCTTCGGCCCGTACTCAGCGAACGGCGAGAACTCGCCCCACCCGGCCGGCCCCTCTATCAGGGCGCCCTCGCGCACCGTGATCCCCCGGAACCTCACCGGCATGGGGATCGCGAACGCTCGCAGCCCGCTGATCATCCCGGCCAGGTCGCCGCTGGCCGCCCCGGCCCGCAACGAGCCCGGCGTGGTCATAGGTTTGTGAATATAATCACAAGATGCTTCAGGGCTGAGCGTTCGGTCACTCGTAACCTCCTGGAGTTCAGGTTCTAACCTTAATCAACGTGACCATGCGCCCTTTGCACGCGGTCCTGGTCGAGCGCGCGACCCCGCGGCTGATCGAGTTGCTGGCGGCGGCGCTCGACGGCAGCGGACCCGCCATCGCACCGCTCGACGCCGGCCTGCCGCCAGCGCGGCTCGCCGGGCTGATCGACGCCCTCGGGCCGGACTCGGTGCAGGACACGGAGGGAGTCACCTCGGCCCGTTCGGGACCTCATGAGGGAGTAGCCGAAGGTACGGCGGTCGTGGTCGGCACCTCGGGATCCACCGGCGTGCCCAAGGGGGTGGAGCTGAGCGCGGCCGCGCTGCGGCACTCGGCCCGGGCCTCGCTCCACCGGGTGGGCGCCCGGCCCGGCGAGCGCTGGCTGTGCTGCCTGCCCGTCACGCACGTGGCCGGCCTGGCAGTCCTGGTGCGCTCGCTGGTCGGCGGCACCGAGCCGGTGCTGGCCGAGCGGGCCGACGCCGGGACCGTGGCCGCCTCGGGCTGCGCGCACATCTCGCTGGTGCCGACCCAGCTGCAGCGTCTCCTGCTCCAGGCCGGGGCGCATGGACCGACACCGCTGGCCGGCTTCTCCTCGGTGCTGCTGGGCGGGGCCGCCGCGCCGTCCGGCCTGCTGGAGGCCGGACGGGACGCGGGTGTGCCGGTGGTGACCACCTACGGCATGACCGAGACCTGCGGCGGCTGCGTGTACGACGGCGTGCCGCTGGACGGCGTGCGGGCCGAGGTCCGCGACGACGGGCGGATCTGGATCACCGGTCCGGTGCTGTTCTCCGGCTATCTGGGCGGCCCGCGCGCGCCGGCCGACGGCTGGTTCCGCACCGGCGACCTGGGCCGGCTGGACGCCGAGGGGCGGCTGACCGTCCGCGGCCGGGCGGACGACATCATCACCACCGGCGGGCACAAGGTGGTCCCGGGCGAGGTCGCGGCGGCCCTGCAGAGCTGCCCGGGCGTCCGGGAGGCAGTGGTGGTGGGGCAACCCGACCCGGAATGGGGCGAACGGGTCGTCGCGATAGTGGCGCCTGCCGATCCGGCCGACCCGCCGACCCTGGAATTGCTCCGTAGCCATGTGCGCGAGCGGCTGCCGCGTTACGCTATTCCCAGCAGGGTCGTAATAGTCGATGCCGTTCCCATGCTCCCGAGCGGGAAGTACGACATCGTACGGCTCCGGCAAGAGCTGCTACGGCGGGAACAAACTGAGGCGGAGAGCGTTATTTATTAGTGCCCGGACAAAGTCTCCCGCTGATGACTACGCGGGGCGGCGAGGGGTACTTGGTGGAAACCCATTGAACGACGTAAGTAGTGCGTGCGTTGTTACGAGGAGGAGGGAGGTGCCTCATGCCGCGGAGCGCCATGGCAGCGTCAGTAGCCGAGCGTATCGCCGACTCGGATGACGAGGCGAGCACGACCCGGGTGGATGACCTGATCCAGCGCGGGCGAAGCCAGGGTCACCTGTCTCTTGCGGAGCTGAGGACGGCCTTTGACCAGGCAGGACTCACGCCGGCCGAGGGACGGTCCATTCTGCGCGAGCTGAGCGAGTCCGGCGTGCGGCTGGCCAACGAGCTGGCCCAGGCCGAATCGGCCCAGACCGGATCGGCAGGAACCAAGGGGGGTTCCAAGAGCCGTGCGGCGCGCTCCGCGCCCGCGCGGAGCGCCAAGCAGGCTGAGCCGGGGTCTGACCCGGCGGACGACGCCGATGCGGATGCGGCCGACGCAGATGTTGTGAACCTGGAGGCGGAGGCGGCAGCCCTCAGCGGTTCCGACAAGCTTGCCGAAGTTGACCTGGATGACCAGACGCCTGCCATGGGCGACTCGGTCCACACCTACCTCAAGTCCATCGGCCGCACCAGCCTGCTCACGGCCGAGCAGGAGGTGGACCTGGCCAAGCGGATCGAGGCCGGCCTGTTCGCCGAGCACAAGCTCGAGACCGCGACTGGCCTGGACGAGAAGTTCCGCCGTGACCTCGAGCTGGTAGCCGAGGACGGGCGGCGCGCCAAGGCGCACATGCTCGAGGCGAACCTGCGTCTGGTCGTGTCGGTGGCCAAGAAGTACAGCGACCGGGGCCTGTCGCTGCTCGACGTGGTGCAGGAAGGCAACCTGGGCCTGATTCGCGCGGTCGAGAAGTTCGACTACAGCAAGGGCTACAAGTTCTCCACCTACGCCATGTGGTGGATCCGGCAGGCCATCCAGCGCGGCTTCGCCGACTCGGCCCGGACGATCCGGCTGCCGGTACACGTGCTGGAGATGCTGTCGAAGCTGTCGCGCGTGGAGCGGGACATGCACCAGCGCCTGGGCCGCGAGCCGACTCCGGAGGAGCTGGCGGTCGAGCTCGACCGCACCCCCGACCAGATCGAGGAGCTGCTGCGCACGTCGCGGCAGCCGATCTCGCTCGACTCCACCATCGGCGAGGACGGCGAGACCAGCATCGGCGACCTGATCGAGGACGTCGACGCGCCCGAGGCCTCGGAGCTCGTCGACCGTCAGCTGATGGCCGAGCAGCTGCGTTCGGCGCTGGACGCGCTGACGCCGCGTGAAGCCACGATCATGGCGATGCGGTTCGGTCTCTACGACGGCAACCCGCACACGCTGGACGAGATCGGCCGGGCCCTCGGCCTGACCCGCGAGCGGATCAGGCAGCTCGAGAAGCAGTCGCTGTCCAAGCTGCGTCACCCGAGCCGCGCCCAGCCGCTGCTCGACTTCGCCAGCTGATCTTCTTTCAGCTTCGCCTCCCCGTTTACGATGCCGGGCCCGACCTCCCGCCGGGCCCGGCATTCGGCTGTCTGGGGTTAGTCTCGGAGATATGAGCAGTACGACGGCCAGGCGGCGGGTGCTGAAGGTCGCGGTGGACGGGGTCGCCGAGCACCGGGCCGACCTGCTCGCGGCCGAGGAACCGCTGGAGATCCGGGTGGACGGCGAGCCGCTCACCGTGACGATGCGCACCCCAGGGGATGACATCGACCTGGCGGCCGGGTTCCTGTTCACCGAGGGACTGCTCCGGCGGCTGGACGCGGTGCACGAGATCAGGATGTGCGACGACAACGTCGCGGCGGTCACGTTCAAGCCGGGGCAGGAATCGGTGGCCGCCCGGGTGGCGGCGAACCGTAACTTCATCACCACGAGCGCCTGCGGGGTGTGCGGCAAGGACAGCATCGAGGCGATCCGGGTCCGGTCGGCCTTTGACGTGGCCGCCGACCCGGTCCGGGTGTCCCCCGGCATGCTGGCCGGCCTGCCGGACCGGCTCAGGCAGGCCCAGCGGGTGTTCAGCCGGACCGGAGGGCTGCACGCGGCCGGCCTGTTCGGTCCCGACGGCACGCTGCTCGTCCTGCGCGAGGATGTGGGCAGGCACAACGCGGTGGACAAGGTGGCCGGCTGGGCGCTGCGCAACGGCCGGCTGCCGCTGGCCGGCCACGTGCTGCTGGTCAGCGGCCGGGCCTCGTTCGAGCTCGCGCAGAAGGCGATCATGATCGGGGTGCCGGTGCTCGCGGCCGTGTCCGCGCCGTCGTCGCTGGCGGCGTCGCTGGCCGAGGAGAGCGGCCTCACGCTGGTCGGGTTCCTGCGCGGCACCACGATGAACGTCTACGCCGGCGCCGAGCGGATCGTCACCGCGGACGCCCCGGTCCCGACGCCCGGCTAGAGCCCGCGTTCCTGGCCGGCGGGCAGCTCGTAGAGGTCGGCGCCTGTCGGCGAGGTGGTGCGGGTGACCTGGCCGCGGACCAGGAGCACCTCGAGGTGGGCGGCCGTCTCGTTGACCGCCTGGATCTGGGCGAACAGGTCGAGGTCGTCGAACAGGCGCTGGCGCCGTGTCCACTTGATCGCCTTGGCCACCTCGAACGGGGTGGCGTGTCCCGCTCGCACCGCGTCGAGCGTCTCGGCCAGCCGGTCGTCGTGGTGGGCGAGTAGCTCGTTCACCCGCTCGTGAGTGCTGCCGGTCACCGGGCCGTGGGCGGGCAGCAGCCGGGCGTCGGGCAGCGCCAGCGTGCGGGCCAGCGAGCTGAGGTAGTCGCGCAGCGCCATCCGGTTGCCCGCGGGCTCGAAGCCGATCGAGGGCGTGATGTGCGGGAGCACGTGGTCGCCCGCGAACATGATCTCGGACGCGGCGTCGTGGTAGACGAGGTGGCCGAGGGTGTGGCCGGGGGTGTGCACTGCCCGCAGCGTC
>Ga0210397_10002764_pt1 | contig 10954 bp, 9 predicted proteins | sample IncBWH2OmetaG_FD_160126 | JGI IMG/M metagenome (GOLD analysis project Ga0210397, IMG submission 160126) | Forest soil microbial communities from Barre Woods Harvard Forest LTER site, Petersham, Massachusetts, United States - Inc-BW-H-2-O ...
GCCTCGAACTGGCCGGCAAGCCGGATCGCTTCGATCGTCGCGTCGTGCGGGACGCCGTAGGCAGGTCCTGCATGCCCGGCGATGACTTCCACCGTTGCTTCGTCGAACGGAACACCAAGCAGATTGGACGCCTCTTGCGCCAACACCACGACATCGGATCTCACCCTCGCAGGCTCGGCGTCGATATCAATCCCGACGATCCGCATGTCTGGCATCGCCACGGCTGCACCGGCGACAAGACCGGCCTGCGTGCCGGCACTTCCTGTACAGTGCACAATAGCGGCGGGTACGAAGCCCAATCGCGCTGCCTGAAGTTCTATCTCGGAAATCGTCGTGGCATATGCGACCGCGCCCAAGGCATTCGAAACGCCATACGGCACAAAGTATGGCCTACGACCCTTAGCTTCGAGATCGCCGACGAGCGAACGGATGGCTGCGTTGCGATCGCCGGTCCACGCCACGTCATGGAGGTGCGCGCCAAACAGTCGATTGAGAAATGCATTTCCAGACGTCTTGTATTCGGGCGTCGGCGGTTCGAGCCGGCCGGGGTAGACCGCGAGATGGCACACGAGGCCCAGTTTTGCAGCAGCCGCGGCAACCTGCCGCTGGCTGTTCGATTGAACAACGCCGCCAGAGACGATGGTATCGGCGCCGCTCGCGAGTGCTTCGTACAGGACATAGTCAAGCTTGCGCAGCTTGTTGCCACCAAAACCGAGCCCCATGGCATCCTCGCGCTTGACCCATAGCCGCGGTCCGCCAAGATGAGCCGTCAGTCGCTTCATCGGCTCGAGCGGGGTCGGCAGATCGGCCAAACCCAGACGGGGAAAAACAGCGAGCCTGTCCGACAATGGCTTGCGATCCATTTGCATCGTTCTTCTGCCTCGAAATTCACGTTCCTTCCAACAGCGAGCAAGGATGGAGCGGACTAATCCAGCTTGGCTTCCATGCCGCGCTTGACGGCAGGCCGCGCCATCATGGCGTCGTACCAACGGCCGACGTTTGGAAAATCCGAGAAAGCCACCTTGTGGCGTTCGTGCCGCCAGGCCCAGCCGAGGATTGCAAAGTCGGCAACCGACAGCGCGCCGGCGACGAATTCGCGGGCAGCCAGACGCCGGTCCAGCACGCCGTAGAGGCGGCGGGTCTCGGTCATGTAGCGCTTCAGGCCATAGGCGCGGTCTTGTTCATTCTCCAGCGCAATGAAGTGGTGCACCTGCCCCGGCATCGGCCCAAAGCCGCCCATCTGCCACATCAACCACTCATAGATCGGGATTCGCTCCGCCAAAGGCGACGGTAAGAACTTGCCGGTCTTTTCGCCTAGATAGAGCAGGATCGCGCCGGATTCGAACACGCTGACAGGCTTGCCGCCGGGGCCGTCGGGATCGACGATCGCGGGAATCTTGTTGTTTGGGCTAATCGCGAGAAACGAGGGCGCCATCTGTTCGCCCTTAGTGATATTGACCGGAACGACCTTGTAAGGCAGTCCCATTTCCTCAAGCGCAACGCTGATCTTGCGGCCGTTCGGCGTATTCCAGGTGTGAAGTTCGATGGTCATTATGTGTCCTTGAGCGGCATTGATCGAGGCGTTGGCGGGAGGAAAACGTCTGTAGCATCACCCGATAGGCTCGCAAATGGCCTCGCGCGCAGGGCCTGTCCTGTTGACGGTGAGGGTTCCGCTCTGGAATTGGCGTCCATCCCCGCATAAATTGCGCCTCCCGATACGGAGATCATTTTGTCCAAATCCGCGTCCCGCGCCCGCCTCGTCGAGATCATTCGCAAACGCTCCTTCGGGCGCGGCGAAATTACCTTGGCTTCCGGGCGCAAGAGCAATTTCTACTTCAACCTCAAGCCGACCATGCTCGATCCGGAAGGCGCGGCCTTGCTGGCCGAATTGACCTTTGAGGCACTCAAGGACGACGGCCTTGACTATATCGGCGGGCTGGAAATGGGCGCGGTCCCGCTGGCCGGCGCCGTCGCCCAACTCTCCTGGCTCAAGGGCCATCCGATCGCGGCCTTCTTTGTGCGCAAGAAGCCGAAGGAACATGGCGCAAGGTTAGCAGTCGAGGGCCTGACCAAGAACGAGAGCCTGCACGGCAAGCGCGTGGTGATCGTCGAGGACGTCACCACGACCGGCGAATCGGCGCTGAAGGCGGTCGACGCGGTCCGCGATGCCGGCGGCGAAGTCGTTCTCGTGCTGACCATGGTGGACCGCGAGGAAGGTGCGACAGAAACCTTTGCGCAAGCCGGCCTCACCTTCCGCTGGCTGTTCCGGGCGAGCGAATATCTGAAGGACTGAAGTCCTTCTCGCTGTTCCCTGCTGCAGGAAGACGTGAAGCACTTTCTTTGTCGCTTCTCCGCCCTTGCTCATAGCTCGTTTACCATCCCGCACTAATCTCGACGACGCCGGGCAGTGAGTTACTGCTGGCTTAAGATCCTGGCATCGGGTGGGGTAAGCGTTGAGTATCGAGTTGTCTGATCAGCGCCGGCGGCGTCGCAGGATGCCCGTTGCCGCCATTCTCGTTGCGAGCGCATTTCTTGCGCCGCGCGAAGTAGCCGCCGAGGGCCTGTTCGACATGTTTTTCGGCGGGCTCCAGAAACAGCAGCAGCGCCAGACGCCGCCGCAGGCGAATTTCTTCGCCGACCCTTTCCAGCAGAACCAGCAGCCGGCGCCTGCATCGCGACAAGTGGCCTCCAGCGGCGGTCCCGCCTTTTGCGTGCGAAGCTGCGACGGCAAGTATTTTCCGCTGACGCGCAGCAATGCATCGCCGATCCAGATGTGCCAGGCCTTCTGTCCGGCCAGTTCGACCAAGGTCTTCTACGGCAGCAACATCGACAGCGCCACGAGTGCGACTGGCGAGCGTTATGCCGATAGCGAAAACGCCTTTGCCTATCGAAAGGCGCTGCGCGCCGATTGCACCTGCAATGGCCGCGATGCCGCCGGCCTTGCGCCGGTCGATTTGATGTTGGACGCTTCGCTGCGTGCAGGTGACGTGATCGCCACCACGGATGGGCTGGTGGCCTATTCCGGCATCAAGGTCGGCAATAACCAGAGCCCGGAATTTACCCCGGTTGCCTCCTACCCCGGCCTGACGGCGGAGGTCCGCACCCGTCTCGGCGAAATGAAGGTGGCGCCGGTCGCGGCCGATGCGATCGACAACGAGGCGGCGCGGCTGGATATGAGCGGCGACGTGACGGCGTCCATCACGTCAGCACCGAAACCTCTTTCGCGCGCCAAGCGCGCGGAATCGAAATGATCGGCTAGTTCGAGGAGCGCGACTTCGCGCGTCTCGAACCATGAAGCCACTGCTGAAACACGGCCATCCTTCGAGACGGCGCTTCATTTGCACCATTCGCGACGGCCTCGCTGCCGCTCGGCCTGCTCGGGTGCCGCGCCTCCTCAGGATGAGGGCTTACAAATACTCACCGCCCGACAATGACGCCGATGACGTTCGGCGCCGCGCGGTATTTCTCCTCGATCTGGGCCCGTGCGGCGGTGCGGTTTTCCGGCGTGAGCAGCCCGCGTTTCTCAGCCAAAATCATCCAGCAATAGCCCCACCAGTCCGTCAGCATGCCCTCGTCGTCCACCAGGTCATAGCCCTGTTCGGCGGCGAACAGGCGCGCCTGCGCCTCATCAAGCGAATCCAGAAAGACATGGTCGGCGTCGGAAAACAGATCGTCGCTGATATCGTCGGTGGTGAAACCCCAGACCGACTGGCAGACGGCGTTGAATTCCCGGTCGATCGCGTCGTCGTCCACAAGCCGGCGGCGCGAGGTTTTATGCAGGCGCGACAGCGAGCGGGCGAAGTCGGCGATGCGGGTAAGCGCGAATTGGTCGAAGGCGATAGTGGACATGTAGTCCTCGAAATCTCGGATAGACCATAGATGTTGTGTTCGGAATGCCTCGAATCACTATGATATATCAAAGACTTGCTAAAGTGTTCTTAATTTGTTCCAGCCAAAGCGAGACTCTGTCCTTTAGTTAGAGGGTAGTTTTGGAGAGAGCGAAAAATGCCGGGAAGCGACGTCGTCCGGAAAGCGATCGAATTAGGTCGCCAGAAGGGCTTCCTGACCTTCGGCGAACTCAACGAGCTATTGCCTTCGACCACGGCTACACCGGATGACATCAAGGCCATATTGGCGGCTTTAAGTGATGAAGGAATAAACGTTGTTGAAGACGAGGGACCATAGTCCAGACTAGGCTTTGGCCTGTTAAGTCGGCCCGGTCCTTGCATGAAAATCATGCAAGTGTTGCACAGTAAAAGTCCCGGGCTTCGATCCCGGTGCAAGGTGCTGTATCGTGGGATCCGTTGCGGGGGTTTTATTTTGTCAGAGCCTTCAATCCCAGTTTTCTCGGCGCCCGATTCTATCGATGAATTGGCGCTGACGGAAATCAAGAGCGCCATTCTTGCCAAGCTCCGACTTGCGATCGGCAAGGACGCCGGCATGGCGACCAAACACGACTGGTACAAGGCGGCGGCGCTGGCGCTGCGCGACCGCATCGTGCACCGCTGGCTCACGGCCGAGAAGATGAGCTACGACGCCGGTCGCAAGCGCGTCTATTACCTGTCGCTCGAATTCCTGATCGGCCGTCTCTTCACCGACGCCCTGAACAACATGGGGCTGCTGGCGCTGTTTGACGCGGCGCTGGGCGATCTCGGTGTCGGCCTGTCGGACTTGCGCAAATGCGAGCCGGACGCGGCGCTGGGCAACGGCGGCCTCGGCCGTCTCGCCGCCTGCTTCATGGAAAGCATGGCGACGCTCGGCATTCCCGCGATCGGCTACGGTATCCGCTACGATTTCGGCCTGTTCCGCCAGATCATCAACAATGGCTGGCAGAAGGAATATCCGGACGAGTGGCTGAGCTTCGGCAACCCCTGGGAATTCCAACGGCCCGAGGTGGTCTATCACGTCCATTTTGGCGGCGAAGTCGAACACGTTGATGCCAGGGGACGCGACCGCGCGACCTGGCATCCGTCGGAAACCGTGCAGGCGGTCGCCTACGACACCCCGATCGTCGGATGGCGCGGTCAGAACGTCAACGCGCTTCGCCTGTGGTCGGCGCGTTCGCCCGATCCGCTCCGGCTCGATGTCTTCAACACCGGCGATTACGTCGGTGCAGCCGCCGAGGAGACGCGCGCGGAATCGATCTGCAAGTTTCTCTACCCGAATGACGAAAGCCCGGCCGGCCGCGAACTGCGCCTGCGCCAGGAATATTTCTTCGTCTCGGCCTCACTTCAGGATCTGGTCAATCGTCATTTGGCAGCAGACGGACAAATACGCGGTCTCGCCGGGAAGGTGGCGGTGCAGCTCAACGATACCCATCCGAGTCTCGCCGTTACCGAATTGATGCGCATTCTCGTCGACCTGCACAACATCCGCTGGGACGATGCGTGGAAGATCACGGTCGACACGCTGTCCTACACCAATCACACGCTGCTACCCGAAGCGCTTGAGACCTGGCCGGTCGAGTTGTTCCAACGGCTGTTGCCGCGGCATCTGGAAATCATCTATCGCATCAATGTCGGCCATCTCGCGCTCGCCGAGGAGCGTTGCCCCGGCGACGTCGATTTCCGCGCGTCCGTCTCCCTGATCGACGAAAGATCCGGAAGGCGCGTGCGGATGGGACAGCTGGCTTTCGTCGGCTCCCATCGCATCAACGGCGTCTCGGCGATGCATTCCGACCTGATGAAGGAGACCGTGTTCCACGATCTCAACCATCTTTATCCCGGCCGTATCACCAACAAGACCAACGGCATCACCTTCCGCCGTTGGCTGATGCTCGCCAACCCGAAACTCACCGACCTGTTGCGCGAGGCTTGCGGCGAAGCCGTACTCGACGATCCGATCCGGCTGCAACTGCTCGAAAAGAGCGCCGGCGACGGCGCGTTTCAGGAAAAATTCCGCAGCGTCAAGCATCACAACAAGATCGCGCTGGCACGCCTGATCGGCGAAAAGATCAACATCAAGGTCGATCCGGCCGCGTTGTTCGATGTGCAGATCAAGCGCATCCACGAATATAAGCGCCAGCTGCTCAATATCCTGGAGGCGATCGCGCTTTACCACGCGATCAAGGACAATCCGCAAGGAAGCTGGGTGCCGCGTGTCAAGATTTTTGCCGGCAAGGCGGCGGCGAGCTACCGCTACGCCAAGCTGATCATCAAACTGATCAACGACGTCGCCGAGGTCGTCAATCATGATCCCGTGGTCGCCGGCCGCCTGAAGGTCGCGTTCCTCCCCGATTACAATGTCAGCCTTGCGGAAGTCATCATTCCGGCCGCCGATCTCTCCGAACAGATTTCGACCGCGGGCATGGAAGCCTCAGGCACTGGCAACATGAAACTCGCCCTCAATGGCGCCATCACCATCGGCACGCTGGACGGCGCCAATATCGAAATCCGCGATCATGTCGGCGCGGAGAACATTGCCATCTTCGGCATGGAAGCGATGGATGTGGTGGTGCGGCGCAAGCAGGGACTCGACGCTACCGACGTAATCCGGGCTTCGCCAGCGCTCGCGCGCGCGATCAACGCCATCGAAAGCGGCGAATTCTCGCCGGACGATCCCAAACGCTTCGAATCGATTGCGCACGCGCTGCGCCATCTCGACCACTACATGGTCAGCGCGGATTTCGATGCCTACTATGCGGCGCAACGCGGCATCGACGCCCGATGGCAGACGCAGGCGGCCTGGACGCGGGCTTCTATACTCAACGTTGCCCGGATGGCCTGGTTCTCGTCCGATCGCACCATCACCGAATATGCCGAGGACATCTGGAACGTTCCGGTGAACGGTCGCGCCCCGGTCGAGCAGCTTCGCGCCGAGGGGTAAAGCCCCTCATTCCCTGACGACACCGTCGCCGGCGGCTTCCAGGCGGAAGGCGGCCGCGAACAATGCGCGGGTGTAGTCGGTTTGCGGACGCTTGAACAAATCGGCGGCCGCGCCTTCTTCCACCACCTTGCCGTCGCGCATCACGATCAAATGGCTCGCGAGCGAAGCCACCACGCGCAGGTCATGCGAGATGAACATGTAGGTCAGGTCGCGCCTGCGCTGCAGTTCACGCAACAGATCGACCATCTGGGCCTGAAACAGCATATCGAGCGCACTGGTGGGCTCATCCAGCACGACGAAATTTGGTTCCAACACTACGGCGCGCGCAATACTGATGCGCTGGCGCTGCCCGCCGGAGAACTCATGCGGATAGCGGAACCGTGTCGCCGGATCGAGACCGACGTCGCGCAACGCCTGGATCACGCGTGCTTCACGCTCGGTCTGCGAGAGCGATTTCTGGTGCACGCTAAGCCCCTCGGCCACGATATCGCCGACGGACATGCGGGGACTCAAGGCGCCGAACGGATCCTGGAATACGATCTGCATGTCGCGGCGGTAGGGGCGCATTTCCTCGAAGCGCAAGCCCTGGATTTCGTTGCCCAAGAATACGATCGGCCCGTCGGAGGAGATCAGGCGCAACAGCGCGAGGCCGAGCGTGGTTTTGCCGGAGCCGGACTCGCCGACGACGCCGAGTGTCTCGCCCTTGCGTACCGACAGGCTGACGCCGTCGACGGCCTTGATGTGGCCGACGGTCGAACGCAGCAGGCCGCGCTTGATCGGAAACCAGACCTTCAGATCGTCGGTCGAGATCACGATGGGAGATTCCGGCCGCGGCGGCGCGGGATCTGGCTTGGGCTCGGCGGCGAGCAGCGCGCGGGTATAAGGATGTTTCGGCGCGGTGAAGACGTCTTCGACCGGCCCCTGCTCCACGATCTTGCCACCGTTCATGACGCAGACCACGTCCGCGATACGGCGTACGATGCCGAGGTCGTGGGTGATGAACAAAAGGCTCATGCCGAGCCGTTGGCGGATTTCCGCGAGCAGCCCCAGGATTTGCGCTTGCACCGTGACGTCGAGCGCCGTGGTCGGTTCGTCCGCGATCAAGAGATCCGGCTCGTTGGCGAGCGCCATTGCGATCATCACCCGCTGGCGCTGACCGCCGGAGAGCTGGTGTGGATAGCTCCTGAGCCGTGTTTCCGGATCGGGAATGCCGACCTGGGTCAGTAGCTCCAGCGTGCGTGAGCGCGCCATTTGTCCACTGACACCCTGATGGAGTTGCAGGATTTCGCCGATCTGGGACTCAATCGTATGCAACGGATTGAGCGAGGTCATCGGCTCCTGGAAGATGATCGAGATGTCGTTGCCGCGAATGCCTCGCATTTCGCGTTCCGACATCGTCAGCAAGTCGTGGCCCTTGAACAGAATGCTGCCGGAGGGGTGCGAGGCGGTCGGATACGGCAGCAGCTTCAAAACCGACAGCGCGCTGACCGACTTGCCGGAGCCGGATTCGCCGACCAGCGCCACGCACTGTCCGCGCTGAATCGAAAACGAAACATGGTCGACTGCGACGGTATCACCGCTCGGCTGGTGAAACGCCACCGACAGATCGCGGACATCGAGCAGCGGCTGGTTGATGGCGTCCATGGCAACCCTCACCTGAACGTCTTGCGCGGATCGAAAGCGTCGCGCACGGCTTCGCCAATGAAGATCAGGAGCGACAGCATGATCGCGACCGCAAAGAAACCGGTGAAACCAAGCCATGGCGCCTGAACATTGGCCTTGCCCTGCGACAGCAGTTCGCCGAGCGAGGGCGAGCCGGGCGGCAGCCCGAAGCCGAGGAAATCCAGCGCGGTCAGCGTCATCACCGAGGATGAGACGATGAACGGCAGGAACGTCATTGTCGCCACCATTGCGTTCGGCAAGAGATGGCGGAACATGATGACCGCATTGGAAACGCCGAGTGCCCGCGCCGCCTGGATGTATTCGAAATTGCGGCCGCGCAGGAATTCCGCGCGCACGAGACCGACCAGCGATACCCATGAAAATAGCAGGAGGATGCCGAGCAACACGAAGAAACCGGGCACCAGCACCGATGACAGGATCAAAAGCAGATAGAGCGAGGGAATCGCGGTCCATACCTCGATCAGACGCTGGAACATCAGATCGATCCAGCCGCCGAAATAGCCCTGCACGCCGCCCGCGGCGACACCGATGATCGAGGAGATGATGGTCAGGCTGAGGCCGAACAGCACGGAAATGCGAAAGCCGTAGATCAGGCGTGCAACGACGTCACGGCCCTGATCATCGGTGCCGAGCCAGTTATATTCGAGGTCGCGGCAGCTCTTGAGTCCCTTTTTCTCCACCACCTCCTTGCACTGCGCTTCCGTCAGCATCCAGGTCGGCGGCGACGGCGCTGGCGTCGGAAGATCGAGATTATGGGTGTCGTAGGAATAGCGGATCAGCGGCCAGACAATCGTGCCCCCCTTCGCCGCGATCAATTTCTGCAAATAGGGATCGCGATAGTCGGCCGCGGTTTCGAAATCGCCGCCGAATGTCGTCTCGGAATAGCTGACGAAAGCAGGCCAATACAGGTGCCCGTCAAATCGGATCAGGAACGGCCGGTCATTGGCAATGAGTTCGGCAAATAACGATACAAAAAACAGGAACAGGAATAGCCACAGCGACCAGTAGCCTCTGCGGTTCGATTTGAAATTCTGCCAGCGCCGTCGATTGAGCGGGGAAATGCCAAGCCCATGGTTCGTCGCGGGGACCGCCGCGCCCAACGGCGACTGTGTCGTGGTCTCGACCGGAGGCGGCGCGGAAGGCGGTGGCGCGGTGATCGTCATCAGACCTCCCGCGCTTCGAAATCGATCCGCGGGTCGACCCACATGTAAGCGAGATCGGAGATCAGATTGACGACAAGACCGACCAGCGAAAAAATGAACAGCGTTCCGAACACCACGGGATAGTCGCGATTGAGCACACTCTCGAAGCCGAGCAGACCGAGCCCGTCGAGCGAGAAGATGGTCTCGATCAGGAGTGAGCCGGAGAAGAAGGCGTGGATGAAAGCGCCGGGGAAACCCGCGATCACGATCAACATCGCGTTGCGGAAGATATGGCCGTAAAGCACCTGATTCTCGCTGCACCCCTTGGCGCGCGCGGTCATCACATATTGTTTGCGGATTTCATCGAGAAAGGAATTCTTGGTCAACAACGTCATCGTGGCGAAGGCGCCGAGCGCCATCGATATCAGCGGCAGGGTGATGTGCCAGAAGTAGTCGAGAATCTTCCAGTACCAGGGAAATTGCGACCAGCCGTCCGATGTCAGGCCGCGCAGCGGAAAAATGTTGAAGAAGGAGCCGCCGGCAAACAGGATAATCAGGAGGATCGCGAACAGGAAACCAGGTATCGCAAAGCCGACGATGATCACCGCCGAGGTCCAGGTATCGAACTTCGAACCGTCCATCACCGCCTTGCGGATGCCGAGCGGAATCGAGATCAGGTAGGTCAAAAGCGTCATCCAGATGCCGAGCGACATCGAGACCGGCAGCTTCTCCTTGATCAGCTGCAACACGCTGACGTCGCGGAAATAGCTTTTGCCGAAATCGAAACGGGAGAAATTCCACACCATCAAGAGGAATCGCTCCGGCGCCGGCTTGTCGAAGCCGAACTGCTTCTCCAGGCTCTTGATAAAGTCCGGATCGAGTCCCTGGGCGCCGCGATATTTGGAGCCCACCGCATCCGACGATACACCAACCTGGTTGCGCGCCCCGAAATCGCCGCCCGATGAGCCCGATATCCTCGACGTGCCCCCGGTATCGGCACCGGAAAGCTGCGCGATGATCCGCTCGACCGGGCCGCCGGGTGCGAATTGCACCACGACAAAGGACACGAACAAAATTCCCAACAGCGTGGGGACCATCAGCAAAATGCGGCGTGCGATATAGGCGCCCATTCGTTACTTCGCCTGCTCGGCTGCGGCCGTCCACCAGTTGTCCGGCGCACCGACACCCGACGCGTAACGCGGCGGCTTTTCGGGGTGGGCGAACAAATCCCAATAAGCCAGCTTGTGCGTGTTGGCGTACCACTGCGGCACCCAGTAACGCCCGGCGCGAAACACCCGGTCGAA
>Ga0210397_10002765_pt1 | contig 10954 bp, 8 predicted proteins | sample IncBWH2OmetaG_FD_160126 | JGI IMG/M metagenome (GOLD analysis project Ga0210397, IMG submission 160126) | Forest soil microbial communities from Barre Woods Harvard Forest LTER site, Petersham, Massachusetts, United States - Inc-BW-H-2-O ...
GCGCCGCCATTTGCAGAAGGTCGCCGCGATCCGCATCGGCATGCCGGCCAGCGCCTCGCTGCCGCCATTCTGCGACTGGCCGTCGGACCTGGCCAGCCTCGTCAACGGCTGTGTGTTCATGCTGGAAGGCGGCCACGACTATGACGGCCGCCCGTTCATGCCGCTCGATATCGTCGGCCTGAAAGCCGCGGCGCGTAAGATCAGGGACAAGGGCCTGCGCTCGGCCGCGATCTCCGCAAGCTTTTCGCCGCTCGATCCGAGCCATGAAACGGCCGCGCTCGACATCCTGGCCGAGCTCTGCCCTGACGTCACCGTGACGCTCTCCCACGAGCTCGGCCGCATCGGCCTACTCGAGCGCGAGAACGCCGCGCTCTTGAACGCCGCGCTCAACGATCTTGCCACCACCACCGTGGCCGCCTTCCGTAAGGCGATTGCCGACAGCGGCATCGATGCCCCGCTGTTCCTGACCCAGAACGATGGCACCGTCATGCAGGCCGAGATCGCCACCGCCTTCCCTGTGATGAGCTTCGCCTCCGGGGCCACCAATTCGATGCGCGGCGCCGCGCATCTCTCCGGTCTCGATGATGCGATGGTGGTCGATGTCGGCGGCACCACCAGCGATATCGGCCAGCTCCGCCACGGTTTCCCCCGCGAAGCCAACACAGTGGTCGAGGTCGGCGGCGTGCGCACGCTGTTCCGCATGCCGGACCTGCTGTCGATCGGGCTTGGCGGCGGCAGCCATGTCGCGACGGATCCAATGCGCGTCGGCCCGCTGAGCGTCGGCCACCGCTTGACGTCGGACGCCCTGGTGTTCGGCGGCACGCAGCTGACCGCGACCGACATCGCGGTGGCCGCGGGCCTCGTCGACATCGGCGACCGCGCACGCGTCGCCAGACTTCCGAAGCGTCTGATCGACGCTGCGCTGTCCGACGCGCAGCGCAAGCTCGAAGAGGACATCGACCGCATGAAGACCGAGGCCGGCGATGTCCCGCTGCTGGCGGTCGGCGGCGGCGCCTTCCTGGTGCCTGATCGCCTGCCCGGCATCTCAGGGATCGTGCGCGTGCCGCATGGCGACTGTGCCAATGCGGTGGGCGCCGCGATCGCGCAGGTCTCAGGCGAAGCTGACCAGGTGTTCCGGGAGCTTTCGCGCGAGGAAGCGATCGCCGCGGCTCGCGGCATCGCCGAGGATCGTGCCGTCGAGGCCGGCGCCGAGCGCAAAACCCTCAAGACGGTCGATGTCGAAGACATGCCGATCGCCTATCTGCCGGGAAACGCCTTGCGGGTTCGCGTCCGCGTCGCCGGCGCGCTGGCCAAGCCGGACGTGCCCGCGGCGGCATAGTCACCGGACGATGCCGTTGCCTTTTCTACTTGCGCCTTGATGATGCAGGTTGCCATGAATCACGCGATTGGGATTTCAAGACCACCCCCAATCGGACTACCCGTCCAGCTTCCTCATGAGGGAACGACAATGTCGGACACAATCGATCAGGGTCGCCGCCGCTTCCTGGGAACCGCCGCGGTGACGCTCGCCGCGGCCCAATTCGGCCTCGGCGGCTCCGCCGACGCACAACTGAACAAACCGAAGCCCGCCATCAGCGCGATCAACCCGGGGACCAACACGTCCTTCGCCGCGTTGAAGCAGATCGACGCCGGGCTGCTCAACGTCGGCTATGCCGAGGCCGGTCCCGCCGATGGCGAGCCGGTCCTGCTGCTGCATGGCTGGCCCTACGACATCCACAGCTTCGTCGACGTCGCGCCCATGCTGGCTTCGGCCGGCTATCGCGTCATCGTGCCCTATGTCCGCGGTTACGGCACGACGCGCTTCCTCTTCGACGCAACGATGCGCAATGGCCAGCCGTCGGCCGTTGCCGCCGACACGATCGCGCTGATGGATGCGCTCAAGATCGACAAGGCGACCTTGGCCGGTTTCGACTGGGGCGGGCGGACTGCCGACATCATCGCAGCGCTCTGGCCTGAACGCTGCAAGGCACTGGTGTCGGTCTCGGGCTACCTGATCGGCGGCCAGGAGGCTGGCAAGATGCCGCTGCCGCCGAAGGCCGAGCTGCAGTGGTGGTACCAGTTCTATTTCGCCACCGAGCGCGGCCGCGCCGGCTACGAGAAATATCGCCGTGATTTCTCGAAACTGATCTGGCAGCTCGCGTCGCCAAAATGGAATTTCGACGACGCCACCTTCGACCGCAGCGCACAGGCCTTCGACAATCCGGACCATGTCGCGGTCGTGGTCCACAATTACCGCTGGCGGCTTGGCTTGGCCGAGGGCGAGGCGCGCTACGACGAGTTCGAAAAGCGCCTGGCCCAGGGCCCGCTCATCACGGTACCGACGATCACGATGGAGGGTGACTCCAATGGCGCGCCGCATCCGGAGCCTGCCGCCTACGCAAAAATGTTCTCGGGCAAATATTCGCACCGGACCATCACGGGCGGCATCGGCCACAACCTGCCCCAGGAAGCTCCGCAAGCTTTCGCCGAAGCGGTCGTCGACGTCACGGCCGAGGCCTGAGAGGCGTCTTGACGATCTGCGGGCTGTCGAAGCGCGGTCCGCAGGCCGCTTCAGATCACGGGAGTAAGGCCATGCGAAAATCCTTCGTTCTCGCTGCGCTGCTGGTGATCGTGCTTCTCGCGCTGCTGCAGTTTGGCCCATCGATCCTGTACGGCGGATGATTGGCCCCAATCATCGCGAGCGGTCGAGGCGCTCGCGATAGGCCTCGACGCCCTGCACCAGGCTCCGGCCCGGCAGCCACGCGCCGGTCTCATCCATGACGCCGGCTTCCAGCATCGCGGCGGCACAGGGCCAATGCAGATCCACCCACGCCGATATTCTTGCCTCGGCCATGCCCTCGCGCCGGCAGATGCGGGCGGCCATCTCTCTCGCCAGCGGCTCGATGTTCGAAAAGCTCATCAGGGTCCACATGCCCGGGGAAAGCGATTGAGCTAGCTTTCGCGCGGGTCGATTTCAAGGCAGGCTCGCGCGTATCAGATCGGACGATCGTCAGGGCGACCCGACTCGTCGTTCCGGGGCAGCCGCAGCGGGCCGGCCCTCGGCCGGCTTGCGAGGCTGAGCCGGGAACCGATACCCCCTGGCGATTATGTTCGCACGAGATCGTCGACGCGCAGAGCGTTCAATCGCTGTCGCTGCAATCATCGTCGCGGTGACCGCGGCCGCAGGCGCCGCGCTCATGGGCTTCCTCATCCCGGCCAAGGCCGGTGCCCGGCGTGAACGACACGCCGCGCAGCGCCTCGCCTGACTTCGCGCTGCGCAGTGTGACGAAGCTCCCGCCGGGCGGCAGCGCAGTCGCGGACAGCGTGTCGGTGATGACCACGAGCTTGTTCGGATCGGCGCCCTGGTCGCCACTGCCGCTCACCGTCGAGGTGATCGCCCAAATCGTCACGGTGCCATCGCGATTGACACGGCCGGCGATGTTGCGCAGGCCGTCGGTCGCGGGCGACCATGGCTTGCCGGTCGCGACGTTGTTGCCGGAGGGATAGCCCGGCACGGTGTAGGGCACACCGAGGTCAAGTCCCGCCTGCAGGGTGTAGACCTGCTTCCAGGCGCCGGCCGCGCTGTCAAACACCCACTTCTGCAATCCGGCCGTGGTCTGCGCCTTTGCAGCGGAATAGGTGTTCGAAGCCGGGTCGAACGTCGCGGTGCCGTTGCCCTCGTCGGCGACATAGAGCGTGTTCGCGTCGGCGAACCAGATGCCGAACGGGAAGGCGGTCGCGCTCTTGAGCGCGGTCGGAAAACCGCTCAGCACGCACATGTTGTAGGGCGTGACGCCCTGCGTCGCCAGCTTGGAGCCATCGAAAAAGATCTGCATCGTCGGCAGCGACGCCGACGGATCCGGCACGCCGACGCCGTTCGGGCACGCCTTCGGATTGCCGTTGGCGGCGTTGCCGGTGGTGTCGACGAAATACACCGTGTTGACCCCATTGCCGCCGCTGCCCTTGGTCGTGTAGATCACGTTGCCGAACACGGTGAGGCCGCGGAAATTGGTGTCCTTGCCGACCTTGTCGGCCTTCTGGCCGAGCTCGGTGATGTTGAAGCTGCCGAGCGGGAACGGCCCGCCCGGATCCGGCTGCCGGGCGAGCGGCGCGTCGGCCTCCGTCGCAATCTGCATGCCGGCGCCGGTGATGACCCCGGCGGGCTGCGGGTTGCCGCCATTGCCGGCATTGCCTGAGGTGTAGAACACACCGGCTCCGTGCCGATCGTTGAAGATCGCGGCGCGGCCGTTGTTGCCGCTATAGGCATTCATCTTGGTGAAGTGGAAGTGGCCGTTCTCGTCGACTTCGGCGACCAGGCGGTAATAGGCATTGGGCACCGGATTGGTCGGATCGATGACATCGGGCGTGTTGGAATTCGACACGTCGATGGCGCCGATCGGAGCGAGATAGCCCATGAACGTCACGGTGCGGTGATCGAGCGACAGATTGAGCGCGAGCTCGGATTTCGACGAGAAGCTGGTGACCATCTGGTCCTTGCTTTGTGAAATGCCGCGCTGCGTGCTGTTCGGCACCTCGAGCGACTGCAGCTGCCTGCCGTCGAGCCGCAGCTCGTCCAGCAGGATTCTTGCGGTCAGTCCGAACGAGCCGTCGACACCGTCATTGTTGAACACGGTCGGATAGGTGCCGTCGGCGATGGCTGTCACGCAGTTCGGCGACACGCAGTTCGGCGGCAGCTGGGTGACGCCGGGCGTGATGGTGTCGGCGTCGTTGACGAACACGGCGCGGCTGAGCAGCAGATGGCCCGGCCGAAAATGCACGTCGTCGTCATCGGCGTGCGCAAAACTGCTTGCGAGCGCGGTGGAGAGCAGCGTGAGCGCAACAACGGACTTGGACAGCGGACGCCCGGCAAACAGGCGCGATCCTTCGGCAATCATTTGCTAGTCTCCCAATGTAAGTTTTTTAAAAGGCGATGGAACCGCCCACCACGTCAACGATCGGCACGCGCAAAATCTGCGGGCGAACTGTTACAGGCGTGCGAACGAGATGCGACGACGGTGGATAGCTCTGCGCGCAATAGAGCCTACCGCGCGACGAGAGGTAAATTCCTCCGTCCGTTCCAACCTCACTGATTGCCATATGATGCACGACGGGGATGGTCATGACACCATCATCCGGGTTTCACATCGCCGTCGCGTTCGCAGCGCTATTGAGGAGCCCCATTCCTTCATGGAGGCTTCACAATGAACAGATTCGGGAAGCTCGCAATTGCAGTATTGCTTGGCTCGACCGCGCTCAGCGTGACCGCACGCGCCGATCGGTACGACGACAGTCATCGCGCGATCAAGCATGTGCTCCTGATCAGCGTGGATGGCATGCATGAGGTCGACCTGCAGCGTTACGTCAAGGGCCACCCGACCTCGACGTTCGCCAAGCTCTTGAGGCACGGCGTGCATTACACCAATGCGCACACCTCCCGCCCGTCCGATTCCTTTCCCGGACTGCTGGCGTTCATGACCGGCGCCTCTCCGAAGACGCACGGCGTGTTCTATGACGACACCTATGACCACACGCTGTTTCCTCCCGGAAGCAACTGTCAGGGACAGCCGGGCACCGAAGCCACCTACTTCGAGGCGCTCGATTACGATCTGACCAAGCTCGACGGCGGCGGCCCGGCCGGTTCCGATCATATCAACCCGGCCAACCTGCCGATGCGCAAGGTCGGTAGCAGCTGCCAGGTGGTTTTTCCGCACCAGTACCTGAAGAATGATACGGCGACGATCATGGAAGTGATCCATGCCGCCGGCATGCGCACCGCCTGGTCGGACAAGCACCCCGCCTATGAGATCATCAGCGGTCCCTCCGGCAAGGGCCTCGATGAGCTCTACGCGCCGGAGATCAATTCCACGAGCGTGCTCGCGACCGCGCCCCAGCTGATCCCGACGCCTCAGCCGAGTGATGATTGGACCGTGAACCCGGTCTACACGCGGTTCTACGACAATCTGAAGGTCACGGCGGTGCTGAACTGGATCAAGGGCCTTGATCACACGGGGACGACGACGGTTGGCGTGCCCGCGATCTTCGGCATGAACTTCCAGGCCGTCAGCGTCGGAGAGAAGGTCACGGCCGATGGCTATACCGACGCCGTGGGCACACCGAGCGCGCAGCTCGAACTTTCGCTCGACTTCGTCGACAGCTCGCTTGGTCAGATGCTCGCGCAGCTGGACGCCCAGCACCTCACCGAAAACACCTTGGTGGTCGTCGGAGCGAAGCATGGCCAGTCGCCGATCGACGTCAGCCAGCTGCACATGCTGAAGGGGAGCACTAATCCGAGGCTGCTGCCCGGCCAAGCCGACGTCGTCGACCCGGTCGACCTCTTGAGCGCCGGCGGCATCACCGTGGCGCAGGAGACGGCCGACGACGTTTCGCTGATCTGGCTGGCGGATCAGAGCCAGGCCAAGAAGGCCGGCACCATCCTCGAGAACGACAAGGCGCTCCTGAACCAGGCTCGGATCGAGAAGATCTATGCTGGCGACAAGTTGGAAGACACGTTCGGCGACCCGGCGGCGGGCCGCACACCCGACATCATCATCCAGCCGCTCCATGGCACGATCTACAGCAAGAGCGCGGCGAAGGTCGCCGAGCACGGCGGTTTCACGGACGACGACACTCACGTCCTGCTGGTCGTCGCCAGGGCGGGCTTGGAAGGCGCCGTGGTTGACGACCACGTCGAGAACAAGCAGGTCGCGCCGACGATCCTGCGCGCGCTCGGCCTTGACGCCGACAAGCTCAATGGCGCCCGTGCCGAGCACACCGTCGCACTGCCGGGTTTCGACCGCTGAGTCGGCCCCCTGGACCAAGACATTGACGGCGCCCGACATTCGGGCGCCGTTTTCTTGCGCCATTAGGCAGGCAGGTGCACGAGCCGGCGATAGAGGTCGGCGTATTGCTTCGCAGGCCCCCGCCACGAGACGTCCGTCGACATGCCGTTGAGCTGCAGCCGCCGCCAGGCCGCCTTGTCGTGAAATATCGTGGACATCCTGCGCAACGTATGAGCGAGACGATCCGGCGTCACCGGCGCAAACTTCAGGCCAGTGGCTGCGCCGTCGGCCGCGTCATCGATGTCGACCACCGTATCCTCGAGGCCGCCGACACGCGAGACGACCGGAACCGCGCCATAGCGCAAGGCGCAGAGCTGCGTCAGGCCGCAGGGTTCGAATCGCGAGGGCACCACGAGCGCGTCCGCGCCGGCCTGGATCAGGTGCGCCAGGGATTCATCATACCCGATGAAGACGCCGATCCGCTCAGGATCGGCGTTCGCCGCGGCGGAAAAGCGCTCCTGCAGGTCGGCGTCGCCACTGCCGAGCAGTGCGAGCTGCATACCTTCGTCCAGCAGGGTCGGCAACTCTTCGAGCAGGAGGTCGAGCCCCTTCTGCCAAGACAGGCGGCTGATGACACCGACCAGGCATGCATCGGGAAATGGCTCCAGGCCGAGCCGCCGCTGCAGGGCGGCCTTGTTGGCGGGCCGTGCGGCCAGATCACGCGCATTGAACCGGCCCGGTATGTGCGGGTCGGTCGCAGGATTCCAGACCCTGATGTCGATGCCGTTCAGGATGCCGCTGAGCGCGCCTGCTCGTTCGCGCAACAGGCCGGCAAGGCCCATGCCGCCCTCTTCGTCCAGAATCTCCTTCGCGTAGGTCGGCGAGACGGTGGTGATGTGATCGGCAAGCTGCAGGCCGGCCTTCATGAAACTGACCTGCCCGTAATACTCGACACCATGCAGCGCGAAGGATTCCCACGGCAGGCCGATCCTGCCCAGCAAGTCCTGCGGAAACCGGCCCTGATAGGCGAGGTTGTGCACCGTCATCATGGTGCCGGGCCGCGGCCGGCCGCTGTAGTGCAGATAGGCGGGTGCAAGCCCCGCCTGCCAATCATGCGCGTGCACAACATCGGGCACGAAGGCCGGGACGGTGCCGAGCCCGATGTCGGCCGCGATGCGCCCCAGCGCCGCAAAGCGCACGCCGTTATCGGGCCAGTCCACGCCTTCGGGCGTGAGATACGGATTGCCCGCGCGGGCATACAAATGCGGCGCATCGAGCACGAACAGCTCCAGCTCACCAACAGCGCCAAACAGCAGCCTGCCCGCGCCGCCAAAGAAATCCGGCCATTGCAGCACCACCTCGGCGGTCCCGATCACGTTCGTCACATCAGGATATCCGGGCACCAGGGTGCGGACCTCGACACCTTCCGCCTTCAGGGCGAGCGGCAGCGCGCCCGCGACGTCGGCAAGCCCGCCGGTCTTGATCACCGGATAGACTTCGGAGGCAACCGACAGGACGCGAACGCTCATGCGTTCAACCCGTCGATCATCGGCTGCGTGATCAGGCAGAGGCCTTGCGACGTGGTCCGGAACCGCTTGGCATCTAGCTCGGGATCTTCGCCGACCACCAGCCCTTCCGGAATCTGCACGCCGCGGTCGATCACGACATTGCTCAGCCGCGCATGCCGGCCAACGTCGACATAGGGCAGGATGACCGCGTTCTCGACCCTCGCATGCGAATGCAGATGCACGCCGGTGAACAGCAGCGAGCGCCGCAACGCCGCGCCGGAGACGATGCAGCCGCCGGACACCAGGGAGGTCACCGCCTCGCCGCGCCGCCCCTCTTCATCGTGAACGAATTTCGCGGGCGGCGTGATCTCGGCGTGGGTCCAGATCGGCCATGACCGGTCATACAGGTCGAGCTCGGGAATGACGTCGGTGAGATCGATGTTGGCCGACCAGTAGGCGTCGACCGTGCCGACGTCGCGCCAGTAGCTGCGCGGATCGTCACCGGAACGGACGCAGGACCGGCTGAACTGATGGGCCACCGCCGTACCGTTCTTGACGAGATAGGGGATGATGTCCTTGCCGAAATCATGGCTGGAATTCGGATCGTGCGCATCGCGCCGCAATTCGTCGAACAGGAATTTCGCATCGAAGATATAGATGCCCATGCTGGCCAGCGATTTGTCCGGCTTGCCGGGCATCGCCGGCGGATCGGCCGGCTTCTCGAGGAAGGAGCGGATATTGTCGTTGTCGTCGACGTCGATGATCCCGAAGCCGCTGGATTCGGCGCGCGGCATTTCGAGACAGCCGATGGTGACGTCGGCGCCGCGGTCGACATGCTGCTGCAGCATCAGCTCATAGTCCATCTTGTAGATATGGTCTCCGGCGAGCAGCACGATGTAGCGGCTGGCGTGAGACTCGATGATGTCGATATTCTGGTACACGGCATCCGCCGTGCCGAGATACCACATGGTTTCCGAGACGCGCTGGCTGGCGGGCAGAATGTCAAAACTTTCGTTGCGCTCGGGGCGGAAGAAATTCCAGCCCATCTGCAGGTGACGGATCAGGCTGTGGGCCTTGTACTGGGTGGCGACCGCAATGCGGCGGATACCGGAGTTCAGGGCGTTGGAGAGCGCGAAATCGATGATACGCGACTTGCCGCCGAAATAGACCGCGGGCTTCGCCCGCCGGTCGGTCAGCTCGAGAAGCCTGCTGCCGCGCCCGCCGGCGAGGACGAAGGCAAGGGCATGCCGCGCCAGCGGCTCGTTTACGACGGGTCGCATGTTGTCCTCCCATGGCACACCAACCCGCAACCCGGGTCAGTCGTTCCCAAAGCCTTCAGCCGCAAGTGGAAGGCCGGGTTTACAGGATGGACTTTAACGGCCAGAAGGACCGGCTGAAAAGGGCCAAATGCATCGTCCGACGGCGCCATAGAGGGATCTATCCGAGCTTGCGAAGCAAGCGTCGCGAAGGATGAGGCCCGTTCTCGGCCTCATGGTTCTCCGAGCGATGCGAAGCATCGTCCGGAGACGCCGCGCAAGAGCGCACCTCCTCACCATGAGCTCCCAGCTCCGAAACCGGCGCTGCACACAGGCCATGAACACGATATCCTGGCAGCGGGTTCCGCCGGGAGCAGTGTGGCCGCATGATCCTCTGGTGCACTTGGTTGCCCGGCCATGAGGTTGGTTCCGATCGCGTGCGATTGCACATTTTGGCGAGCATTGCGCTTCCCGTTGGAGAGGTTTGCAATCTCAAAGCGCGGTTGGGCTCTTGGCGGGACTTCGAACCAGAATGGACATAAGGACATAGGGGCTCGAATGAGTGACTTGGCGGTGTTGGATCCGTGTGCAGCCTTTGTTGATGTCGGTAGCGAGAAAATGCATGTGTCGATCGCGGGTGGGTCACCCGCGGTGTTCGGCACGGTGACCTCGCAGCTGCATGCGCTGCGCGACTATTTGGCCGAACATCAGGTGCGCTCAGTCGCGATGGAAGCGACCGGGGTCTATTGGTTACCGCTCTATGGGGTTCTGGAAGCTGCGGGCATGGAGGTGGTCATGGTCGATGGTCGCCAAACGCGCAATCTTCCGGGGCGCAAGACCGATATGAAAGACTGCCAGTGGGGCGCCACGCTGCATGCGCATGGCTTGCTGCGGGCGGGCTTTGTTCCCCCGGCCCATATCCGCCGTCTGCAGGACTATCTGCGCCTTCGCGGGGACCACATCGCGGCGGCCGCCGGACATGTCCAGCACATGCAAAAAGCGCTGGAGCGGATGAATATCAAACTGCACGACGTCATCAGCTCGCTGACCGGGGCGAGTGGTCTGGCGGTGATCCGCGCCATCCTCGCCGGTGAACGCGATCCGCAGGTCCTGTTGGGTCTATGCGATATTCGAATCCGCAACGTCAAGGCTGAGCGCGTCGTCGAATCACTGCGCGGCGACTGGGCCGAAGAACATTTGTTCGCCCTCGCGCAAGCCGTTCAAAGCTGGGACCATTATCAAGGCCTCATCGCCGCCTGCGATCGCCAGATCGCGGTCGTCCTTGGCCAGATGCCGGACGCCAAGGCGCCGCCATCGGCCGCTTCGACAAAGACAGGAAAACCGCGCACGCGGCCGGGCGCCAATGCGCCCGATATCGCGGATCTGCGCGAGATTCTCGTGCAGATCTGTG
>Ga0210397_10002766_pt1 | contig 10953 bp, 7 predicted proteins | sample IncBWH2OmetaG_FD_160126 | JGI IMG/M metagenome (GOLD analysis project Ga0210397, IMG submission 160126) | Forest soil microbial communities from Barre Woods Harvard Forest LTER site, Petersham, Massachusetts, United States - Inc-BW-H-2-O ...
GCGGAAATCGGTGAACCAGGCGGGAATCCCCCAGCGCCCGGCGAACTCCGCTGCGCTGCCCGCTGACCGCGAGGCCACAGCGCGCAGAGTGGCACGGGGCAGCCGCGCGAAAGCCTCCGCATGCGCTCTGGCGATGAAACCGCTGCCCACGATTCCGATGCCGACGTGATCCGACGTCATGAACTGCCTCCGCCTGCTGGCATTATCCCGCTGACCGCTTCGGGCACCGCGCCGAGTGGGCCGATCTGCCGACCGTACCGGACGCCGCCAGTCCCCGACAGGTGACCGAGCCCCGCGCCGATCGGCGCGGGTCCGTCACGATGCCAGGCTGGGCGGTGCCGCGAGAGCGCGGCGGTCTCTGGTGCCAGCGGCCGGGTGAGCACTTCCTCGGCGGGCGGTACTTCACGGCCCCGGCCAGCACCGCTACATGCTGGGCGATCCTCGGTACCAGACCGAGATTATGGGTGACGAACATCAGCGCGAAGCCCTGCCGCCGCAGATCGTCGGGCAGTCGCACGATGACCGCCTTGACGGTTCCGGAGTAACTCGCGCTGGTTAGCGTCCGGTGCGCAAGTCACCGCCTGAGCCGTTATGAGGTCCTCCGGGTCGGCGTCGGGGCCGTGCCCCGAACGGGCCACCGGCACGCACGCGTGGCACGAGATCACGCCGGCATGTACCTCTCGAACCAGGTCACGAGCCGGGTCAGGTAATCAGTGACGGCCGGGAACTGGCTGACGCCGTGTCCTTCCCCGGGGTAGATCACCAGTTCGGAGTCGACGCCATGACTGATCAGTGCCTGGTAGAACTCCCTGGCCTGGCCGACCGGCGTGCACCGGTCCTTCGCGCCCGCCGTGAGCAGGGTCGGCGTCCTGGCCTTGCTCGCGTGCATAACCGGACTGCGTGTGTGCACCTGGTTGCCGATTTCCTCGGGATCGGCGTTGTCCAGGAACCACAGTCCCCAGCGGGGGATGTTGGTCGTGAACGTGAAGCTGTACCACTCAGTCACCGGAGAGCCGGCGACGGCGGCCTTGAACCTCTGGTCCTGGGTCACCAGCCAAGCCGACATGAACCCGCCGTAGCTGACGCCCATCGTGCCGATCCGCGCCGGATCGGCGATCCCGCGCTCGATCATTGCGTCGATTCCCGACAGGTAGTCGTGGGTGTCCGCGCCGCCCATGTCGCCGACGACCATGGCGGCGAACTCCTGACCCCGCCCGGCGCTACCGCGGGGGTTCGGGAGCAGGACGGCATATCCGCGGGATACCAGCAGGGGTACAGCGTAGTCACGCATCGTCCAGCTCCGCTGGTAGGCCCCGATCGGCCCGCCGTGGACGTGCAAGACCAGCGGGAACGGCCCGGCTCCGGGAGGCGTGCACAGGACTCCTTCGATCGCTGTCCCGTCGGGTGCGCTCCAAGTGACGTTCGTCGCCGAGCCCGCGGCCGATCGGATGTAGTCGGTGCCGGCATGGGCCAGGGAGGCCAGCACCTGTTCGGTGCCGGTGCCAACGATCGCGATCTGCTGCGGAGTGTCGTAGTCGTCCCGGACCACGACCACCCGGCCGTCGGACGTGAAGGCGCCGGCCGGGTAGAACCAGCTCGCCCACGACTGTGCGGACGCGACCAGTTCCTTGGCGGTGATCGTCTCCGGCAGGCGTCCCTTCCCGGCATCGGCGATCCCGGCCACGCTGTCCAGATGGCGCTGGCCGATGTAGCCGAGCCGCGTTCCGTCGATCCACTGGACCGCGGTGACATCCGCCCCGGCGGTGTCTACGGTGCACCTGGTGCCGGCCACCAGGTCCAGCAGGATCAGGTCACCCGCCACGATCCACCGGTCGCTGCATACGGCTTCTACCACGGCGGCCCTCGTACCGTCGGACGTCCCGGCAGGAAGCCCGAGCTGGACGTCACTGCGGAGCAGTTCGATCATCTCACCCGTCGAGATGTCGAGCCGGCTGAGCACCGCGGAGTACCAGTCGTCCTCGCCGGGCTGTTCGCTGGTGATCGCCAGCACATGCCCGGAACTGGACCAGGCCGCCTCCCAGACGTTCAGCCCGTCGGGCGAGACCCTGGCGAGCTCGCCGGAGGCCGGGGTGTAGAGCCACAGGCCGCGCCAGGCATCCTCCGGCGTGCCAGTGTCGACCTCCGGGTACCAGGACGGGAGCCCGGACTCGCCCGAGCCGACCGTTCCCGATCCCTGCGCGTCAGCCATCTCCGCTCCGAACCCGGCGACCCCTAGCAGGATCCGGGTGCCATCCGGCGACCACGCGAGATACTCGACCGAGCCGGGGACAGCAGGCGCTGGCCGGGCCTCGCCGAGCTGCCCGTCGGCCAGCAGGTAGAGCTGGAACATCCCAGCCTTGGCCCGGTCGGACAGGAAGGCCAGGGACGACCCGTCCGGCGCGAGCCGGCCGGCCTTGGCTGACCCGCCACCGGAAGTCAGCGCGCGCAGCGCGCCGTCCCGCACCTCATACAGGGCGGTGCGTGGCAGCCCCTCTAGTTCGTCATAGACCGATCCGGTCACCACGATGCGGCTGGCGTCGGACGTCGTGACGAGGTCGGTGACATGGTGCGGCCTGCCGAAAGCCGGCTCGTGCAGCCGCCGGAGATGCTCGGCGACCGCCGCATACTCAGGGGATTCCCGCAGGTCTTTGCGCATAGTACGGGATGATCTCATGCATTAACCGGGTGCTTCTATCGGCGGGCAGCCCCCGGCCAGCGCGGGTCCCGGGACGCGCGCGGGACACCTGTGCGTGCCGGGAACCTATGCCACTAGGCGGTATTCATGGATCACGCCTCCGGCGCGGTCGCGCCGCCGGACGCGGAAGTGGTCCAGGTCGGTGACGCCATCTGGCAGCGGGCGCAGCGGCGCGGCCTGGTTCAGGGTGCGGTGTGGCCGGTGGGGGTTGTAGAAGTCCTCGTACTCGCGCAACACGGTCATCAGGTGCCGCTGGTTCCAGATCAAGGTCCGGTCCAGCAGCTCACGCCGACAGCTGCCGACCCAGCGTTCCATGACCGAGTTCATCCGCGGCGCCTGAACAGCGCAGCGGACCACCCTAGCGTCAGCGGCCTGGAAGACCGCGTCGAACGCGGCGGTGAAGCTTGCGTCCCGGTCATGCAGGATGAACTTCACGCTTATCCCTGCATCGTCCAGGTCCATCAGGAGGTTCCTGGCCTGCTGCACCACCCAGGACTGGACCGGGTGCTCCGTGGCGCCCAAGACCCGGATCCGGCGGGTACCGTGCTCGATCACGGCGAGGATGTACACCTTCGTGCCGTTGAGCAGGTCGGTGGTGAAGAAGTCCAGCGCCAGGATCCCTTGTGCCTGGGACCGCAGGAACTCCGCCCAGCCCGGGCCGTCCCGGCGCGGTGCCGGGCTAATGCCAGCGTCCTTGAGGATCTGCCAGACCGTGGACGGCGCCACCGTGATGCCGAGCCCCGCGAGCTCGCCATGGATCCACCGGTATTCCCACGACTCGTTCTCCCGGGCCAGCCGCAGCACTACCGACCGTACCTTGCGGCGCACCGCGGGCGGCCGGGACGGCCACGGCGCGACAAGCGCGCCCAGCGACGGCGGACGATGTCGCGATGCCACCGCAAGATCGTGCCGGGAGTTACCATCAGCCGCACAGCCGCGAGGCGCTCGGCCGGCACCGTCCTAGCGAGCAGCGCCAGCCACGCCCGATCCGGCCACGTCAGACGCGAATGAGCACGAGGCCGCTCGCGCTGGGCCACAGCGAGCTGATGGCGCAGCATAAGAATCTCGGCGTCCTTCCACCACCACTCCTGGCGCGACAACCCCAGCAGCGACACGGCACGGGTAACAATCAAGAAGATCAGCTTCAACCCCACAAGCCGAAGATCATCCCACGCCCTGGCTATACCGGCGCGGGCCGAACAGCCAGCGGTCAGCGGAGCATCCGGCCAGGTGGCACAGGTTTTCGGCACCTACAGCATATTTCACGTTGCGTAGCTGCCCGAAAGCCGATAGACGAGGTGCCCGGCAAAGGTATAGACCATTGGTCTAGTGAATATGACGGCCGGTCGTCGCCCGGCGTGACCCGATCGCGGCCGTTTCTGACAAGCCCGTCATGACCCGGTTCTAACTCACAAGCTAACACGGAGCCAACATGGGGACAAACCGGACACATAAAACCGTCCCGAAGCCATGAAACCCCAGGTCAGTACGGGTGCGCCGCCAGGGACTCGAACCCCGAACCCGCGGATTAAGAGTCCGCTGCTCTGCCAGTTGAGCTAGCGGCGCATTCAGAACGCTGTGATCGTAGCAGCAACCAGCGGGGCTTTGCGAATCGCGGCGCCGCCAGGCGGGGCCCCGGCCGGCCACGGTGCGAAGGTCCCTGGGCGTTCGGAAGAAAAGATTCACCGCACTAATAATCCGAACGGCCTGTGGTAGCTGTCACACGGCAACGGTCCGCGCCTCCGGACTATCGCTACTACCATGTGCGATGAACCGCGCGCGGGATGTGGACGTAACCAGACGTAAGAGACGATAGGGCAGAGCGGGGTATTAGCGGGTGACGAACTCATGACCGGCCGTGACGTAGTCGAGGCAGGGTCTCTGTCCGGACCACCCCAGCCTCCGCAGCGCCCGGCCCCGGTCGCGGCCACGGCCAAGGCCCCGGCTCCGGCCAAGGCCAAGGCCCCGGCTCCGGCCAAGGCCGCGACGGGATCCCGGCTGGCCTGGCTCGACATGCTGCGCGGGCTGGCCGCGCTCGCGGTGGTCTTCGACCACACCAGCTATTACGCGCTCCAGCACGTGCGGTCGCTCGTCTACCAGTGGTTCGACCCTGGCAACTACGGCGTCTTCGTCTTCTTCATCATCAGCGGCTACATCGTGCCCGCGTCGCTGGAGCGCAAGGGCAGCGTGCGGACGTTCTGGGTGAGCAGGCTGTTCCGGCTGTACCCGCTGTACCTGCTGGCCGTGGGCATCGCGGTGGCGTTCTACTTCGCGCACTTCGGCACGGCACGCGGCGAGGACTCGGATCCGGCGACCTCGATCCTGTCCCAGCTGCTGATGATGTCGAACGTGCTGGCCGGGAACAACCTGCCCAACGTGGTCTGGTCGCTGTCCTACGAGATGGTGTTCTACCTGCTGCTCACCGCCTTGTTCATCGCCCGGGTGCACAAGCGCAGCAGCTGGTACGCGCTGGGGTTCGCGGCTGCCGCCGTCGCCATCGGCGGCGTGCTGCCGCAGGCCTTCTTCACCAACAACGTGGCCACGCCGAGGCTCATCGCGCTGGTGGCGGACCTGGCCGTGCTCGCCGGGCTGGCCCTCGCGGTCGTGCTGCGCGGGATGTCGCGGCTGCTCGGCGCGGCGCTCGCCGCGGTGGTGGCGATAGCGCTGCTCGCCTTCAACGGCGGCTGGATCTGGCCGTGGGAGGCCCTGTCGATCCTCGCCCTGATGTTCACCGGGACCATGTTCTACCGGGCCGAACAGGGCCAGTACCCATGGCGCCGGGCCATCGTCATCGGGGTGACCGTACTCGGGCTTGCCATCGCCGCGGGCCTGTGGCACAGCCGGGCCTGGGGGATGTCGGCGCACGCCGAGCTGCTCTGGTCCCGCCGCTGGGTCTCCGCCTTCTTGCTGGCCGGCCTGACGTTCGCGGCCGGGCTGGCGTTCCGCCACCTCAGGTGGCCGCGGGCGCTGACCTGGCTAGGCCTGATCAGCTACTCGCTCTACCTGCTGCACCCGCTGGTCATCGAGGTCTACCACCACTTCTACCCGTCGCGCCAGCACACTTTCGCGGTCCAGGTGCTGATCGCCGCGGGCCTGGTGGCCGTCATGATCGCGGTCAGCTCGGTGACGTACCTGTTCGTCGAGCGTCCGGCGCAGGGCCTGGGCCGGCGGGTGGGCGGCTGGCTGGATACCCGCTTCGGCCCGGACAAGATCCCGGCCCCGGCCCCGGCGCCCGCGCGGGAGCCGGCCATGGCCGGGCGCGGTCACCCGGCTACCGAGTAGCCCCGCCCGTATCGCATCCTGGTGTCATGGCTCTAGCATCGGCGGCCGAGCTGCCGTCACCGCGCGAACCCGGCGCGCCGTACCGGGTCTGCCTGGTCTGCCTGGGGAACATCTGCCGCTCACCGATGGCCGAGATCGTGCTGCGTGCCGAAGTGGCCGCGGCCGGCCTGGACGGCGCGGTCGTCGTGGACAGCGCGGGCACCGGGGACTGGCACGTCGGCGACACGATGGATCCGGACGCGCGGAGGGCGCTGGCCGGCCGGGGCCACGACGGCTCGGGCCCGAAGGCGCACCGGGCGCGCCAGTTCGAGCCGTCCTGGCTATCCCGGTATGACCTGATCCTCGCCATGGACTCGCGGAACCTCGCCGACCTGCGGCGGATGGCCAGGGCCCAGGGCGAGGACACCGCCCGGATCCGGCTGTTCGGCGAGGTAGGCACGCTGACCGACACCGGCACACGGGACATCCCCGATCCGTGGGGCGGCGGCCCGGACAAGTTCGGCCAGGTGCTCGACCTGCTCGGCGCGGCCGCGCCGGTGATCGCCGGCCGGCTGGCCCGGCTGCTCAAGACCGCGGGGTGAACACGTCCGTCGCGCGCGGGATCGCGCGGCAGACCGGCCTGGCCGTGCGCGAGGCGCGCGTCGTCGGCTCCCAGCACGGCTATCAGCACCTGATGATCGCCCTGGCCGGCGGGCAGCGCGCGTTCGCCAAGGTGGCCAACCAGGAGCAGGCAGCTCCGGCGGAGATCGGGGCCGCGTTCGCGGCCGAGGCGAGCGGCCTGCGCTGGCTGGCCGAGGCGGACGCCGTCCCGGTGCCCGAGGTGCTGGCCGTCACCGGGACCGCGCTCGTCATCTCGATGATCCCGCCCGGGCGCGCCACCCCGTCGGCGGCGTTCGGGTTCGGCGCCGAACTCGCCCGGCTGCACGCCACCGGGGCCGAGGGCTTCGGCGCCCCGTGGCGCGGGTTCATCGCCAGCCTGCCGCTGGACAACACGCCGGGGCCGCCCGGATGGCCGCAGTGGTACGCGCACCGCAGGCTGCTGCCCTACCTCAAGATGGCGGTGGACGCGGGCGCGCTGCGGCCCGGAGACGAGCGGCTGGTCGAGGCGGTGATCGACCGGATCGACTCGCTGGCCGGGCCGCCCGAGCCGCCGAGCCGCATTCACGGCGACTGCTGGGCCGGGAACGTGCTCTGGTCCGGCGACCGGGGCTGGCTCATCGACCCGGCCGCTCACGGTGGCCACCGCGAGACCGACCTGGCCATGCTGGACCTGTTCGGCGCGCCCCACCTGGACCGCATCCTGGCCGGTTACAACGACACGGTGCCGCTGGCGGCGGGCTGGCGGGCCAGGATCCCGCTGCACCAGTTGCATCCGCTGCTGGTGCACGCCTGCCTGTTCGGCTCCTCGTACCGGGAGGGCGTGGTTTCCTCGGCCCGTTCGGCCCTATCGGCCTAGGTCCCCGCCCGTCTGCCGAGAGTTCCGGTGCTCGCCTGTGTCAAACCCCTACAATTGAGCCCCATTGGGGCGACAGATCAGGAAATGCAGTCGGGGACACCTGGGGAAGATGGCGCCATCGTGAGCGGAAGTGACGGCCGTCCGGCCGGGAACTACGGGGAGCAGGCCGGCCCGGGCGGGATCCCGCCGAGCTTCGGCGCCTCCTCGCCCCCTCCGCCGCCGCCATCGGCTCCCGATCCAGCCGCGTCGGATCCGGACGCAGCCCTGTCAGCTCCCGGGCCTGCCCCCGCCGCGTCCGTCCCGCCGCCCGATCCCGCGCCCGAACCCGATGACGGCCCGAGGGTGGGCTGGTACCCGAGCGGGCAGCCGGCCGCGGGCCCGTTCGCCCAGCCGGCTGCCCCGCCGCGGCGCGGGGTTCCCGGCCTGTCCCGGCTCGCCAAGCCGGCCGGCGGCGCCGGCTGGACGCGGGCCTGGAACGGCCGCAGCACGCTGATGAACGTCCTGCTGTTCGGGGTCGGCCCGGTGGCCATGGCCGGCGTCATCGCGGCCGCGTTCCTGCTCGTGTCGCCGGGTAAGGGTTCGGCCTCCAGCCTCGGCTTCAAGGCCGGCCCCGCGCCTAGCACGCAGCAGCTCACCGCGAGCGCGATGGCCACCCCGTCCCAGTCGCCGTCCGCCTCGCCGTCGGCCAAGAAGAAGCACCCGCGTGCGACCAGTTCCGCCTCGCCCGCGGCCACGGTGCCGTCCAAGACCGGCACGGGCGCCAAGGCCAAGGCCACGCCCAAGCCCGCGCACAAGGCGGGCAAGGTGACCCCGCACAACCTGGGCGCGCCCAACTTCGCCGGCTACTGCAAGCACATCGGTCACCGCACCGCCGAACTCCTGGCCAGCAACGCCTACGGCTGGCGCTGCACGCTGAACGCGGGCGTTCTCAAGACCGTCAGCGTCTGCGCCTGGACGTACCACCTGACCACCAGCCAGGTGATCGACGTGAGCACCAACTTCAACGATCCGAACGCCTGGCAGTGCTGGCGCATCAACCACGAACTAGGCCTGCTCGACGTCACCAAGTACTGCACCGCCTCCGGGCACGGCACCAGCAAGCTGGTCGCGAGCAACGCCTACGGCTGGCAGTGCACCTCGCCCGCGGCCGCGGTCGACACGACTGCCGCGTGCGATTTCCAATACCACGTCAGCGACGCGGTGTCCCGGTTCGCCGTCTTCGCCAGCCCCTACTCCTGGCAATGCTGGAACTAGGCTCGCCCACGGTCCCGGCCTGAGCCACCGGCTCGGACCGTCACCGCTTCCCGTCGTAGCTATGAACCGAACGGGCCGGGCGCATGTTCAGCCTCCGGGACCGTGCTGCCCGCTTCGTCGCCGGCTTCGTCCAGGTCGGGATCGTCATCCGCGGTCGCGCCGCCGCGCGCCTCCGGGGCGAGCGGCAGGGCGATCCGGAACGTGGCGCCCTTATCCGGCGCGGTCCGCACCGAGGCGACGCCGTCGTGCGCGGTGACGAGGCCGTCCACGATGGCCAGGCCGAGCCCGCTGCCACCGGTCGCGCGCGTCCTGGCCTGGTCCGCCCGGTAGAACCGCTCGAATACCCGCTGGGCCTGCTCCTGGGTCATGCCGGGCCCGTGGTCGGTGACGTCGAGGGTCACGGCCGGGGGGGAGTTCGGCCGCCGGGGGTCCAGCGCACCCGAACCGATCGACACCTCGATCGGCGTCCCGTCCGGGGTGTGCGTGAGCGCGTTGCTCATCAGGTTCCCGATGACCTGCCGCAGCCGCGGCTCGTCGCCGATGACCAGGAACGCCGCGCCGGGCTGCACCGACAGGTCGATGCTCCTGGCCGGGGCGAGCACCCGGGCATCGTGCACCGCGTCGGCAGCCAGCGTGAGCAGGTCGACCGGCTGCCTGGCCAGCGGCCGCTGCTGGTCCAGCCGGGCCAGCAGCAGCAGGTCCTCGACGAGCAGGCCCATCCGGGCCGCTTCCTTCTCCACCCGCTGCATGAGCCGGTCCAGGTCGTCGGGGTTGAGCCCGGCCGCGGTGCTGGCTCCGGGGGGGACAAGACCCTGATCCCCCCCGAACCCCCCCGCGGCCTGAGCGGCGGGTGCCTTGCTGTCCCAGTGCGGGACGAGCCCGCCGCGCTGGCGGTAGTACTCGGCGAAGCCGCGGATCGCGGTCAGCGGGGTGCGGAGCTCGTGACCGGCGTCGGCCACGAACCGCCGCATCCGCTCCTCGGAGTGGTGCGCCGCCGCCTCGGACTCCTCCCGGGCGTGGAAGGCCGTCTCGATCTGGCTCAGCATGATGTTCAGCGACCGGCCGAGGCGGCCGATCTCGGTGCGCGGATCACGCTCAGGCACCCGCCGGTCGAGATGGCCGTCGGCGATGGCCTCCGCGGTCTCTTCGATCTCGTCCAGCGGTCTCAGGTTGGCCCGCACCGCCGCGACGCCCACCATTGCTAGGACGAACACGATGACGGCGCCCACGATCACGTCGAAGTAGGCGATGCGGCGGACTGTGGCGTTGACGTTGCCCAGGTCCGTGCCGACGATGACGGTGGCCGTGACCTGCTGCGTGCTGCCCGTGCTGGTGACGGCCTGATAGGTGATGGTCTCTGTGATCACGCGCCAGGTGTCGCTGCCGGACTGGGCCGGCACGGTGACCAGGGTCTGGGCGAGCCCCGCCCAGTTCGCGCTGGTAGGCAGGGCGGGGAGCGATTGCCGCGCCTGCCCGGGACTGCCGATGCCGGGCATGGCGCTAGGAGACCAGGCGAGCTGCTTTCCCGGCAGCTGGATTCCCGCGAACAGATTCTGCTGGTATTTAAACTGGTAGAGATATCCGGGCGGATTGCTGATCAGGCTGTCCGTATCGAGGTTGCTGATGAAACCCTTCAGCTCGGGGTCGCTCTGCGTGGTCAGGTACGAGTGCAGGACGTAGACGCTGGCCACGCTGATCGCGCCGAGCGCGATCATAACGAGAGCGAGCACCGCCGTGATCAGCTTGACCCGGAGCGGGGTACGCTCCGACAGCCGGCGGATGGCGCGCCGTTGCGGTTTGGTCCAGCGGCCGATCCAGGTGCCTGCTCCCTGCAGCATCATGTCGAACACACGCTACGAAGCAGGCAGCCGCAGCACGTACCCCACACCGCGCAGGGTGTGGATCAGCCGCGGTTCCTTCGTGTCCACCTTGCGGCGGAGCACGGACACGTACGACTCGACGATGCCGGTGTCGCCGCGGAAGTCGTAGTCCCAGACGTGGTCCAGGATCTGCATCTTGGACAGCACCCGGTTGGCGTTGCTCATGAAGTACCTGAGCAGCTTGAACTCGGTCGGGGAGAGCTGGATCTGCTCGCCCGACCGCCAGACCTCGTGGCTTTCCTCATCCAGCTCGAGGTCGGCGAAGGTGAGCCGCGGCGTCGGCTCGACGCCGTCCCCGCGCGTCCGGCGGAGCACGGCGCGGATCCGGGCGATCACCTCCTCCAGGCTGAACGGCTTGGTGACATAGTCGTCGCCGCCCAGCGTGA
>Ga0210397_10002767_pt1 | contig 10953 bp, 8 predicted proteins | sample IncBWH2OmetaG_FD_160126 | JGI IMG/M metagenome (GOLD analysis project Ga0210397, IMG submission 160126) | Forest soil microbial communities from Barre Woods Harvard Forest LTER site, Petersham, Massachusetts, United States - Inc-BW-H-2-O ...
AAATCTGTAGACATATTGGGTTAATTCTGAAGGCTTTTTGAAGACCTTTCCAAGCGGGATTATTTTGTATATTCTTTACGTAATTCCTTGCGCATAAGCTTATTTGAAGCAGTTCTGGGAAAATTATTTTTTAGAATGATTTCTGAAATTTTAAATAAGGGATTTAATTCCGTCTGAATCATTTTCTGTAGTTCCTTTTGAAATTTTGAGATCTCAATAGCGGGATCTTTTGAATGAATAAAAATAACAAGCCTTTCCGGACCGCCATTTTTTTCCTGAGAGGCTATTGCTGCACTCTCAACAACCATAGGATGTTTGTTTATGATCGTTTCAATTTCTACCGCACTTATTTTAATTCCACCCAGGTTCATTGAATCATCCGTTCTGCCGATGCTTTTGTAATAATTTATTCCTGCATACGTGCTCACGTGAAAACCATCTCCGTGTCGGCGCAGCAATGGATAACCCGGAATGTCCGGTAAATTTGAATAATATTCTTCGAAATGATTTTTATTAAGGATCTGTTGCGACAATCCAATGGATGGGGGAATTAAATAGACTTCTCCCGACCCGCTTGAAGATAGAACCTGATTTTTTTCATCCAGTAAAATGAAGCTACTGCCCGGCGCTGCTGTATTGAAATGCGCAACTACATTGGGCAACTCTACAACACTGCTTATATAACCGCCTCCGACTTCTGTGCCGCCACAGTACTCTATAATAGGTGCTTTAAAATGATTCATATATAGCAGATATAAATAATCGTCTGTATCCGAAGGTTCGCCGGTAGAGCTGAATACACGCACACCCCAGTTGGCAATGGGTCCGAAGTTTTGTGCGCGCCAGCTTTTTACAACAGAGGGAATGGTACCTAATACAGTGACCTTTGTTGCAACAGTAAAATCAATGAACTCTTTTTTTGAATAAGCACCTCCATATACGGCAATACTTACCTTGTTTAATAAACTGGCGAAGATTAACCAGGGAGCCATCATCCAGCCCATACCGCTTGTCCAGGTAACAACATCACCTTCATGTATATCCTGTAACAATCGCCCGTCAGCTGCGCATTTAACAGGTGTGGTTGCTTTCCAGGGAAGCGCTTTAGGTTCTTTGGTAGTACCGGAAGAAAATAAAATTGAAATGGTATCGCTACCCGATTGGTAATACGGAATGAACGATTCAGCATCTTCGCCAATTAATTCAGATAGCAACAGATCCTTTTCGTTATTCCGGATTGATATCGCCGTTGTGTTTTCGGAAGTATGAAGAATGATTTGTGCGGGCGATGCTTCAATAACTTTAGGCAGTATGTGAATCTGCTTATCGGCATACCAATACTGGTCGGTCGTTATAACCGCTTTCGCCTGAATAATGTCAATGCGTTTCTTTAGTTCCGGTGCAGAAAAACTATCCGACACCAATACCGGTTCGGCACCTATGTATATTAAGCTTAGGTATATCGCAATCGCTTCAATACTGAAAGGGATATACAGAACTATGCGATCATGTGCAGTATATCCCTGCTTACTTAATCCGGCGGCATATCGCCTTACTTTATTCAGCAATTGCAGATATGTTATTGTTTCAATATGTGTTGATTGTTCTGCCTGATAATAAATAGCTATTTGATCCGGATTTGCCTGAAAGCAGCTTTCAATAATGTTAAAGCGCGCATCTTTCAACCAAATGGTTTCATCCGGATTAGAAGCCGGTGTCAATATTGATGTATAAGGGTCTTTTAGTTTCAGCGGAATCGCATCGATAACTTTTTTCCAGAAAGATTCTTTTTCACTGACCGACCAGGCATAAAATTCCGGATAGGTGTTTAGCTTCAGTTCTTTCATCCAGATACTTACATTCGACTGGATAGGATATTGTTCCGGAAACCATACTGTCGGGAGGTCATTTTCAGTAAAAATTTCTTTAAATCCGGTCAAAATCAAATCGAATGGCTGGTCATTGTTCTGAGCCAAAAAAGACTTCCATTTCTGCTGTTTTATATTAAAATCCGGGTTCATATCTGGTATCGTTTGATCTTTTTACCTACGTATTATCTTTAAAAGAGATAATGAAACTAAAAGTATAATTCTTTCGTTAATTATGGCACAATAGTTGTTTATATTATTTTATAACCGTAATGAATATGATTCGCGTCTCTTTATTATCATTCCTGTTAATAGGTTTAATATTTGCATCGAATGCGCAGGCAGATATTAACTTTAAAGAAACAGCGCATGACTTTGGTAAAGTTGCACCGGGTAAAGACACATTATGGTATAATTTCAGTTTTACCAATACAGGTAACGAACCCTTGCAGATTCAGGATGTAAAAACATCGTGCGATTGTACGTTGGCAGAGTGGCCAAAAACATTCATACAACCAGGCAGAACAGCTGTTGTACGAGGTGGGTTTAAAATTGAAAATAAGTCTGGTTTATTTGAAAAGAATATAATCATTATTGCGAATACTTCACCTGCTACAACATTCCTTTCAATAAAAGGAGAGATCACATCAGGCGGTTCAACGCAGTAAATAGTTTTGTTGTTTTAGTTTATAGTTTATAGTTTATTTTCAAATGCCCTTTGCTTGTCACAAAGGGCATTTTTTTGTACGGCAGTATTATTTTTATGCAAAATCTCTTCATTATTGCCTTATATTTGCATGTATATACATGGCATACAAAGATAAAATCTTACAGAAACTGCTTACCAGAAAGTCAGAGAATGCCTTTCGGACATTAACAATACGAGAAGGACTGGTTGATTTTTTTTCCAACGACTATCTTGGTTTTGCCCGTGATAAAGAATTGCATGAATGTATTCTGAGCAAAGAAAAAAACGATGCAGGGGAAGTATGCAATGGATCAACAGGCTCGCGCTTATTATCCGGCAATAGCAAACTGGCCGAAGAAGTAGAAAAACAACTGGCCGTATTTCTGGAAGTCGAACGTACACTCATATTTAATTCCGGATACAATGCTAATGTCGGAGTACTTTCGGCATTACCTCAGAAAGGCGACACCATTTTGTATGATGAGTTGATTCACGCCAGTCTGAAAGACGGCGCACGCTTATCCTTCGCTGACCGCATATCGTTCCGGCATAACGATCTGGAGGATCTGGAGCGGAAAATTAAAAAAGCAAAGGGCGATATTTTTGTTGTGGTCGAATCCATTTACTCGATGGATGGAGATCGGGCACCCCTTAAAGAAATTGTTCGCATTGCAAAGCAACACAATGCCTGTATTATTGTTGACGAAGCACATTCAACAGGTACTTGCGGACCGCAGGGCAGAGGCCTTGTAATTGCAGAGAATCTGAAAGATGATATTGATATTCGCATTCATACATTTGGTAAAGCCATGGGTATTCATGGTGCCTGCGTGGCAGGTTCCGGCGTATTGATTGACTACCTGATTAATTTCTCGCGTCCGTTTATTTATACAACAGCATTTGCGCCACATGCTTTCTTTTCGGTACAAGCTGCATTTGAAAAACTGCAGCAATCCGAAACCATCATTGCTACATTGAATAAAAATATCCGATTGCTTTCCGATGGGTTGAGCAAACACGAAGGGTATATATTAAGTATCAGCTCCATACAAGTTTTAAAAACCGGCAGCAACGATCGTGTAAAGGAACTGGCGCTCGCCATACAACAGCAGGGCTTTGATGTGCGGCCTATACTTTCACCTACCGTTAAAAAAGGAGAAGAACGCTTGCGCCTGTGTGTGCATGCATTTAATACTGAAAAACAAATACAGGATTTACTTGTGTGTGTTAAAACGCATCTATGAAAAAATATTTTATAACAGCCATATCTACCGATTCGGGTAAAACACTGGTAAGTGCCATTATAACAAACGCGCTGCAGGCAGATTACTGGAAGCCTGTGCAGGCAGGAGTGCAGCATACAGATAGTATGGCCATGCGCAACATGTTGCATAGCGCACATTCATTGATCCATCCCGAAGCATATATACTGAAACAAGCGGCTTCACCACATGCCGCTGCAAAAAACGAAGGCATTGAAATTGATCTTACAGCCATAGAGCTGCCCGATACAAACGGAAATGATCTGGTTATTGAAGGAGCCGGTGGTGTGCTGGTACCCTTGAATGATACAGCCGTTGTTGCCGATCTGATTACTCAGTTCGATGCAGAAGTGATTTTGGTTTCCAATCATTACCTTGGGAGTATCAATCATACCTTACTTACAGCGCAGGAACTGAAACGTCGGAATATAAAAGTAAAAGGTATTGTATTTAATGGTCCGGCAAACGAAGAAACAGAACGGATCATATTAAAACACACCGGCTATAAAATGCTGCTGCATGTTTTTCCTGAAGAAAAAATTACAGATGCCGTTATCAATGCGTATGCAGTAAAATTATTTGATCATTGGTATGAATAACAACATCCTGAAAACAGATGCTGCGCACGTGTGGCATCCATACACACCCTTAATCAATAGCAGGCCATACGCCGAAGTGGTTGCGGCCAAAGGAATGTATTTACATCTTGCCGATGGGACAACCCTGCTTGATGCAGTATCCTCCTGGTGGGTTAATATACATGGCCATGCAAACGAAGTATTGGCAAACACAGTAAAAGATCAGATCCTGCAATTAGATCATACACTCTTTGCGGGCTTTACGCACAAACCCGCAGTAGATTTTGCAGTCAATTTTTTGCGTGTACTTGAATGCAATCAGCAACGTGTTATTTATTCTGAAAACGGAAGTACCGCTGTTGAAGTAGCCTTGAAGCTGGCTGTACAGTACTGGAAAAACAAGGGTATCAGTAAAACAACGTTCCTTGCATTAGAAGGTGCTTTTCACGGCGATACCTTTGGTGCCATGTCTGTAAGCGCGCGTGGATTGTTTACCGAATCTTTTGAATCTTTATTAAATCCCGTAAAATTTGTTCCCTATCCTGACGGTACCAACGATGAATATGTTTTACAGACATTGGAAGAATATCTGCAGGACACAGCAGTTGCTGCTTTCATCTACGAACCCCTTATTCAGGGCACAGCAGGCATGCGGATCTATAGTCCTCAAATGCTGGATAAAATGATTCGTCTCTGTAAACAATATGGTGTGCTTTGTATCGCAGATGAAGTAATGACGGGCTTTGGCAGAACAGGAAAAAAATTCGCTTCACAGTATTGCGAAACAACACCCGATATGATGTGCTTTTCAAAAGCCATTACAGGAGGCTTGCTTCCTTTAGGAGTTACAACCTGCAGCAAAGAAGTAGAAGCACCTTTTTTATCCAGTGAGCTGCATCAGGCCTTTTTTCACGGACATTCATACACGGCCAATGCAACCATTTGTCAATTGGCACTGGCGAGTTTAAATATGTTTGAATCGGAAGTGTGTCAAAACAATATTCAGCGCATTGAAGCAGCGCACAAGAAATTTGTATTAACACATGTTAACAATAAGAACATCAAAAGAGTCCAGGCACTAGGTACCATACTGGCTATAGAAGTTCAAACAACCAATGGACATACAACATACGATCACGAGATCCGACATTTTTTATATGATTTCTTTATAAAAAAAGGAATTTTATTACGCCCTTTAGGTAATATTATTTACGTCTTGCCACCCTATATTATTACTAATCAGGAGTTAGATAAAATTTATGCAGCTGTTGATGAAATGTTAATAGTTTTACCGGAGAATTAAAAACTTCCGTATAACATAATTCGTAAGTAAGTTTACTTGAAACTATGTTATAGAATGAACCGTATATTACTTCTTATTTTTTCGTCCCTTACATTTTCAATTCATGCGCAGGTATTGACTAAAACGTCACTATTTACCATTGCCAGTCCCTATTTGGAGACTACGCAACAGATTGATTGTGTGCCCTTGGGTAACGAAGCGTTTATCAGCCTCAATAAAATAAAAGGTACACAACTGAGTGGCGCCTCTTATCTCTTAGAAAAATACGATCTGAATTTAGTTGTTGCATATAGCATTCCGCTTACTGTATCGGTAGATGAAGATTACAAAGAGCTTCACATCATAGAAGGCCAGCTATATCTCTTTTCAGAGATTCATGATGTGCTGAATAAAAAGAAAGCATTAAAAGTATACATCTTTAATATCGAGACAGGTGCGCTGATAAGCGATAAGATAATCAACGAACAAACAGTTGCACCCTGGCAGGTGTATGCTGCAAAAGGAGCATCTAAAGAAAGTTTCGAACTGGCAGTCTCCAGTTCACTTACGTATAATTTTAATACCCCGCTGGAATATCAATACCACATTGAATTTTCTCCGGATGGAAAAATTATTCTGGTATATACATTTGATTACAGCCAGAAAACATTGGTAGCAACAACAATTATTTTAGATACCAAACTCAATGTATTACAACAAGGTAATGTAAGCGTTGATAACAATTTCGTGAATTACGGTATTTATGTAAACAATAGGCAGGAACTTCACATACTTAATTGCGATAAGTTGGGAAGAATTGTTTTTGTACGTTTTGATCTGGCCACCAGAGATATGATTTTTTTGGATGTACAGAGTTCCATCACAAAAAGAGAGGGCCTTAAACTGCAGTTCCTGAACGACGATGAGATTTATGTAGCCAATCTGGTTATTGCAAATAAAAAACTCAATGGCGTTATGTATGAAAAATTTAATTTTAAAGACCGTGTTGTCGAGAAATTAAATATTCACGATCTATCTGAAAATTTAATTCAGACATCAGTTGCTGTACGCAATTCAAAGAAAATATTTTCAGGAGAAGAGAACTGGATGAATTATCAGATCTCAGATTTTTATGTGAACGAATACGAAAAAATAATTCTTGTTCTTGAGAAAAAAGAAATTGAATCCATTGGTTACAACTACGATCCAGGCAATGTGAATGATATTAAAAACTGGCAGGAGAGAGTGGGTAGAGTACATGCAGAATCCGTGGTTATGTTTGCGTTCAATAAAAACGATGAATTGCTTTGGGAAAATTATTACGCGAAAAATCAGGTAAACGATATCAGTGCGGGTGTCAATTCAGCGTCCTATTGCATGAACATCAGTGAAGAAGGTAAAGTACGTATGGTATTTGCCAATAGCGACAACTCAACAGGTGTGTACAATCAAATGCATTACGTAGAGTGGGACGAGTTGAGCGGTAGTAAAGTAAAAGACCTGGCCCTGTCTAACGATGAGGGTTTAACGCTGTTGCGGAATTATACGCTGTGGTGGGAAAATAAATTAGTACTGGTAGGGAAAAAAGGCCTGCTTGGAAAGAAGACCTCCGCAAACATATACGATCTGGCAAGTAAATAATCGGAAGAGGTTAGTTACTCTACCATTTCAATGTCTCTTTATTTAAGAAAGCTTCAATACCACGCTTGCAATCTTCCGAATTGCGGGCAGTAGCATTCATTTGGGCAGCATAAGCAAGTGCATCATTCAGGGGCATATTCTGAATTTCTGCCAGCATTTTTTTAGTCAGCTCCATAGACGTGCCCGAATTGTGAATGATCAGATGCTGTGCAAATGCAATAACTTCATCCTCTAAGTCATCATCCGAATCAACAATGGTATTAATGATGCCATAATTCAACGCATCCTGGGCTTTGATTACATTGCCGCTCAGCAGCATCTGGCGGGCATTCGATTCCCCGATCTTGCGGATCAGAAAATTCATTACAATGGCCGGAATAAATCCGATACGCGATTCTGTATAACCGAAGTTGGCTTCCGGAATACTGAATGCAAAATCACACACACTTACCAGACCGCAGCCACCTGCTAATGCATGTCCGTTGATCTGGGCAATCACCACCTTGTTTAGGGTATATATCAATTTATACAGCTCCATTAAATGCGTAGAGTCTGCGAGATTTTGCTCGTACGTATTGTTTTGAAGCTGCTGCAGATATTCCAGATCTGCACCGGCACAAAAAGTAGTCCCTTCTGCTTTTAATACAATAACCTTTACAGCGTCATCTTTAGAAAAAGAAGTAAAGCTTTGTTTCAGTTCGGTTACAAACTGGCCGTTCAATGCGTTTCTTTTGTCGGGACGGTTTAAGATAATAAAACCGATACGGTCATGTATGCTTGTCTTTACAAATTCCATAATACGATCTAAAAGTATAAATTAAATATAAGCAGAATTTATCAAATCCTTAAAAGGATGTAAGGCATTTTACCCGCAAGGATTGATACCGTTTCGGTTCATACATGCTGCTGTCGGAATTTTTATACGAATACAATTGATCCGGCGTTACCTTGATTGGAGTACAATTCTTTCTATAAATCCAGGCGATGTGTTTGCCCGAAAAACTAGCGACAAGCCCGCTGCTTTGTTTCGGGATAACCACTTCCTTCAGATCCGTAATATTGAAATGTGCTTTGATTTTAGTCTTATCAAAAGGCTTCAGTTCTGTTTGGGTATAGATGCGGGCATGTAAACCCTGTATCGATAGCAAGGCCGATTTTTTTCCGTTACTCACAAATAGTTGTTCCGTCTTAGAAATTGTTTTTTGCTCTTCCAGTATGCGATACCCGCTCCATGTAATACATACCAGCATACAGAGGTAGATTGTTTTTTTATTCAGAACAAACGGACGTTCTATGTAATATGCGACCAGCAGTACAATGCCCCAGGCTTCCATAGCAGTAAAGCTCATTGGCTGAATGGAACTGTCCGGTAGCGATGCAATATAAGCTGCGCACCAGGCAAACAGTTCTATGAGTGCCTGTGTGCCCGTAAAAATCCAGGCTGCATGCATGCCCAGGCCAACAAGAAAAATACTGAACATGCTTGCAAACAGTGCGAGTGTTGAAAGAGGAATTAAAACAAGATTAGCCGGAATGAAGTAGATAGGGAATGATTGAAAATGATATAGAATCACAGGTAGTGTCGTAATCTGTGCACACACCGTTATCGATACACCTTCGAATAAATATTTCCATATACGGTTTTCAAATACAATATGCCGGGTTATAAACTGATGTAACGTTACAATACCGATCACCGCCAGTACAGAAAGCTGAAAGCCCAGGTTCCAGAGTTGACAGGGGCTGAACCAAAGGATGAGAAGTATGCTGGTACCAAGCGTATTCAGTCCGCTGCTGCGTTTACGAAAGGTATAAGCAAGCGCAAAGACACTGCACATAATGGAAGAACGAAGCACCGATGCCGAACAGCCACTTAGTACTGTAAAATAAGCAAGTACAAATAAGGCTGTCAATAAAAAAACAAACCGGTGTTTTTGAGAAGAGCCCAAAGGAAGAAACAATAGAAAAAGAGCTTCGTAAAGTAATGCCGTATGCATGCCCGATACAGCGAGTAAATGCGATACACCACTCTTTAAAAAAGCATCCTTTGTTTCCGTGTCCAGTTCCTCTTTATATCCCAGCAGCAGGCTCTCTGCGAGGCCTTTCGATTCGCTTGTGGTAAAAATACGTGCAGTAGCTTTTTTAAACTGCCGGCGGCTGGTTTCTATCCAGCTATAAAAGAAAGCTGTAAAGCTGCTGTCCGGTTCTGTTGCAATCGTACACAGATCCAACCGTTGTGTGATACCATTGCCATACAGATACGTTTTATAGTCGAATTCTATGGGCAGGGCAGGCGGAGCAATTGCTTCAGGGACTTTACTGCAGGTAAATACATCTCCGTATGCTAACGGCAGACTGGTATCCTTGCAGCTTACCAGAAATGTTTCGGTATCAAAGAAGCGCAGCGGAGATATATTGATAACTGTTGCTTCAAACTGAATCTGAAATGCTTGTTTTCGGGGAAAAGAAGTAATGCGGCATTTTTTTACAGCCGGTACTTCTCGCATTTCCCAAAGCTGCTGCCGTACCATGCCCAGTGCCACTACAGCAACAGAAATGCTTACAAACAAATGCAGCCGGTAGCGATCTGTTGTATACACAAGCCGGTAAATGGTATAGCACAGAGCGCTCGTAGCTGTAAGTACGGCCATCCATAGTGGTATTGTGGTATAATGAGCCAGGCCGATACCGGCCGATAATAAAAGCGCATACCGAAACATCGGAACATGTTTCCGTGAAATTTCCCCCATAGCTGTTAGGTAAAAAATATTACTGTTTAACGATTCTTTTTACAACCTTGTCATCTCCGTCAGATACCAGAACAAAATATACCCCACTGGCCAGAAAAGAAAGATCAAGTTGTTTTATACTGCTATATACATTAATGTTGTTCGCCTGATACATGGATTGGCCCAATACATTATACACCAGATACTGAATGTTTTTCTTTTCATTAAATGTACTTGCAACATTTAATATGCCGCTTGTAGGGTTTGGGTAAACATTCACCTGCAAATGCGAGGAAGAATTGCTGATGTTGATATTGTCGAGGTAATATGTGTTGATCCCTTTTGAATAAGAAACAAACTTTATTCGTATGGCGAGCTTGCGGGTATACGCACTCATGTCAATTTCTGAAGTGCTCCATTCATTGCTGCTCGGATTGAAGAAAGGCCTGGGTGTTGACGAGCTGCTAAATGTGTTGCCGTAAAACGTTTGCAGTGGCTGCCATATTCCTGAGCAGTCGCTGGTAATATATACCACAACGCTGTCTGTATTGCCATTGGTTGTGCGTGGGCTATAGGCCCAGTCAAAATGCAGTACGGGCTGGCTCGACTGCTGCAGGTTCAGATACGGAGAAATATAACTGTAATGGTATTTTTGTGTAGCGGAGTCACTGTTAATGTAAATACTATCGTTAGCAACAGAAGTTGCAAAACTTCCTGTGCCATATCCGCTTACATGCGCCAGTTCAAAACCTTTGGTATATAGGCTGCCGCTGTTTGCATTGTCTGCAACCCAACCATCAGAGAGGATGTCTCCGTCTTCAAAAGACTTTTCATAAGGCGTATTAATAACATTCTCCGTTATAGTACAGCAACCCTGTGACAAAAGTATGGTCTGTCTTCTGGGA
>Ga0210397_10002768_pt1 | contig 10937 bp, 9 predicted proteins | sample IncBWH2OmetaG_FD_160126 | JGI IMG/M metagenome (GOLD analysis project Ga0210397, IMG submission 160126) | Forest soil microbial communities from Barre Woods Harvard Forest LTER site, Petersham, Massachusetts, United States - Inc-BW-H-2-O ...
GCGAAAGATATCAGTGCTGCGGAATCTCAATACATGCTTGCTAAAATTCAATACGATAAAAAGCAATATAAACAGTCGCTTGAAACACTATACGATTTCAATAATACATTTTACACATACGATTTGTGGCTGGGTAAATCGTTCCTGCTGATTGCTGAAAATTTTGTTGCGAAAGATGAAATTTTTCAGGCGAAAGAAATATTGAATTCTATTATTACAAAATCGCCCAATGCGGATATTAAGAAGCAAGCCCAGACAAGGCTGGATCAATTGAATGCAACCGATGCTACTAAAAATAAAACGAAGGAGGGTGAGAGCAATGATCAATAAACTATCGCTATTCGCCCTGTTAACTATCAGCTTTTCTTTTGCTTCATTAGCTCAAAAAGAAGGGGAGATACCTGAAACTATAATTTACAAAGACGACGAAGCAAAGCTTGATTTAGTGCCAGCTAACCGTTTCTTTGAGCAAAACCTGGATGATCAGCCTACACATGAGATTAAACCACAGGAGTACGATACAAAAGATTATTCGATCAACCCTCCGCGGTTTGATGCGAAAGTGAAAATACCAACGATGCCGGTTGATTCGCTGAATCCTATTTTGCCTAATTATCTGAAGTTCGGCGCAGGTAATTACGGAACAGTTCTGGGTGAAGTGTATCTGACTAACAAGAGAAGCGCGAGCTATTCTTATGGTACGCATTTAAAGCATTTATCTTCTTCCAAAGGTTCATTGATGAACTCAGGTAACGGGCAGGATCTGGCTGAATTTTTCGGGAGTAAATATGGAAAGGTGAATACATGGAACGGACATTTATCCTATAGTAACAATCGTTACAGATATTATGGTTTGCCTCAGACTGATTCTGTAAACAATAAAGATTCTATTAAACAAACGTATCAATTATTTCACGGTGGTATTAATACAATCAAAGCGAATATAGGAGATAAGTTTACCTATAGCACCGGCGTTGATTTCTATTATCTTACTACAAAACTTAAAGCAAAAGAATTGGAACTTCTTTGGAACGGAAAAGCGACAATGAAGCTGAATGACACCAGAAGCGCTTCAGTGGATGCCAGTATTTCTAATGCCAACCGTACAGATTCGTCATCGATAAACAGATTGTTATTGATGATAAAGCCTACATACAAATTGATTGAAGAGAATTGGGATCTTACGGTAGGTGCAACGATTAACTATTCTTCGGATACATTAAAAGGTTCTAAAGGTTTGCATTTGTATCCGGCTATTCACGCGAATTATAATTTTATACCGGGTAAGGTTACTCTCTTTGCCGGTGCCGGAGGTGGTATGGACAAAAATACGTATCGTACATTCGTTCAACAGAATCCGTATTTGGGTTCAAATGTACCATTGAGCCACACGAACAGAAAGATTGACTTGTATGTTGGTTCAACTGGGAGTATAGATAATAAAGTGAGTTATAAAGTTCAGATGAGTTATAAGGCTTATACCAATCAATATTTCTTCACGAATAGCGCAACCGATTCAAGCAAGTTTACAGCTTTATATGATAAAGCAGGATTGTTTTCTCTGGAAGGCGGATTGTTTTATGATCTGAATAAAGACTGGAGAATTTCAGCGAATGCGCTCTATAATGGCTGGCATACGGACTTGTTGGCTAAGGCCTGGCATCAACCTGCATTCCAATCTTCTTTGGGAGTTCAGTATAATTTAAAACGAAAAATATATTTTAATGCAGAAATGTATTATCTTAGTGGTATACAAGGGCTTAATTTAGAGTCGAATAAGACAGTTAAACTGGCGGATATTGCTGATTTGAGTCTAAAGACTGAATACAGATTTTCGAATAGTTTCTCGGCTTTCTTAGAATTAAATAATATATTGTCACAAAAGTACCAAAGATACCTGTATTATCAGGTTAAAGGATTTAACGTTTTGGCCGGATTGACGTATAGTTTTTAAATGACACAGATAGAAAAATATATTGCTGAATTGGTTGGTAATCACGATTGTGTGATTATCCCAGGCTTGGGTGCCTTTATTGCTCAGCCTACTTCAGCTGATATACACCCCATTACGCATAAATTTACTGCTCCTGGTCGTACACTGGGTTTCAATGCACAAATTAAAGTAAATGATGGATTGCTTGCAGCAGCAATTTCCCGTAAAGAAGGGGTTTCATTTCAGGATGCTACAGCTTCCATAGATGCATTTGTAAAACATTTCAATTCATCACTTTCATTATATAAACATTATAATTTCTCTGAAATTGGTCGCTTTTTTTATAATGTTGAAGGTAAGCTGGAGTTTGAACCGGATTATTCAATTAATTTCTCATCCGATAGTTTCGGATTTACAGATTTTATTTTTAAACCGATAGAGCGTAATACGTACGATATGAATCAACCAACCAAGCATCGCAACGCAAAAGATCTTTCTGCAGATGAACAAAAACTGAAAGAAGGAGAAAAGGAAAAATCTGCATCATTTGCCAAAATACTACTTGTATTAATGCCTTTAGTTGTATTGATCGGAGCAGCAGGATTTGTTGTTTATAACCAACAGCAAGACGTGTCTTTAGGTGGTATCAATGTGTTTGAGTCATTAGGTATTAAAAAACAAGTTGTTAAAGTTGATACAATATCTGAGGTTGTAATAGTAGATACATTAAAAAATGTTAGTGCTGAAAATATTGCTGTAATCGATTCTACAGTAGTTACAGAAGAAGTGCAACCTACCGAACCTATTGTAGAAATGCCGGTTATCGAGTCAGTAAAACCTAAAGTAATAAAAGAACACATTTCAACTGAGAAAGTAGCATCCAGCAATGTTAATTCTGGTTATTATATTATTGTTGGTTCATTTAAAAACGAGTCTAATGCGGATAAACTTTATAAGAAGCTATCTGCTGAAAATAAAGCTGCGGTTAAGTTATCTCTTGATCAAAATGGCTTTTATAAAATTGCTGTAGGTTCGTTTGATACAAAAGAAGCGGCCGCTGCTGAGCTATCTTCTTTAGAGGGTTCATATAGCGGCACCTGGATTAAGAAATTCTAAATATTAAATAATTTACTTTACAACGTTTCGTTCTATTTAATATTTAATAAACTAAACAATGACAAGACAGGAAGAAAGACAACATGAACGCAAAGGAATTATTCTCGCAATAATTTTTCATGGAAGCTTATTGCTGTTATTTTTCTTTTGGATTGTTTTAAAGCAATCGCCGAATGAGAGTGGTACCGGCATGCCAGGGATTAATATTGGTTTTAATGAATTGGGTTCAGGAGATAACAATTCAATAGATCCCGTTGCTACCCAGACTGAGCAAGCTACAGAACAGACAGAAACGACTGAAGCCACAGATGAGGCTATTCCTGTTTCAGATGATGCCAATCTTACTACATCAAACCCGAATGCTGAAACAGTAGTAAGTGAGACGAAAAAGGCACAGACAACTTCTACAGCAGTAAAACAGACACAAACAACTTCTCAGACATCGGCTACAAATACAAATGCGCAGCAAGGTACGACCACGAAGACAGGAGTAAGTTCAGGTGATGGTGATTCAAAACAAGCCGGCAATCAAGGTGACCCGAAGGGTTCATTAGATAGTAAGAATTATTACGGTGCACCCGGTCCTGGTGACGGCGGAACAGGCAACAATAGTGCATTGAGTATGGATGGATGGCACTTGAGCAGTGAGCCTAAAGTCGCCAATATAGAAAAAGAGTCTGGCAAAGTTAGCTTTATTGTTAAGATTGATAGCGAGGGAGAAATTATAAGTCTTATTGTGAAGGAAAAGCAAGTAAGCGAAGTATTAGTTAAAAGATGCGCAGACGAAATTCGCAATAAGACAGAATTTATTAAGAATAAAAATAACGGAAGTACTGCCGCAACCTCAACCGGCACAATTACATTTGTATTCCGTGTGAATTAATCCGTGCATTACAATCAAGCCATTCATTTTCTGTATACCCAATACCCTGCATTTGAAAGGCAAGGAGGATTGGCTTATAAACCAGGATTGGATAATGTTCTGAGTATCTCTGCTGCTTTTGGTGATCCACATAAAGCTTTTAAATCTATTCATGTAGCAGGTACCAACGGAAAGGGCAGCAGTTCAAGTATGCTGGCTGCCATTCTTCAAAGTGCGGGCTATAAAGTAGGGTTATATACATCACCACATATTCATGATTTTACCGAACGTATCCGTGTCAATGGAGAACCCATTCCTCAAATAGAAGTAGTTGATTTTGTTGAGAATAATACGGGAATATTCGATCAGTTTAAGCCTTCTTTTTTTGAGATAACAACCATTCTGGCTTTTCGCTGGTTTGCAAAACAACAAGTAGACATTGCAATTATAGAGACGGGCATGGGTGGCAGATTGGATGCAACTAACATCATTCACCCTGAAGTATCTTTGATTACTAATGTGAGTCTCGATCATACACAATTTTTGGGGAATTCTATTCAGGAGATTGCCGTTGAAAAAGCAGGTATTATAAAACATCAGGTACCAATTGTTATTTCAGAATTGCAGGAAAGCCTCATGCCCATTTATGAGATAAAAGCAAACGAATTACATGCGCCATTGCTGAAGGCTTATGAATACTATTATTGCGATACGGTTATTCAGGGAAATAATAAAAATAGTTTAGATATAGTTAGACTTGATACACATTATACATTTAAACTTGAAACAGATCTTCAGGGGACTTATCAAATTAAGAATGTGATCGGTGTGTTGAGTGTGATTGATGTATTAAAGAGTATTGGCTGGAATATAACTGATCGTTCAATACAGGAAGGCTTGGCTCATGTTCAGATCTTGACAGGTTTTAAAGGACGTTGGCAGATTATTTCTCAGCAGCCTTTGATTGTTCTGGATGCAGCACACAACGAAGCCGGAATGGAGTTCTCCATGAAACAATTAAAAGCACTAAATAAAAACATCCATATTATAATGGGCATGGTAAAAGATAAGGATATTACTCAGGTATTATCCTTATTACCTGTGCAGGCAACATATTATTTTTGTCAGGCTGATTCTCCACGGGCCATGCCTGCTGAAGAGATACAGCAACTGGCTTTGCAATCAGGTATTCACGGAGCTGTAATACCTGATGTAACGATTGCTTTAGCAACAGCCAGAAATAATGCCGGCACAGATGATGTGATCTGGGTAGGCGGAAGTTTGTATGTATTAGGCGAATTAGTATTGAATAAATAGATGGCACGCAAAAAATTAATGCGTTTTAAGTGGAACGAAGAAGTTCACAATCTTTTTCAGCCAGAAAAAGAAAATTATAAAGCGTATAAAGGGAACTGGAAGGAATATTTTAAAAATACAAATCCGGTTATATTAGAAGTAGGTTGCGGCAGAGCCGAATATACTACTGGTTTGGCAGCGTTGTTTCCTGAAAACAATTACATTGGTTTAGATATTAAAGGAGCCAGATTATGGAAAGGTAGTTCGCTGGCCGTTGAACAAAGTTTGCATAATACAGCCTTTATTCGAACCAAGTTACAGAATCTTGAAGAGTTCTTTGAACCAGGAGAAGTATCGGGAGTATGGATTACTTTTCCGGATCCTAAGCCTAGAGAAAGTGAAGCCAAGCTTCGTTTGTCGGGCCTTCGTTTTATGAATATCTACAGAAGATTAATGCCAAAGGGAGGGAAGGTTTATTTTAAAACAGATAACAGAGAATTATTTGACCACACGCTGGAGGTGCTTACAAATCCTGATCTGAAAATAAAGGATCTTGTATTTACCCACGATTTATATAAGTCAGATTATTTGCAGGAACATTACGGAATTCAGACAACGTATGAGAAAACGTATTTGAATCAAGGTGTACAGATTAACTATTTAAAATTTGAGTTTTTGCCCTTGTAAAACATTTCGTTAAGTCTTAAAAAGGCTCTGTATACAATATGTACAGAGCCTTTTTAATTATAAAATCTTAAAGCCGGCAGTGAACATAAACATGTTTGTATACATTCTATTTGCCGATTGATCAATATCTGATAGACCTCTCTGATACCTCGCATCGAATGTAAACTTCCATAGATCTATTCCGATACCCGCATTCAGGTTGATGGAGCTGCTTGCTGCATCAGGACTTAAAGAAGGATCACCGCGTTTATATTTTAATGAATTGACATTTGCATAACTTGGACCGGCGAATATACGCATGTGCGTGAGGTCTGTGAATTTGAAAAAACGATAGCCTAATAAAAGATCAAAATTTACTTCTTGCAATTTTGCATCTGTAGTAGCTTGATTAAAATCAAAAGATGAACTATTATGTAAATAATAAACGTTTGGTTGTACATACCACTTTTTAATATCAACACGCATAAAGCCTCCTAAAGCATAACCTGAACCTGCTGCATTGTTACTGAATTTTGAATTGTCAAGAGACGATGTAGAATAGCCCGCCATAGGGCCAAAGGTGAAAATCTTTTGAGCGCAGGTAATCTGTACGATTAAAAATGTGCAAATAACTAAAAGGAGTTGTTTCATAGCTTGGTTTGTTTTGAATATTACTAAGTTATAAAAATACTTTCTGTAAAATTATCAAACCGATATTATTTTAAGTTGAACAAATATTCTATTAAAAGGTTTGAAAACTATATAATGTGCGATCCGGATAAATGGTTTTTCGCTACTATAAATAAACTCGAAAAATATGTGTATTTTTGAGGAAATTATTTAGTATGTCGGTGTTGGTAAAAGACTTAGTTAAGATATATGGAACTCAGCATGCTGTGGATGGAATCTCATTTACAGCCGCTAAGGGACAGATTACAGGGTTCTTAGGTCCGAATGGTGCTGGTAAATCGACCACCATGAAGATTGCTACGTGTTTTATACCTCCATCTTCAGGTTCTGTTGAAGTATGCGGCTATAATGTTGAAACCTCACCAATTGAAGTGAGACAACAGATCGGGTATTTGCCCGAACATAATCCTTTGTATTTAGATATGTACGTACAGGAATACCTGAAATTTGCCGGCGGCCTTTATGGTATGAAAGGTACATCCTTGCAGAAACGGATTGTGGAAATGATTGAGCTCTGTGGGTTAGGAGTTGAGCAATATAAAAAAATAGGGGCTTTATCTAAAGGATATCGTCAGCGTGTTGGTTTGGCGCAGGCACTAATACACGATCCACAGGTATTAATTTTAGATGAACCAACAACAGGTTTAGATCCGAATCAGATTCTTGAGATTAGAAAAGTAATTAAAAGTATTGCCAAAGATAAAACTGTAATATTCTCTACGCACATCATGCAGGAAGTTCAGGCATTATGTGATCAGGTAATTATTATTAATAAAGGGCGTATTGTAGCCGATAAAACAATTGCTGAAATTCGTAATTTGAATACAGCTGTTAAAATCATTCGATTAGAATTCACCGAACAGGTAGAGATTACACAATTTAATGCATTTGAGTTTGTTTCTGATGCGCGTCATATTCAAGGAAACGTATACGAATTGATTGTGACAACGGAAGCAGACACAAGACCCCTGATTTTTAAAGCCTGTGCTGAAAAAGGATGGACACTCATAGAAATGAAAGTTGAAGAACAATCACTGGAAAGTGTGTTCAGAGAATTAACTTCTAAAATATAATTGACTCTATGTGGAACATATTCCAAAAAGAAATAGCCGTTTTTCTTAATTCATTAATTGCTTACTTAGTAATACTTGTATTCTTAACCTTTATCGGAATATTCATGTGGGTATTGCCGGAAAGCAGTATACTGGATTATGGTTATGCAGAAATGGACACATTGTTTTCTTACGGTCCGTTAGCCTTCTTATTGTTGATTCCCGCAATTACAATGCGATCTTTTGCAGAAGAAAAAAAAGATGGAACGATTGAATTACTGCTTACCAAACCCATTAGTGATTGGTCGTTGCTGTTAGGGAAATATCTTTCTGCCTGTGCGCTGGTTGCTTTCGCGCTTGTGCCAACAATATTGTATTATATTTCAGTATATAAATTAGGAAAACCAGTAGGCAATATTGATTCAGCTGCCGTTGGGTCATCGTACATAGGTTTGTTTTTATTAGGTTGTGTGTATACTTCTGCGGGTATTTTTGCTTCGTCTATCAGTTCGAATCAAATAGTATCATTTATTATTGCACTGCTGCTATGTTATCTTATTTATAACGGGTTTAATCATTTAGCAAGTTTAGATCTGTGGGAAGGTTCCGCCGTTACATTATTGCCTTTCGGTTTAGATTACCATTACAATGCATTAAGTAAAGGCGTAGTTGATTCCAGAAATGTGTTTTATTTTTTAACGGTGATAGGTATTATGCTATTGTCAACTCAATTAATTCTAAGCAGCAGAAAGTGGTAAGCGACGTGAAGAAAAAAAACGATATATTAGAATATATATTTCTCATAGCCATATTGGTATTTGTAAATATCATTTTGTCGGAACATTTTTTTCGACTGGATTTTACGCAAGATAAACGTTACTCCATTTCACCAGTTTCTCAAAAGGTCTTAGGTTCATTGGATGGTGATGTATATGTCGAGATTTTTCTGGATGGAGAATTAAGTCCGGATTATGAAAGATTAAAAAAATCGATCAAAGAAAAGCTCGATCAATTTAAAGCATATTCAAATAATAAATTAGAATATCGTTTTATTGATCCGTCTGCGGAAGAAGACAAGCAGATGCGTGAACGCGGCTTTACACTGATTGCGCAAAGAGGAATTAAACCAAAATATTTTTTAGAGGAAAAGAACGGACAAAAGACAGAGAAATTTATTTTCCCGGGTGCTATAGTAAGTTATAAGCAAAACGAAACTCCCGTTCAGTTTTTGAAAGGTAATAAAGTACAGTCTGATGAGGAACAATTGAATCAGGCTGTTGAAGGAGTAGAGTTTGAGCTGTTGAAAGCTATCCGGAAATTAAGTATTACAGAATATAAATCTATAGCTATCATTGAAGGGCATGGTGAGCCTGCTAAAGAAAATCTGGAAGATATTACCAATAGTCTGAATGAATTTTATGCGGTGCAGCGGATCCGCTTAGATAGTTTGAATGCATTGAAGAATTTTGAAATGGTCATGATTATTGGCCCGCAAACAGCATATACCGAGAAAGAGAAATTTATTCTGGATCAATTTATTGCTAATGGTGGAAAAGCGATGTTTATCTATGATGCCATTGATATTCGAAAAGATAGTTTGAGAAACGGAGAAACATTTGGATTAAGTAAAAATCTAAATCTCGACGATATGCTGTTTAAGTATGGTGTCCGAATGAATCAAACAGTAGTCGAAGATATGAATTGCGCCAAGACTGTTATTCAAACTGGTTTGAATGGTGAAATGCAAGCGGTGAATTTTCCATATTATCCTGTTGTATATCAATTCAGCCAACACCCGATTGTAAAGAATATGGACGCTGTAGTACTGCGGTTTGCAGGTTCAATAGATACCGTTAAAGCAGTTGGTATTAAAAAGACACCATTGATTCAGACGTCTGCTCAATCAAAAGAAATTCAGGTGCCTTTTCAGATTGATCTGGATGCATTGAAAAATAATCCTGGCCCGGAAACATTTAATAGTGGAAGTAAAACAGTAGCCTGTTTACTGGAAGGTTCGTTTGCATCATTATACAAGAGCAGGCCTGCACCGATTGAAGGTATACAGGCTGTCTCTGCTGTGCAGCCATCAAAGATTCTTGTGTGTGCAGATGTTGATATGATCCGCAATGAGTATGATGTTAAACGCAACATACCTGTGCCGCTGGGTTATGATCGGGACATGCGTTACATATTCTCAAATAAAGAATTTGTAATGAATGCCGTTGATTATTTGATGGAAGAAGAATTACTTCTGGTTCGGGAAAAAGAAGTCGTATTGCGTCCATTGAATGCACAGAAAATTAAGACTGATAAAAAATATTGGCAAATAGTAAATATAGGCTTGCCGATTCTTTTGGTATTACTCTACGGAATTGGTCGCTATATGTGGCGTAAAAAGAAATACGGCACTCCACGCAACGTTTAAATAAGATTATGCTTACAGGTATTACAACTCGTGTTAAAATATTGTTTTTGCTGACAATTGTTACAGGTGCAGGTGCATGCTGGACATTATTCAGCAAGGGTAAAGCGGGCAAGCCTGTATATGCTGATTTCGCTGCTATTGATACAACAGATATAATTAAAGTTGCTTTTACATCGGCAGGAGAGACACATTATGTAGCTCCTAAAAACAATGCAGTTTGGTTTATAGATTCTAAATACGATGTTCGCAAAGATATTATAACCACAATGAAATTAGGGCTTGCACGCATGGATGTAAAGATGCCGGTTGCAAGTGAATTAAGAGCAGATGTTAAAAAGCGTTTGTTATCGGATGGGGTGCATGTTCAGGTTCAAACCGAACAAGGTGAAAAGGAGTTCTGGGTATTGACAAATGATAATGATAATAACAGTTCCTACTTTATTAGTTCCATAGATGCTGAACCCTATATAATCTATGTGCCTGGCTTTACCGGAGATTTAACAGATCTGTTTAAGCTTAAAGCAGGAGACTGGAGAAATAAGGCACTCTTTAGAAACCTTCCGGGAGGAATCGAAGAGATTACACTTTCGTATCAGTCATCTCCTAAAGATGGGTTTGTTATTAAACAGAATTTGAACCGTTATGAAGTTATTGACATGCCGGCTGTAGATTCCACTCGTTTATTCACATATTTAAGCTTGTTTCAACATATAAATGTTGAGAACTACCTTGTTGATAAGCAAAAAGATTCTGTGGAATACTTGTTGAAAGCACAGAAGCCTGAGGTTATTTTGTCTGTATTGGATCTGGATAAATCACGCTCTAAAACCATTCAGATATATAAAGCATTACCCGGAACAAAATCTTTGTATGCAAGAGTTGTGGATAACGGAGAGT
>Ga0210397_10002771_pt1 | contig 10931 bp, 10 predicted proteins | sample IncBWH2OmetaG_FD_160126 | JGI IMG/M metagenome (GOLD analysis project Ga0210397, IMG submission 160126) | Forest soil microbial communities from Barre Woods Harvard Forest LTER site, Petersham, Massachusetts, United States - Inc-BW-H-2-O ...
AGGGCGAGCGCCTCGACTGGACCTCGCCAAGCTTGTGCAGCCCAGGCGGCATCGCCCTTCAAGGCGCTGCGGGCGCCGAGCAGCCCGACCCGCACGGGCCAGCCCGCTTCCTGCAGATGGCGCGCCGCCACGAAGCCGTCGCCACCATTGTTGCCGGGGCCGCACAGGACCACGACGGGCCGCGGCCGATGGCGGCCCAGCACGGCATCGGCGACAGCCCTGCCTGCCGCTTCCATGAGATCGGTCCCCGGCACGCCGCCGGCGATGGCGGCGGCATCGGCGCTGGCCATCTCGGCACAGCTCAAAAGGACGAGGTCGTCGTGGGGAGCGAGTTCGCGCACTTTCGGCTCAAAGGCCCTGGCGCAAGTGGGATTGGGGCGGCCGACCGGAATTGAACCGGCGACATCCAGAATCACAATCTGGCGCTCTAACCAACTGAGCTACGGCCGCCACCGTGGGTCGCTCCCGACGAAGCGCGCCTTCCTACGCTTGCCCGGCCGGAGCGTCAAGAAACCGGCGTCGGCGGCAGCAGGCGGTCGATGGCGTGGATCCACACCTGGCAGGCTTCGGCGAAGGAGAGGCCGTTATACTCCCGCATGCGCGCCCAGCTTTCGAAGTCGATCAGGGTTTCGATGGCGATCAGGATTTGCCGGCGCTCGACCCCGCCAAGCGCCGCAAGCTCGGACGGATACATCAGCTCGATGCGCTTGAGGACGGCCTGCCGCACCAGAGCGATGCGCGCGTTGAGTTCCTCCGAATCGCCCTTGTTGGCATTGAGCGCGCGCCACAACGGCAGCCACTGCTCGCAAATCCAGCCGCGCGTTTCGACATGGGCCTTGAGGCGCGCCTGCCGGTCGCCGTCGAGGTCGCGCGGCACCGCCTGCGCATTGCCCTGCGTGAAGGCGTAGTCCGTCGCCGCCACGCGCAGGGCGTGCAGGTCGGGAAAGCGTTCGAACACCGAGCGCACCGAATAGCCCGCCCGTTCGGCGATCCGCGCGGCCGTGGGGACCTGCGGATCCTCGCGCAACAGCGTCAGGTAGGCTTCGATGATCAACTGCTTGGTTCGCACGCTGCGCAGGCGGCGACCATCGATCCGAGCGGATGTGGAAGGTGCTACGGGCAAGGAACTTTCGGGCGGTATTGCGAATTGTTCGCGTCGCGCACCGAATTGTACCGAGTGCGCCGGGTTGACGCCAGACGTTCCAGCCTGCCGGTGCTACGCGGCAAGCGGTGTCGGCGGAAGCAGCCGGTCGATGGCCTGCGTCCATGCCGCGCAGGCCTCGTCGAACGACAGGCCGAAGAACTCCTGCATCCGTGCCCAGCTTTCGACGTCGACCAGCGCCTCGAGCACGATCAGCAGGTGCCGGCGCTCGCTGTCCGACAGGGTCGAGAGCTCCGGGGCATACATCAACTCCAGGCGGCCGACGAGACGTTCGCGCAAGCCGACAACGCGCTGCCTGAGCTCCGGCGATTCACCCTGGTTCACGACGAGCGAACGCCACAGCGGCAGCCACCGCTCGCAGGTCCGCCCCCGCTTCTCGACCTGGGTCCGGATGCGGGTCTGCCGGTCGCCGTCGGTATCGCGTGACGGCGCCAGCGCCGCGACCTGGACCAGCGCATAGTCGACCGCCGCCACCTGCAGGCTGTGGATATCGGGAAAACGCTCGAACACCGAGCGCACGGAATAGCCGGCGCGCTCGGCGATCTGGGCGGCCGTCGGCACCTGTGGCGACTTCTCGCTCGCAAGCGCCAGATAGGCCTCGATGATCAATTGCTTGGTCCGCAGGCTGCGCAGGCGGCGGCCGTCGATCCGGGAGGTCGTGGGAGTAGGGTGTCTGGACAAGGCTGTTTCGGTCTCAGCTATTGACGCCACCATCTTCTGCACCATCGCCATCCCACGTTGCCCGGCGCAGCGTCAAGCAGCCGGCGTCGGCGGCAGCATGCGGTCGATGGCGCTGATCCAGACAGTGCAGGCTTCCTCGAAGCTCAAGCCATGCATTTCGCGCATCCGCTCCCAGCTCTCGATGTCGGTGATGGCTTCGAGCGCGACCAGCATGTACTTGCGCTCCTGCTCGCCCAGTGTCGCAAGCTCAGGTCGGTACATGACCTCCAATCGCTCGATGGTCCGTTCGCGGCTGATGCGAACCCGCAACTTGAGTTCCTCGTCGTCGGCGACGCTGGCGAGAAGCACGCGCCACAGCTTCACACCTCTTTCGCAGGTCCCAGCGCGGGTCTCGACCTGGGACCTGATGCGCGTCTCGCGGTCGCCCTCGACATGGCGCGCCGGCGCGAGGGCGGCAGCCTGCGCCAGGCTGTAATCCGCCGCAGCGACGCGCAACTTGCTGAGATCGGGAAAGCGCTCGAAGATCGATCGCACGGAATAGCCGGCGCGGTCGGCGATCTGCGCCGCGGTCGGCATCGCCACCATGGGGTTCTCCCGCAGCAAGGCGAGGTAGGCCTCGATGATCAACTGCTTGGTGCGCTCGCTGCGCAGGCGGCGACCGTCGATCCGGGCGGACTTGGGGGAAAGCGGTGTGGACACGGCGCTAACGTTGGGGCCGATGCTGCCAGAGGCCTTGACGTGAACTTGTAGGTTTTCGCACAGACCGCTGCAAAATATCGGCGACGGCCGAGCACAAGTATCAAATATATCGACAGCGGAGTCGGCGCTGCAAATGTATCGATTGCAACGCGGGCGGCGGCGATACCTGGACCGGGCGTAAGTGGCTGTTTTACCTGCTGAAATGCCGGCTCAGCCGGCCGACTGCGCTGTCCAGCGTGGCGTCGTTCTTGCAGAAACAAAATCGCGCGAAATGGCGAGGCGCCTGCCCCGGGTCGTCGTAGAAGGCGCTGACCGGGACCGCGGTGACGCCTGCCTCGACGGTGATGTGACGGCAGAAATCCTCGTCGGTGCCGTTGAAGCCCAGCGGCCGGAAGTCGGTGGTCACGAAATAGGTGCCGTGCGCCGGCAGCACCTCGAAGCCGATGTCGGTCAGCGCCTTGCCCAGCCGATCCCGCTTGCGTTGCATGTCGGCGGCCAGGGTCGCGAAATAATCGTCGTCCAGGCGCAGTCCCGTCGCCGCGCCCCACTGCAGGTTGGGCGGGGTGGTGAAGGTCATGAACTGGTGGGTCTTGGCGATGGCCTTCATCAATTCGGCGGCGGCGGTGACGTAGCCGACCTTCCAGCCGGTCAGGCTGAAGCTCTTGCCGGCCGAACCGATGCGCACGGTGCGCTCGCGCATGCCGGGCAGTGCCATGATCGACAGGTGCCGCTTGTCGTCGAAGATGATGTGCTCGTAGACCTCGTCGCACACGGCATAGGCGTCGTGCTCGAGACAAAGCCCGGCGATGAAGTCCAATTCCGCGCGGTCGAAGACCTTCGCGCAAGGGTTCATCGGCGTGTTGAACAGGATCAGCTTGGTGCGATCGCTGAACGCGGCCGCCAGCTCGTCGCGCGGCAGCCGCCAGGTCGGCGGCTCGAGCCGCACCAGCCGCGCCGTGCCGCCTGCGCGGCGCACGATCGGCAGATACGAATCGTAGAGCGGCTCGATCAGCACCACTTCGTCGCCCGGCTCGATCAGGCCGAACAGGCAGTCGCCCAGCGCTTCGGTCGCGCCTGAGGTCACCAGCACCTCGCTCTGCCAGTCGATGTCGAGGCCTTGGAACCGCTTGGCATGCTGGGCGACGGCCTGGCGCAGCTCCGGAATGCCCATCATCGGCGGGTACTGGTTGTGACCGCTCACCAGATAGTCTGCGGCGGCCGTGCGCACGACCTCCGGTCCCTTGTCGTCAGGAAAGCCCTGGCCGAGATTGACCGACTGGTGTTCCCGGGCGAGCGCGGACATCACCTCGAAAACCGTCGTTCCAAGGCCGGACATCAGTGAATTGGCGGGCTTCATGAAGGATCTCGCTCCTGATCTCGTCTTGCGCAGATTTTTGCCTAATATTTGCTCAATTCGCCCGTTTCCCGATCACTTCTGAGCGGTATTCACAAGCGACCGGTGTGGAGAACTCTGGTACGGAAACTGCTTCCTTCAGTCGATACGGGCTGTCTTGACCGGCGGCACCGGCGTCGGTGCGCGGGGGTGTCTCAAGCCAATGAAGAAGATCGAAGCGATCATCAAGCCCTTCAAGCTCGATGAGGTGAAGGACGCCCTCAATCAGATCGGACTGAAAGGGATCACCGTCCTGGAAGCCAAGGGCTTCGGCCGGCAGAAAGGCCACACCGAACTCTATCGCGGCGCCGAATACGTCGTCGACTTTCTGCCGAAAGTGAAGATCGAGCTGATCATCGAGGACGAGATGGTCGAGAAGGCGGTCGAGGCGATCCGCAACTCGGCGCACACCGGCCGCATCGGCGACGGCAAGATCTTCGTGTCGCGCATCGACGACGCCATCCGAATTCGTACTGGCGAGCGCGGCGACGCCGCCGTATGAAAACGCCGCCTTTGGGGGCATGAGGACGTAGACCACAAAAAGAGGGACGGACGAAATATGGACGCGAAACAGGTTCTCGCGATGATCAAGGAAAAGGACGTCAAGTTCGTTGACTTCCGCTTCACCGATCCGCGCGGCAAGTGGCAGCACACGGCACGCATGGCCTCCGCCACTGACGAAGGCTCGTTCGTCGATGGCGTGATGTTCGACGGCTCTTCGATCGCCGGCTGGAAGGCGATCAACGAGTCCGACATGATCCTCATGCCCGACCCCGCCACCGCCGTGCTCGATCCCTTCACCGCGCAGACCACCCTGCTCGTGAACTGCGACGTCGTCGAGCCGTCGACCGGCCAGCTCTATGCCCGTTGCCCGCGTTCGACCGCCAAGCGCGCCGAGGCGTTCATGAAGTCGTCGGGCATCGGCGACACCGCCGTGTTCGGCCCCGAGCTCGAGTTCTTCGTGTTCGACGACGTCCGCTTCGATGTGCAGATGAGCGGCAGCTTCTACAAGCTGACCTCGAGTGAATCGCCGTGGAACTCCGGCGCCGAGTACGAAGGCGGCAATATGGGCCATCGGCCGGGCATCAAGGGCGGCTATTTCCCGGTGCAGCCGGTCGATTCGATGAACGACCTGCGCGCCGAGATGATGACGGTCTGCACCGACATGGGCCTCACCATGGAAATCCACCATCACGAGGTGGCGCCCAGCCAGAACGAGCTGGGCTTCCGCTTCGACACCCTGGTGAAGACCGCCGACAACGTGCAGAAGTACAAGTACACCCTGCACAACGTCGCCCACAGCTACGGCAAGACGCTGACCTTCATGCCCAAGCCGCTCTATGGCGACAACGGCTCGGGCATGCATTGCCACCAGTCGATCTGGAAGGACAACAAGCCCTTGTTCGCGGGCTCGGGCTACGCCGACCTGTCGGAGACGGCGCTCTACTACATCGGCGGCATCATCAAGCACGCCAAGGCGCTCAACGCCTTCTGCAACGCCAGCACCAACTCCTACAAGCGCGTCGTCCCGGGCTTCGAGGCGCCGGTGCTGCTGGCCTATTCCTCGCGCAACCGCTCGGCGTCGTGCCGCATCCCCTACGTGTCATCGCCCAAGGGCAAGCGCGTGGAAGTGCGCTTCCCCGACTCGTCGGCCAACCCCTATCTCGCCTTTGCGGCGATGCTGATGGCCGGCATCGACGGCATCCAGAACAAGATCCATCCGGGCGACCCGATGGACAAGAACCTGTACGACCTGCCGCCGGAGGAACTCGCCAAGGTACCGACGGTCGCGGGCTCGCTGCGCGAGGCGCTGAACAGCCTCGACGCGGACCGCACCTTCCTGACCAAGGGCGGCGTGTTCACCGACGACCAGATCGACGCCTACATGGAACTCAAGTGGGAAGAGGTCTACGCCTGGGAACACCAGCCGGCGCCGGTCGAGTACAAGATGTACTATTCGGTCTGATCGCTTCGATCTTTCGGATCATGGAAGGGCCCGCGAAAGCGGGCCCTTCTTTGTTGGAGAAGGGCCGCCGGTCGTGCGACTCTGCCGGCAACAGCGAAGGGAACGAGACGCATGGCGGGCTGGATGGACGAAGCGATGGAGACCCTGCGCCCCTGGATCGGCAGGGTGCGTATGGTCGAGGACGATATCGGCCTGATGGCGGTGCGGCGCGCCGCCGGCACGTTCGACATGGATCCGGCAAGCTTCAAGCCCGGCAGCGAGCTGCCGCCGCACTGGTTCGGCCTGTTTTTCGCCGAAACCGTGCATCAGCGCGACATCGGCCCGGACGGCCATCCCAACAGAGGCGTCGTGCTGCCGCCCATCCCCATGCCGCGCCGCATGGGCGCCGGCCGCCGGGTGAAGATCGCGGGGCCCCTGCGGGCCGGCGAACCGGCACTCAAGAAGGCCGAGGTCGTCAATATCGCTCCCAAGACCGGCCGCTCGGGCGACATCTTCGTCCTCACCATGCGCCACACGATCGAGCAGCACGGCAAGACGCTGGCGGTCGACGAATTCGACGCCATCTACCGGCCGGCCGTGCCGCCGGGACAAAAGACCACGGCGACCGTGCCCGTCCCGGCGCACACCGACCATGCCTGGAGCGACACGACCAGGCTCAGCAACGCGCTCAACTTCCGCTACTCCGCCCTCACCTGGAACGCTCATCGCATCCATTACGACGGCGACTACACGCGGAGCGAGGAAGGCTATCCGGCGCTGGTTTCGAATGGCGGCCTCAGCATGCATCTCATGGTCAATGCCGCCCTGCGTCACGGCACGGGAACGCTCACCGCCTTCACCGCCCGCCTCGTGCATCCGCTGTGGGTCGGCGACCTGATCGAGGTCCGCGGCGAGGCGCAGAAGGACGGCCATCTCAAGATCTGGGCGGCCGACAAGAACGGCGTGCTGTGTGGCGAGATGGCGCTGGAGTTTCGGGCGTGAGCGGTGGTCCGCTCGCGGGCGTCCGCGTCGTCGACCTGACGACGATCGTCGTCGGGCCGATCTGCACGCGCACGCTCGCCGACTACGGCGCCGACGTCATCAAGGTCGAGGCGCCCGGCGGCGATCTTTTACGCACCATGGCAGAAGGCAGCCGCCAGCCCGGCATGTCCGGCAAGTTCATCAACTTCAACCGCAACAAGCGCTCGATCGTCCTCGATCTCAAGAAGCCGGACGGACACGCTGCCCTTCTTCGGCTGATCGCCCGCGCCGACGTCTTCGTGAGCAATGTGCGGCCGGAGGCGCTCGCCCGCGCCGGCCTCGATCATGCGACCCTCACCAAGGACAATCCGAGACTGATCCACTGCTCGATCCTGGCCTTCGGACGGGGCGGCCGTTACTTCAACCGGCCGGCCTATGACCCCGTCATCCAGAGCCTGTCGGGCGTGGCCGGAACGCTCGCCCGCGCGACCGGCGAGCCGCGTTTCGTGCCGATGGTCATGAGCGATCACACGAGTGGCCTGATCGCCGCCCAATGCATCGGCTTCGCGCTGTACCGGCGCGAGAAGACCGGCCGCGGCGAGGCGATCGACGTGCCGATGCTCGAGAACATGGCGTCGTTCGTGGCCAGCGAACATCTCGGCGCCGCGACCTTCGATCCGCCAGTCGGACCGACCGGCGACGGCCGGCTGCTCAACCCAAACTACCGTCCCCTGCCGACCAAGGACGGCTACATGACCATCCGGCCCAACACCAACGCCCAGGCCTTCGCCTTCTTCGACGCGATCGGCCGGCCGGAGCTCAAGACCGATCCCCGCTTCAACAGCGCCGCGGCGCGCACAAAAAACGCCGCCGCCTACTTCGAGGTCCACAAGGAGGGGCTTGCGCAAAAGACGACCGACGAATGGGTCGAACTTTTCGACAAGCTCGACGTTCCGGCAGCCCGCTACAACTCGATCGACGACCTGCTGACCGATCCGCATCTCAAGGATGTCGGCTTCTTCAAGGAAGAGGATCATCCGTCGCAAGGCCGCCTGCGGCGCACGCGGCTTGCCAACACCTTCTCCGGCGGCGCGCGGAACGACGAGACCCACGCCCCGCTGATGGGCGAGCAGACCCGCGACATCCTGGCCGAAGCCGGCTACGCCCAGGCCGAGATCGAGGCCCTCCTGGCCGCCGGCGCCGCCAGCTAGAGGAGCGTCGTGAGCAGGCGCAGCCCTAAGCCCGTGTACCCGCCACAGGGGCGCAGGCGATGGCAAGCGCGGGCGACTCTTCGCTTCCGCGCCTGTCGACGCTCGCCTGTGCCCTGTCGATGGCGGTCAGGTCATTGGATCGATAGTCGAGGATCGGATCCTTGAATCCTACCGCGCCACCGGTTAGCCGCGGACAACCGGAGGCGGTGGCGGTGGCGGCGGTGGCGGAGCGGCAGCCGGTTGCGGCGGCGGCGGGGCCGGCTGCGAGGCGCATCCCGCGAGCAGCGCCGCCGGAATCACGACGGCAAGCAGCGCGGCATTACGCAACCGCCTGAGGCGAGCGATTTTTTCGGCAACATCGGACATCCGTTTCCTCCACAGTTGAGGGACTGAAGGACAATACAACAATCGGAACACAACTGACAGCTGAGGTAAACGTCAAAGGGGGCATTCTGGTTCCCGCCCATGGCACAAAATATCGGCTTTGGTCACCGCAACCCACCACGGATCGGCCCCCGACGGCGGGCGTACGGAGGTCGATCAATGAAAACCTTGCTTTTGCTACCGTTTGAAGCAAGCTCGTTGTGGAGGGCACGATTTGTTCTAGAGGTCATCGTGTGAAAGTTTTGTGCAACCTCGATTCGGAACCGCGAATGCGTATCGCCATTTTCCACCAGCGGCAGCGCAAGCCGCGGCAGGATCACGCTATCGGTGAGGCTATCTTGTTCCCATCCTGCATCTTCTCGACGAGAAGCCGTCCGCTATGCGTCGCACTGATTGCAGGCGGTGTGATTGCGCTCGCCGCAGCATGTGCGCCTGCCGAGCCGACAGTTCTTGCGGCGGACCAGGAGCCGGCCGTAGCTCTCGTGTCTGCACAGCCCACCCCGATGGCAGCGCATGCCAACACCAGACTCGACGCACTGATCGAGAGCGCGCCCAAGTCAGTCGTCGCGGGTGAACAGCTGAACGTCGAATTACTGCGACGCTTCTACGCCCGCCATGGCTTTGCGCCCGTCTGGACGACCCGGCAGTCGCAAGCGAATTCACTGATCGATGCCCTGTTGCGCGCCGGCGATCATGGCCTCGACCCTGAACTGTTTCACGCAAATTTGCTGCGATCGCCGGAAGCATTGCCGACGCTCGACCGGGAACTGTTGCTGTCGAACGCCTTCCTCTCCTATGCCGACGCCCTGGCGCGCGGGATCATGCCGATTGAGCGCCGAAGAGATGACGAGTTCTTGACGCCCGAGCCGATCGATGTCGCTGCCGCACTCGACACCGCGATCAGCAGCCCCGATCCCGCGGCAGTGATCGAAGCGCTGGCACCGACGACGCCGACCTACCGGCTCCTGCGCCAGGCTCTGCAGGATCTTCACGCCGGTATCGCGGTCCGCGGCACGACCGCGACGATCCGCTTACGCGAGATTGAGGTAAACCTCGAACGCGAACGCTGGCTGCCGCGGCGGCTGCCGGCGGACCGCGTCTGGGTCAACGTTGCCGACGAACGGGTGGTGCTGTATCGCGACGATCGGCCGGTCTTCTCCACGCGGGTCATTGTCGGCCAAGACGAGAGACGCAATCAGAGCCCGGAGTTCCAGGCCTCAATCGACGGGATTTTGTTCAACCCGCCCTGGAACATCCCGGACTACATTGCCACCGACGAGATCCTGCCGCTGATCCGTCGCGACCCGAATTATTTGGCGCGGCACAACATGGTCATGCTGCCCGATGGCGGGCTGCAGCAGCTGGCGGGAGTCAACTCGGGGCTCGGACAACTGATGTTCGAGATGAGGAACAAATTCGACGTTTACTTGCACGATACCCCGTCTAAGAATCTGTTCAGCCGCGACGACCGCCGCATCAGTCATGGATGCATCAGGGTGGAGGATCCACAGAAGTTGGCCGCTCTGCTGATGCGGCAACCGCTCGATGCAATCAATCAAACGATCGCGACCGGCGACACCACCCGAAGCGATCTGCCAGAGCCCGTGCCGGTATTCGTGGCGTACGAGACCGCGTTCGCGGATGCCGATGACAGGTTGCAATTTCGCGCGGATATATATGGACGCGACGCCGAGATCTGGCAGCACCTGGATCCGAAGAGGCGAGCGGTGGCGGAACGCGAGGCGCCCGACCAACGCGGGCGCTGAGATTCCACGTCTAGACCGGGCGATCACCCTCGATCAGCACGCGCTGCATGACCCTGTTCTCGCCGACCGGGTAGTCGAGCATGACGCGATGCGGCGTGTCGTAGCCGTGGACGGCGCGCAGCCCGTCGATCCGCCGGCGCAACGTCTCGGGCAGCGCCTCGTAGACCGAGTGCATGTTGCAGAACCAGGTCGCCCCGCCGCGGCTCGGGATTTCGATGCCGTGCAGCAGGGTCGCCTTGGCGGGCGTGGCGAAATACGAATCGTCGGTGTGCCAGTCCTCGGCCCGCAGCGCCGTCTTGTCGGTCGTGCCGTCGATCTTGAGCGTGCTCACCATGATCGACACTTCGGGCGCCGCGCCGCTGCGCTTGTAGCGCAGCAGCTGGGTCTGCGGCTTGCCGAACGCCCGGGCGAAGCCCAGCGTCTGCGCCGGCGCCATGCGCTCGCCCGGGATCACGACCAGGAGATGCTCGGCCAGCGCGCGGTTCAGCAGGGCGGCGACGGCGGGCTCGTTCGCTCGGCCGCGCTCGAGGCCCTCGATGCGCCCGCCCAGCGGGCCTTTCAGGGGAACGACCTCGGCCATGCCGCGAGCCTAGCGCGGCCGCGAGCCTAGCGCGGCGCGGTACCGGAAACCAACTGCCTCAACCAGGCGCGGTCGCGGTGCATGAGCGCGACCGCTCTCCGCCAGGCTGGAATGGCGCGCACGAAGGCG
>Ga0210397_10002773_pt1 | contig 10928 bp, 10 predicted proteins | sample IncBWH2OmetaG_FD_160126 | JGI IMG/M metagenome (GOLD analysis project Ga0210397, IMG submission 160126) | Forest soil microbial communities from Barre Woods Harvard Forest LTER site, Petersham, Massachusetts, United States - Inc-BW-H-2-O ...
CCAGATCAGGTTGGCCAGATCCTTTGTATAGTTCAACCGCTGTGACCACACATCACGCACACTTACCTGAAAGAATGTTTTTCCGCTACAGAAACGCATACTCAGGAGATCATAGCTTCCACCTGTATAGAGGTGATTCATTCTTTTCAGTTTGGGAATGACATCATTCGGTTCAATCGTATTGCCATGTACCAGGTTATTGTACTTAAAAGCTGAATTCATGTAATACAGCTGAAAAGAACCAATAATCGGCAAGGCAAGACTGGTTTTATACTGATCCGGTTTGATGGTAAGATCTGTATAGCCTGCCTGTGGTGCCCAGGTCAAATAAGGCAGCGTAGTTTCCTGTTGTGCATACAGCATAGATGCAGAAACAAAAAATGACACAAAAACGAGGAGAATCTTTTTAGAAACTAACATTGGCTTTCACATCTATGCTAATGTTAGACTTTATTTTATAAGAAGAATAAATCTTCACCGGTACAGTGCCGTTATTAACAGTACTGAAAAAGGCATACAACACTGCTTTGGTCGATGTTGTTACACGCTTGTATCTGGCTTCATCAAACATTTCCTGAATAAACACATCCGTTGACTGAGTAACCTTGCCAGTTGCATCTACCGGAGCCGAAGTAATAAAATGCGGTCCGCTGAAAAGCGAATCAATGATATTATTTGCATCATCCAGAAAATACATCTGAATATTGGAATTCATCGGAAAGCCATTGGACAATGCAATGTTAAAGCCTGCTTTGGTAATTGTTACCTGTTTGCCGGATATTGTAATATCCGGATATGAAATTCCTTTTATGGTATCCAGTAAAACAAATTTGGTAACCTTCCCTTCCATCGGAATCTCTACCTCTCCTCTTATTTTTATCTTGCTGCTATCAGTAACAAAATTTGTTGACACTCCGGATGGGTTCAAAATAGCTGACATCTGATAAATAACTTTATTGGGAGCCGGATTAAATACCGTCTGCACATTGGAGTTTGTTTTGTCTAGTTGTATGGTAGTTGACTCTGCCTGTCCTACCTGTGAGGTAGAAGGATAATTGATCGGTATATTGGTATTGATCAGCGAGCCCGTTATGGGGGTAGTTCCTGTAATTTGTGACTGAGTGACCAGTTGGTTAATCTTAACAGAAGAAGCTGCACCAATGGAATTGTCGATGATGGCACGCACTTGAGGATCTGTAAAATAAATATTACCTGCATACGCATTGTCGAAGATATCAATGGCCACTGAATCCTGGGGAACGGACAAGCTATACTGACCTATATAGCCATCTGCATACGAATAGGTAATACCACTGATACCTGTAGTAATGTCAATTTTCTGAGTCGTACTGGCGGTATTTCCAGCGATAAAATTAACTTTAAGCAATGCCGAATAAGAGAGTGTATTTACCTTTGTACCATTTTGAGAACAATCAATGGTATAACCACTCAGGTCAATGGTGCTGTTTGAAATAACCGGCGATGTGCCTGTATAATTTACAGCTATGGTCTGACTTAAGGGAATGCCGTTTTGTGTAATATACGGGAATGTTACCGTAAGCTGAATGTTATGTTTAAAGGTTGAAGAGATATTAAAGGGGATACTGCCTGATTTAACAACAATGTGTTTTAGCTGCTCTCCATTACTTGTATTCAATGTAAAACTGTTTGTAAAGGTGTGTGAAACGGTGCCCGCATTACGCAACGTGTTCACTTCAGTAGCAGTAAGGGATACTGTTTGATTAACCACAATATCCGCTATTTTTAACAAGTCTGTAATGTATTGTTCAAACAGGTCCTGATAGTAAATGAATGTATAAAAACCATCTGCATCCTCGGTGATATTCAATTGTCTTTTATTCGGATCAATAATATCCTTTAAAGACAATTCAGCATCTATCAAGGGATACAGGTACTCAGGGGTGGCATTCGCGAGTTTTAATTGATTAAAATCTTTTTTATAGCAACCGGCAAAGAGGACTAAAAAACAGACCGTCAATAAAATATTCGAAAAAGTAATTTTTAGCTTCTGTTTCAATCTTTTAAAATTAAGATGTTGATTCAATTTAATATATTTTTTTGTATATTGAATTGCACAAATCATATTATTTGTAGTTTGTATGAGAAAACTTATCATTCTTTCCATATTAAGCAGTTTTCTATCTGTCGGCTGTTTAGGCAATACGGAAGGTCCGGGGAAACCGAAAAAATCGGCAACGGATAAACGTATTAAAAAACAACAAAAACATAGAAAAAAACACGATTGTCCGCAAATAGATTGCTGATCTGTTTGGGCCGGAAAATCTCAAGCCCTTCCGCTTTTCTCTTTGAATTGCATTGCGAAGAAAAAGCTGAAGGGCTATTTTATTGAAAAATTACCTGCCTGAATGCATACCTCTTGTATTTGCTTATTTGGTACATAGCTGATACTTCTTCTGTGCTTCTTCCTACCTTCTTCCCATCTGTATCCGTACTCGTGTCATACAGTGCTCATACTGTTCTCATACACTCTTCATACTATCGGCATACACTCCCCGTACTATATTCATACTACCTCCGTACTATCAACGTACTATCTTCATACTTCAGTGATACTTAACCGGCATAAACGTGTACTACCTGACTTCAAGTGGTTGGTGCCCCTGCGTAAGCTTTCATTCATTAAATTAACTTATGTACTGGCAGCAATACCAACCACTGCGAAGGCAACACCAAGATTGGTGCTCCTGCGTAATTTATATTCATTACCCAAGCCTTTTCACAGATAGAAACACCAAGCAGGGCGGAGAAGAAAAAAAAATTACAATCCAGGGGTTCCTTTTCCGGTTGTTATCAGTTTGAACAGACTTCCTTTTATATAATAATCCCAGCCTTTAGAACAGTCCTTGTAACATTCTACTTCGGGCACTAAACCAACATGCGTAAAATTAATCTGCGTATGGTTATTATGCTTCGTGATCTCAAACTCGATCTTCGTATTTGTCCATTCCTGTTTATCTTTAATAAAACTAAGATTACTTTGTGTAACAAGCCACATTATTTTTTTGTCCGGAATAAGCTCAATAATTTTTTGCGTTGAAATATGCATATCGCCAAACTGAACGGTAAATACATCGTTCAGTTTTTGCGAGCTACCTTCAAAATCATTCCACCATTTTGAAACGTCGTTAATAGCGTTAAATACTTCCTTCGGCGTTTTGTCGACCGTTAGTATGATGGTATAGTTTTGTTGTTTCATATCGGTATAAAATGAAAGTGGGAATAGTATACAAGTGGTTGGTGGCCCTGCGTAAGCGTTGGTTCATTAAATTAGCTCATGCGCTGGCGGGAACATCAAACACGGCGGGCTGTTTTGTTCATCATTCAGCAAGTAGTTGGTGACGCTCGGGAATCTGTAAACATAATAAACGGATTCAGGTTCGCTAAACACCAACTACGGCGGAGCGTTGGTTCATTAAATTACAAGTGGTTGGTGGCCCTGCGTAAGCTCTCGTTCATTAAATTAACTTACGCGCTGGCGGGAACACCAACCACGGCGTAGGAAAACCAACTACAGCGTAAGGAAAATATCACTTCGCGCCTAACCTTTCTTCGTCTGCCGTTGTCGGTTTTCCATGGGCGTTTGGCTGTCCTTTACCGGTAGTAATCAGGTTGTATAAACTCTGCTGTATGTATTGCGCCCAGGCATTTGAACAAATATCATAGCATTCATATTCGGGCACTAAACCGTATTGTGTAAAACGAATCTGTGTTTTATTGTCTTTCTTAGAAATCTCAAAAGTGATTCTATTACCGGTCCACTCACTTTGGTCTTTCGTGAATTTAAAATAGTTGGACTCCACCAGCCAAACAACTTTTGTATCCGGAATAACTTCTATCAATTTCATCCGGCAATGATGAACGTCTTCATACTGATACGTAAATTCATCATTCAGTTTTTCTGTATTGCCTTCAATATTTTCTGACCACCAACCCCGGACATTGTTGATGGCATTGAATACTTCATGCGGAGTCTGGTCTACCAGTACGCTAAGAGTAAGATCTGATGCAGTCATTTTCTTTCTTGTTTTTGTTTGCTAATGCTTTTCTGAATTGGAACACGGTAAAAATACAGTCTTAATTTAGTAAAAACAGGGTGTCAAATAGACATTATAAAGGGTTGATTTGGACAACGCGATACTCTATCTTTACATTGAAAATGTTACTCCCATGAAGCACGTTACAATCATTGTTCCGGAAGGGAACGTCAATCTGAGCAGTATTACAGGTTCGTTTGAAATTCTGACGCGTGCAAATGCATACTGGCAGCGAATGGGAAATAAAGCCTTGTTCGAAGTCTGTATAGCAGGTTTTATGCCCGAATTGAAATCCGGAGTTGGCTTCTTTTCGATCCATCCGGCAGATATCACAGATATAAGAAAAACAGATCTGATAATCATCCCTTCGCTTTCGTACGATTATGATCATGTGCTTAAAGAGAATACAGCACTCATCCACTGGATCGAAGCGCAGTATAGAAACGGAGCCGAAATTGCGAGTATCTGTACGGGTGCGTTTCTACTGGCTGCTACAGGCCTGTTGGAAGGTAAAACATGTTCCACCCATTGGAATGCGGCAGCTGATTTCAGGCGGTTGTTTCCGAATATCGATCTGCAGGTAAATAAACTTATTGCTGTTGAAAAAGGAATCTATACCAATGGTGGTGCTTACTCTTTTCTGAACCTGATGCTTTTCCTGGTTGAAAAATATGTTGACCGGGCAACTGCTATTTATTGTTCAAAGGTTTTTCAGATTGAAATTGAACGAACCTTACAATCACCTTTTTTCATTTTTCAGGCACAAAAGAATCATGGTGACACCTTGATCGGAAGGGCACAAACATATATTGAAGAACATTTAGATGAACGGATTTCTTTTGAAGAACTGGCGGCTGAGCTTGCAACCAGCAGGAGAAATTTTGACAGACGCTTTATCAAGGCTACCGGCAATACGCCTGTTGAATATCTGCAGCGCGTTAAAGTAGAAGCCGCTAAGAATAGTTTAGAGCAAGGCCAAAAAAGCATTTCTGATGTCATGCATGAAGTTGGTTATGCAGATGATAAAGCATTCAGAGAAGTATTTAAAAAAATAACCGGATTGTCTCCGCTGGAATATAAAGCAAAATTTGCAAAAGAAGTTGCCTGATACAGGCTTGAAATAATAATACCATAGCCTTTAAGACTATGGTATCATTATTTTATTTCAGTACTATTTTTATTCTTCTCCGAATACGATGAAGAACACTCTTACTTACTTCAACAAATGTTTATAACGGATTGTAATGTATTTGTGAATGGAATCATAGAACGCTTCCAGCTCCATTTCATCAAGGTCAATAATCAGTGAGCTATTATTTTTGAAGAATAACTGAATCTTTCTCATGAAGTTTTTTTCATCTCTGATCAATGTGATATGGTCTATATCATCCAGATCAAAAGTGCCTTCTTTGTTATTATTTCTGTATTCAATTTTTTTACTCGTAAGCTTTAAAAAATCTCTGTAATTATTTATTCCGGATAGAAGTTTTTCGAGAATGGGTGTAATCATACATATCCCACCCCAAATAAAGAAACGAACGTGATTCACATCGTATTCAAAATAAATATAGGTTAAGATAAGCGGTATAGAACAATACATAGCCAATTGTACTAATAGTTTTGTTCTGTGGTTTCTAAAAAGCAATCCGCCATCAACAACTTTTATTTTTACAGGGAACAAAATTTCTTCCCAAACAATTAAAATCATAATGATTGCAGCGCTACTAGCCAAAAACATTCCAACGTAATGGTTATGGTCTTTCTTAATATCGTGAATAGATACATCAAAAATCTGATGCGATAAAAATCCTAAAAAAATAAAAATAAGTAACAGAAGACCTACACTAAACTCTGCTGAGTAGGTTGGTCGAACTATCTTTCCCATCATTGGTCTCATTACATTTCCCATACTATTACTATTTTATACAAATTAATGCTTATTGCTATTTTTAATATATACTGAAAAGACCTTTTAAAGTTACTTTAAAATTATTTCCTCTTTTGTGAATTTCATGAATTAATTATGAATTAAACCAAGTTCAAACACATATTGCAGAAAAATACCCTCAATAGCTGTCATCCGGCAAACGTTTGAACGAACTCAGATCCAACAAAAGTGTATCCTACCACCTGTTTAACGTTACCCCATAATACAAACATGCAAAGAAGTATATCAAGATACAACTGGTTCATAAAATTAAGATATAAACAAAATTGCTCCGTATAAAACAAACGCAGCCTGCCTATATGGTTATTTTTTCCCTGGGGTACGCATCTAAGCCTGGTTTGAGCAACTAGGCTCGTATCGCTGAACTTATTTCTTCCGTCCGACAAACCGTATTACCGAACCTTTTCCGTTATGAAACTCGCCTTCATTTAATTCAATTTCTTTTTCTTCAAGCTCTATGATCTCATAATTAGCGAAGTCGGATTTTATCTCGTCAACAGAGAATAACATATCTATCTCTTTGGGGCCGCCAACTTTTTCATTTTTAGCCAGATAATCAAGATGCTTTTTACTGAAGGCTTCAAAAATAATGAATCCTCCCTTTCGTACATAGGCATCCAGTGCTTTGTGGTACGCAGACTTAATGGCTGCCGGAAAGTGTGCATAAATTAATGCAAGTGCATCAAACTCTCCGGATTTATAATTCAATGCCTCTAATAAACCCACCTGATAGTCGATCGTTACATTGTTTCGTTCTGCCAGCCGCAACGCTTTAGTCTTTCCTTCAATGCTTATGTCAAAGGCGGAAACCTTCCAGCCAAGCCGGGCAGCAAATACGGCATTACGTCCTTCTCCTTCTGCCGGAAAAAGAATCGTGCCCGGCTTTAACTTTTCGATCTGTTCTTTAAAATAATTATTCGGTGCTTCACCATACGCAAAGGTTTCTTTGCTGTATCTATCGTTCCACCTTTCGGTCCAGGAATCGGTCATGGGTTTATATTGTTAGTGGTTTATTTAGTTATATTCATTCTCCTTTGCAAGAGTAGCTGTGGTAATCTTCACGTGTTTGGAGGCCTGCGAAACTTTCGTCTATGAATCGATTTCTATACAGGCAGGAATATCAACCACGGCGAGAGTTTATAATTGTTATTTGATTGTTTATCTGTTATTTTTTTATACTGAACGTAAATACAGAGCCTTTACCCAGGCTGGATTCTATACTAATTCTACCTCCCAGTTTTTCTACCAGATTTTTAACGGTTGATAGTCCGATGCCGGTACCTGAATTATTAAATCTGTCTTTTACACCAAGTGTTGTAAACGTTTCAAATATTTTATCAAACTGGTTTTTATCAATTCCGCAGCCATTATCCTGAATGGTACATGCATAACAATCTGACTTGTCTGAGACTTTAATATCAATCGCAACACAATCTTTATCGTTGTATTTAATTGCGTTACTTATCAGGTTAATTAAAATCTGTTTCATTGCAACTTCATTGGTTACGATTGATTCTACATCTGACTGATATACTATTTTATGTTCTTGCTGTGCATCCAGCATTGTAACGATTTCTTCCATTAAAGGGCGCATCAGTATTCTTTTTCTTGTATGCACTTCAATATTCGAGTCCAGATAATGAGAAATAATGCCGTCAATAAGCGCTTTTAATCGCAGGGATGCATTAGCGAGATGATCAATGACTTCTTCTTCGTGTACATTGATTTTACCGCTTAAACTCTTTTTTAACAATGTACTCAACGAAATAATATTTCTTAATGGTGATTTTATATCGTGCGAAATAACGTATCCGAATTGTTCGAGTTCTTTATTTCTGTTCTCAATTTCCTGCTGGCTCTCCTCTAACAACTTGTTTACCTTTCTCAACTCAAGCAGCTTTACAACCTGATTGGATAATGCACACAAGGATTGCAGCTGGGTCTCATTCAACTCGCGCGGTTTATTATCGATCACACAGATGGTACCAAGTGCAAATCCATCTTCATTCACAAGCGGTACACCTGTATAAAATACTACATTAGGTGCTCCTGTAACATACGGATTATCTGAAAAGCGACTATCTTTTCTGGAATCTTTTATCGTAAATATTTCGTCCGGTTTATTAATAGCATGTGCGCAAAAGGCATGTTCACGTGGTGTTTCAGAGCCATCAATTCCGATTTTAGATTTAAACCATTGCCTTTCTTCATCAATCAATGTAATGAGAGAGATAGGTGTCTGACAGATCTCCGATGCAATCTTCGTAATGTCTTCAAAATCTTTCTCCGGTAACGTATCCAGAATTGAATATTCTCTTAATGCTTGCAGACGTTCGGCTTCGTTAACAGGTATTGCAGGAATTTCCATAATAGTTAGCTGTTGATGAGGATATATATCGTTTATTCCAGTGAAATGACGATACTAAAACTACCTATTTTTAATTTATAAAATAATACTGAAATTTTGAAATCATGACCCTAATTAAATTATCAAAAATGGTACCTGATATTGAGAAAAATGCATCCTATATAAAGGGATTGCAGGAGGCCACATTGTTATGCTTAAAAAGAACCCATTCAATCGATTGCTTAATCCAGAAACATTGATTTATAATCCATAATTTATATTAACTTAAAGAATTATTTACCAGATCCGATTATGAAAATAGTACACCTGCTCCCTGTATTCTTCCTATGCTTTTTTGTTGATGCCATAGCACAACAGCCATCTTCTGTTTTGATCGAAGATTTCGAAGATGGTAGTGGCCCGAACAATCTGGGCGGATACTGGTTCACGTTCAACGATAACCAATCCGGTGGCAAAAGCCGCATAACACAACAGCCCTGGCAACAAGCATTTGTAAGTACAGGAGGCCACGAATCACAGGGTATGCTGCATGTGGATGTTGTGCTTGAAAAAGCTGCCTACCAATGGAGCCCGTATTATGCCTTTGCAACAAGCGTTACGAAGACAGCCTCTATAAACCCTTCTTCTTTCGCGGGCATCTCATACTGGCATAAAGGCGTGGCACATAAGTTTCTGGTGGATATTCCGGACATAACCGATTACGATAATTATCAGATCCGCGTGCCGGCCAGCGATGTGTGGACGCTGGTAACCATTGATTTTTCTATGTTAACGCAGGAAGGCTGGGGAAAAAAAGTTCCTCTTAATCTGAATAACTCGATTAAACTTGTCTGGAACCTGAATGAAAAATCGGGAAGCTTTGAGATTGATGAGGTACGTTTTGTAAAAGAGATCAAGTATGTGAAGCAAAATAACATGGCAATTCTACCGGCAGAAATTCCGGCAGCTGTTGCCGTAAAAGGTAATGTATCCAGTCCGTTAAATGATTTATCGAAAAAGTATTTAACGAAAGGGATGAATTTAACCAGCTGGGCCGAAGCAAACAAGATCACGTCTGCCAATCCGAAGGACTGGAAATATAATGAGGCTACAATCAAACTCCAGGCAGAACAAGGCTTACTGGGAATTCGTTTTCCGATTGATCTGGATCTGTATGTTGTGGATCGGCTAAACGTACTCAGTGGAGCCAACAAAAACATACTGATTGAGCCTATGCTGTATACCTTACTGGATTCTATGAATATATGGACCAAGCGCTATAAGCTCTCCTACACGATCGATTACCATGCTTATGATGGCAGCTACAACAGGGCTTCATCCAAAGATCCGAAATTCAGAGAAGCCGTGTCATCTTTGTGGCGTGTAGTGGCGCAACATTTTGTAAAGGAAAAACGTCCGGATCTTTTCTTTGAACTTACCAACGAACCTTGTTTAAGCTTGCCGGAAGGCGAATACATTGATCAGGCGGACTGGACACTGCTGGCGCAAATGATGATCGACTCTATACGCAAAGTAGATAAGACACGGCCGATTATTTTTGGTGATACAAAGTGGTATAGCCTGGATGAATTGATCAAGAACAAACCGTTGCAGGATAAATATGTGATCTATTGTTTCCATATGTATGATCCTTTCGTGTTTACACATCAAGGTGCTTCGTGGACCAATATGGGCAGCATGAAGAACATACCATTCCCTTATTCACCCGAACGCTGGTCTACGGAATTCCGTGACTTCGGTATCACTGACGGTACGCCTGAATGGGTGAAGGATCAGGTAAAGCATTATTACCAAACGGGAAATAAACAGTATATCAAAAACAGGTTGGCAAAAGTAAAGAACTGGGCATACGATTATAACGTACCGCTGATCTGCAACGAGTGGGGTGCCCTGCCGAACACAGCTAAGATTGAAGATTTAAATGCATACTTTAAAACGATGGGAGAAATTTTCCGCGAGATGGATATTTCCTGGCAGGTATGGTTCGGTATTATGGACTCAGAGAACAAGCTGCTGCCGGGTATGGCAGAGGCGCTGGATCTGAAGAAATGATTTTAATGAATTATGAATTCATAATCCATCGTGGCGGAATGAAGTATGAATATGTCGTCCCGATGGGACTCGTACAATTATTCATTTTTCATTTTGTTGCTACCAATATTTCATCCCTACGGGATTAGGATGTGAGCGATTTATCTTCGCCGCGGTGAACACGTACTACTCTATGTCATTAAAAAAAATGAATGATATAGGGCATTGTAAAAAATGAACACCATACTGCAGCAAGTGTTCACCGCGACGAAGGTTGAAAATAAAGGCTTTAAATCAGTCGGTGACGCTCAGGACGCAATTGTGCTTACAGACACATTGTGGCTCGCTAAACACCGACTAAGGCGGAAGCCGGTCGAATAATTTATTGCATTTTTATTATTTTAAACTGATACCAATTCGCATGCATATTATAGCGAACAAGATAGATACCACTTTTCAATTGTTGACCAATTTGAGTTTCGCTATCCAATAAAACTGTTTCTAC
>Ga0210397_10002780_pt1 | contig 10902 bp, 10 predicted proteins | sample IncBWH2OmetaG_FD_160126 | JGI IMG/M metagenome (GOLD analysis project Ga0210397, IMG submission 160126) | Forest soil microbial communities from Barre Woods Harvard Forest LTER site, Petersham, Massachusetts, United States - Inc-BW-H-2-O ...
ACTGTGGAGGCCCACGGTGCGGGTTTCGTCGACCCGGCTGGGCGCGATGGCGTTGCTGGCGGCCAGCGCCTGCAGGTGCGCCCGGGCGCTGCGGCCTGGATGAAAGGCCTTGGCTTCGAGCAACGCGCCGACCTCGCGGAGCGGGAACGGCAGGTCGTGGTAGGCGCGGCCGGCGACCTTGACCGTGCCGTGGTCGGCCGCGTCCAGGCCCAGGATCAGGCGCATGGTGGTGGACTTGCCGGACCCGTTCGGCCCGAGGAAGCCGGTGACGACGCCGGGGCGGACGTCGAAGCTCAGCTGATCGACCGCTGTTATCGGGCCGTAGCGCTTGGTCAGGCCGTGGGCCTCGATCACGGGTCGCCTCCTTTGCTGGGCTGAGTTGCTGGCTCCCTTCAGCCTGTCGGTTCGGGGCTGGCCGGCGGAACGCGGGAAACGCCCGTCTTGACCCTGGGGTTTTCCCCGGGGGTTGGCGCCCGCCAGGCAGCAGCAAGGATCGTGGATATCTGCACCCCTGATGGGGGGTGCAGATATCCGCGATGATGGATATGCCGGGCCGGGGAATGTCGGTGGGGGGCAGTACGGTCCGGGCATGGCTAACTTCGCGGTGCGGCTGGTGCACGGGCCGAACTGGAATGCGGGGCGCCCGATCCGGGAGCAGGACGGGTGGGATGAGCACGCGGCGTTCATGGACGGACTGGTGGGTGACGGGTTCATCCTCCTGGGCGGGCCGGTCGGCGACGGAGAGCAGACGCTGCACGCGGTCGAGGCGGCGGGCGAGGACGAGATCAGGACGCGACTGGCGCGGGATCCGTGGGCATCGGCCGGGCTGCTCCGGGTCGGCCCTATAGAGCCCTGGGCGCTCTGGCTCGACGGCCGATCCTGACCGGCGCGCTGACGCCGTGCTCGGTCAGGCGGCGCAGGAAAGGCACGCCTGGCGGGGGCCGGGCACGGAGACGGAGCCGGCGTGGACGCCGCCGGACGCACGGGTGACGGGCGCGCGGGTGACCGTCGCGCGGGCCCAGCGCATTCGCAGGACCGCGGTCTCAGGGTGGTCGCCGTAGGCCTGCGCGACCCGTGCCGCGCAGCCCCGGATGCCGAACGCCGCGACCGCCGCCGCGATGGCCTGGTGCACCTGGGCGGGGCTGGGGGCGTCGGAGCGCTGCAGCGGCGAGGCGAACAGCGCGTCGGCCCGGGCGGTGCTGATGGTGAGGTCGGAGGTTGCTGACCGCATCGTGGGCCTCCTTGATGAGGACACTTCCGGTATACGCCTTGGGTCTGACATTTGTGACTCCGCCACGCCGCGGAACTCATCTGCCGGGCGGGGTGTTACCAGCCGAGTTCGGTGAGGCGGTCGTCGTCGATGCCGAAGTGGTGGGCGACCTCGTGCACCACCGTCCGCCGGACCTGGTCGGCGACCTCCTCCTCGGTGCGGCAGATGGCGCAGATTTCCAGGCGGTAGATGGTGATCCGGTCGGGCAGCACCCCGGCGTAGTCCGACGTGCGCTCGGTGAGCGGGATGCCCTCGTAGAGCCCGAGCAGGCCGGGCGGACCCGGGTCGTGCTCGACGATCACCGCGACGTTGCGCATCAGCCGGCCGAGATCTTCTGGCAGCCCGTCCAGCGCCGTGACGACCATGTCCTCGAAACGGCCCGGCTCGACGTCGATCATCAGTCCCAGCGCCGCGCGGCGGGCGGGGCATCGATCACGATCTTGGACAGACGGCTGTAGTGTGCCACCCGGCTAGCGTACGGTCGGCGGGCGGCGGGGGTGTCGCATCGTCAGGCGGGTCGCCGGTAGCTGGCCATCTGGGTCACGTTGTACTCCGTGACCTGCTCGGGAAGATGGATCCAGCCCGGGAAGCGCTTCCCGGCGACGTGAGCGCGCACCAGCGGGTGGAAGGCCTGCTGGTCGATGCCGTCGTAACCGTGGCGCACGACCGAGTTGTAGATATCCCCCGATATGACCAGGATGAGCGGATCGGCCGTCTCCCGGAGGGCCCGCTTGACCCGGACGGCATCGAGCAGGCGGAAGGCGACATCCAGCGCCTCCCCGAAGCATCCGTTGGCGTCGTAGTGGACCTCTCCGGCGTGCATGACGACGCGGATCCGCAGTTGCCGGTCGGAATGGCCGAAGCGCGGAAGGCTCGCGTTGTAGTCGGCCAGAAGCCGGCTGAGGACCGGGACGGCACGGTTCAGCAGCAGCGCCTTGGGCACCTGGTCGACCGGGTGGATGAGGGCCAGGATGCCGTCACCGCGGTCGACGAACTTGTCGCGGTGGCTGGTGCTGATGCCCGCCCAGCGCAGCGCCACCTCGAACAGTTCGTAGGTCTTGCTCCGCAGTTCGGCCTTGATGGGATTAGGGCGGCTGGTGGAACGCTCGATATCCAGCGCCAGGATGGCGCGGTAATGAGGCAGGCTAGCCGCCAGGAACGGTTCCATTCCCGGACCCCCGCGCGCCGGTCACGCTTCGGCGCTGCAACTGCCGGTATTACCGGTCTGATCTGACCGTTTACGCACCGGGCTGACGACAATTGTCGGAGGGCGGAGTTGCCGGATCGGACGCGGACGAGCGTGGCGGGACATCGATCCTCCCTGTGGGGAGCGGTTGGGCACGGAGGCCGTCGGCCCGGGTGCGGGCCGGTGTCGGCACCTACGGGTTGGCGGGTGCGACAACTGCCACCGACATCATCGTCGGTGTTTGTCGTACTAGACTGAAACTTGCATGACAACTGACAAACACGTCATACCCGCGCTTGACAGCTGTCATGCGTGCATTAACGACTTTTGTCGGCTAAGCTGTCGGCAACGATCTTGGCGGTCGTGCACCCGGAGAAGAAGGGCAGATGGCCGAGCCAACCGATCCTGCCGCCCTTGGCATAGCGTCCGTTCTGAAGAGCCTCCGGACGCGGGCTGGCCTGCGGGAAGAACGGCTCCACGGCACCGAGGTGGCGCTCGACACGCTGACCGGACTGGACAGTGTCAGGGCGCTGGTCAACGCCGGAGAATCCCCGGAACGAGCCATCGTGCGCGCCGTCCGCGCCGCCGCCGGCGCACTCGAGCCGACGATGAGCATCGTCGCCGACGCGAGCCTCGGCCTGGAACTGGCCGCCGACCTGGTGCCCGATGCCGATCTGTACGCGCAGGACCTCGGTCAGCGGCGGAAGGCCCTGCTGCGGAACTGGGGCCGGCTGCATGAACTGCGGTCGGCGCCCCCGGGTAAGGCACCGTCACCCCGTGCGCTCCGGCTGGAAGTGGAAACCGAGGCGCTTACGGCGCTCGCGGTGACGCTGACCTGGGGCGCCAGTGCGGCTGAGCCTGCGGAGGCCTGGCCGGGGCCGAACCGCCCGCGGACCCGGGTATCGCCGCCGGGTGGCTCCGAGGTCAGCCCGGCGGAACTGCAGGTGTTCGGCGCGGAACTCACCAAGACCCTCCGCATGCGGCGTACGACGATAGAAAAGGCCGCCGTCAGGCTCTCGGTCTCGTCTGCTGAGGTAGCCCGGTGGGCCGCGGGCGAGGATCTGCCGTCCGAGCGGCAGGCCCGCTTGCTGGACGAATACCTCACGGCCCGGGGCGCCATCCAGAACCTCGCCATCGAGTTGCTGTCCAGGCCGGATCGCCCTGGCCTGCGGCTCGTCCCGGCGGCGCTGCCCAGCCCGCCGGCGGCGACCCTGCTTCAGACGTTCCAGAACATCGCCGCGGCGCTGCGGGGGTGCATGGTCACGGACGCTGGCGGCCAACCGACGGGATGGCCTCGCGACCTGCGCGAGCTACCGGAACTGCCGGGTGAGGCGACACCGACGTCCACCGCCTACGGGATCAAGACGATGCTGCTGCTCGAGGACGGCCTCGCGGCCGACCTGGTCCCGGTCGCGGAGAGCCTGAGGAAGATGTCCGAGCCCGCGGGCGGATACGCGGGCCGCGATCAATCCGGGCCGCGCCCGGAGGCAACCGCGGCGGTGCTGAACGCGCTGCGCCGGATCACCGCCACGGAGAACTTCGACGCGCACATCGCCCAGATGGAAAAGGGCCTGGGCGACTTCGAGAAGGCCCGGCCCTTCATCCTCACCACGATGCTGGAGACCAGCCTGCTGATCAAGCCCCGGACCAGGCTCGTGGAGACCCTGGTCGACAGCTTGCTGGCCGCGCGCCGGCCCTATGGCGATGTGCTGCTGTGGCCGGAAAAGGCCGAGCCCTTGCTCATCACGCCGGCCCCGTCGGCGGCGCACACCGCGCGGGCGGTCTGGGTGCTGGCCACCGTGCAGGCGACACAGCCGTCCAGCCAGGTGCAGGAGGCGCTGGAGCAGGCGGTGGCGTGGCTGATCGAGCAGCGTGACCTGCACAACGCGTACGAAGCCACCGAACGGCCGGTCAACGGCGGGCTCGAACTGGTGCACATCCGCCACTTCACGGCCGCGTGGGTGGTGAAGGCCCTGGTTTCGGCGGGCGTGCCGGCGGCGCATCCGTCGGTGAGCAACGCGGTGGCCCAGGTCTGGAGCAGCTACGGCGGCGACACCGCGGCCCTGTGGGCCTGGGACAACGGGGACCTGCCCATCTGGATGACCTTCGACGCCATCGACGCGCTGAGAATCGCCAACCTCGCCGTCCCGGTCCGGCCCGGCTGGACTGCGCCGGCATGACAGTCGCTATGACCGCAAAGAGCTCATTTCCGCCCCAGCCGACGGGATTTCGTGACCATTCGGTGACCCGGATTTTCCTTCTCCTGCCTGGCCTTACGCCTATGATCTAGCCTTACCGAGCGTCACGTTTTCATGCTGCCCGCCTCCACGAGCTAGCCGTCCAGAACCGAATGGGCACGCGCCTCGGCAATACCGACAAAACGCCTATGAGGCACATTCGGTCGGCTTTGCCGTGTTTGGCCGAAGTTCACCAGACGTCCATTACCGGCGGCCATTCCGGGGCCAGGCGATAGATGGGCGCCCAATTTGGCGGAGGACGCTCGTTGAACGCTGGCGGAATCCCGTCGGTCGACTGGTGGATGACCAGTCGCTGTAATCTCGCGTGCGACTTCTGCTACGGGCCCGTACCGGGCCAGGATCCGGTCGAGCTCCGGCCCGCGATCCTCCGGGCGCTCGCGGCCTCCTCCGCGCGCGTGGTGACGTTGTGCGGCGGCGAACCGCTGCTGATCCGAAAGATCGGCGAGTACGCGGCCACGCTGCGGCGGTCTGGCAAGTCCGTCGTGCTCAACACCAACGGCGAACTCCTGCGCAGGCGCCTTGACCAGGGGCTCAGCCTGGCCGACTTCGCCATGGTCGGCATCTCCGTCGAGGGCTCGACGGCAGAGGTTCACCGCGCGATGCGGGGCGAGAAGGCCGATCTCGACGAGGTGATCGAGGCAGCCCGGCTGGTAACCAAGGAACCTGATGTCCGGCTGAAGCTGGCCACTGTGGTTAGCGCGGTGAACCGGGACGACCTGCCCGCGCTGGCGGCCAGTGTCCGCGACCTCGGCCCCGACGTCTGGCGGCTCTACCAGTACAGCAGCCGCGGGGACCAGAACTACGGCCAGGGACGGCACTGGCTACCGGACGAGGAATTCCAGCGCCTGGCCCTCCGGGCCGGGACGCTGGCGGCACCGGTGCCGACGGCACCGTCCACCGAAGCCGAGACTGAGGGCTGCCTCATCGTCGACCCGGCCGGCGACGTGCTGGCGCCGGTCGGCTCCAGGTACGTCCGGCGCGGGAACTGCCTGGAGGAACCGCTCGACGATGTCTGGGCGGAAAGCCCGGCCCGTTCGGCGATCATCAACAACAAGCGCTGGCTCTCCGTCCTCAGCTAGCCGGGACCTGTGCCGGCCGCGAAGCCCGGCGGTTAGGGCTTGCGGGCGACAGCGCCGTAGGCGGCTAGGTCGCGGCCGGTGTCGTCCAGGCCGGTTCCGGGGCGCCAGCGGTGCAGCTGCACCAGCCCGGGCTCGACCATCTCCAGGCCGTCGAAGAAGCGGGAGACCTCCTGGTGGCTGCGCGGTACCGCCCGGGTGCCGCCCATCCGCGTGCTCAGCTGCCGCAGGGCGGGCCCGACGTGCTGGTCCACGTCGCTGGCGGGGTGCGCGACCGTCAGGTAGCTGCCGGACGGCAGCGCGTCGACCAGCGCGCGCACGATCGAGACGGGGTCATCCTCGTCGGGGACGAACTGGAGGATCATGATCAGGCAGATCGCCACGGGTCGGCTGAAGTCCAGCACGTTGGCCGCGTCCTTGAGGATCTTCCCGGTGTCCCTGATGTCGGCGTCGACGTAGGCGCAGGCGCCTTCGGGGGTGCTGGTCAGCAGGGCCTGGGCGTGGCTGAGCACGATCGGGTCGTTGTCCACGTAGACGATGCGGGCGTCGGGCGCGGCGCGCTGCGCCACCTCGTGGGTGTTGTTGCTGCTGGGCAGGCCGGTGCCGATGTCGAGGAACTGGCGGATGCCCGCCTCGGCGGCCAGGTAGTGGACCGCGCGGCCGAGGAAGGCGCGGTTCTTCCTGACGCCCGCGACGATATCCGGATACTGCTGGATCATCAGCTCGGCGGCCTCGCGGTCCGCCTTGAAGTTGTCCTTGCCGCCGAGCCAGTAGTCGTAGATCCGCGCGATCGACGCCACGCTGGTGTCGATCTGCGGCGGCTGGTCCGGCTGATCCTGTGTCACGCGGTCCGGTCCCTTTCCCTGAAATCGGCTGCCTGCGGATTATCTCACCACGGCAGGAGCCAGGGATAACGCGGGCGGTGACCAGGGCAGGTACGCGGCTGAGCGCTTAGTCGGTCCCGGACTCCATCGCGGCGCGATCGAGGAGCTCGTCGCCGCCGGGAACCCGGCCGCGGGAGGCGATTGCCTCGGCCCCGCCCTCGGGCAGCGTGTCGACCAGCCCGGTCGGGCCCGCGATGCCGAGCGCCGGGTGCGCCCGGCCGAGCATGCCGATGCCGGCGTAGTGCTCCAGCTTGGCGCGGGAGTCGGCGATGTCGAGGTTGCGCATGGTCAGCTGGCCGATCCGGTCGGTCGGGCCGAACGCCGAGTCCTCGGTCCGCTCCATGGAGAGCTTGTCCGGGTGGTAGCTGAAGGCCGGGCCGGTGGTGTCCAGGACCGAGTAGTCCTCGCCGCGGCGCAGCCGCAGGGTCACCTCGCCGGTGACCGCCATCCCCACCCAGCGCTGCAGCGACTCGCGCAGCATCAGCGCCTGCGGGTCGAGCCAGCGGCCCTCGTACAGGAGCCGGCCGAGCCGCCGCCCCTCGGTGTGGTAGCTGGCCAGGGTGTCCTCGTTGTGGATGGCGTTGACCAGCCGTTCGTACGACGCGTGCAGCAGCGCCATCCCGGGCGCCTCGTAGATGCCCCGGCTCTTGGCCTCGATGACCCGGTTCTCGATCTGGTCGGACATGCCCAGGCCGTGCCGGCCGCCGATGGCGTTGGCCTCGAGCACCAGGTCGACGGGCGAAGCGAACTCCTTGCCGTTGATGGTGACCGGCCGGCCCTGCTCGAAGCCGACCGTGACGTCCTCGGCGGCGATCTCGACGCCGGGGTCCCAGAACCGCACGCCCATGATCGGGTCGACGATCTCGATGCCGGCGTCGAGGTGCTCGAGCGACTTGGCCTCGTGCGTCGCGCCCCAGATGTTCGCGTCGGTGGAGTAGGCCTTCGCCGTGCTGTCCCGGTAGGGCAGGCCGCGGGCGAGCAGCCACTCGGACATCTCCTTGCGGCCGCCGAGCTCGCCGACGAAGCTGGCGTCCAGCCACGGCTTATAGATCCGCAAGCTCGGGTTGGCGAGCAGGCCGTACCGGTAGAACCGCTCGATGTCGTTGCCCTTGAAGGTGGAGCCGTCGCCCCAGATCTGCACGTCGTCCTCGAGCATCGCCCGCACCAGCAGCGTGCCCGCGACGGCCCGGCCGAGCGGGGTGGTGTTGAAATAGGCCCTACCGCCCGAACGGATGTGGAAAGCCCCGCAGGCCAGAGCCGCGAGCCCCTCCTCGACCAGGGCGGCGCGGCAATCGACCAGCCGCGCGGTCTCCGCGCCGTACGCGGTGGCGCGGCCCGGCACCGAGGCGATATCAGGCTCGTCGTACTGGCCGATGTCGGCGGTATACGTGCACGGCACGGCGCCCTTCTCGCGCATCCACGCGACCGCTACCGAGGTGTCGAGACCGCCGGAGAAGGCGATGCCGACGCGTTCGCCGACGGGCAGGGAGCAGAGCACCTTGGACATGGTTGCAAGTATATGCACAGCACTGTATGAACATGCAATGCAGGGGTCAGGGCGGGTTGGCTAGGGAGCGGGGGTGACGCGGCGGACGCGGGTGGGGGTGCCGGGCGGGCCGGCCGGGGCGTTCGGGTAGAGGGGGACGCCGACGCAGGTGAACAGCAGGCCGTCGACGGGCTCGCCGAGGAGGGCGGGTACCTGGCTGTCGTCGAAGGTCATCCCGGACGCGCTGGCGCCGAGGGCGTAGGCGGCCAGGTGCAGCCGGCCTTCGGCCAGCCCGGCGGCCAGCTGCGCGTCCCGGTACATCGCATCGCCGAGGCTTCCTATGACCGCGGCGGCGATAGCGACGAACGCCGCGTCGCGACCCAGCGACTGCTCCAGGCACACCCGGTACAGCTCGTCCCGCATCGCCGTCTGGCGCACCGGAGCCGTCAGATCGGGCCAGCGGTACACGCCCGGGGCGAGGCCGCCGACGTCGTGCACCACCACCCAGTGCGGCAGGCCGATCCCGCGGACGGCCACGCTCATGCTGGTGCGCAGCAGGTCCTCGGTCAGGCCGCGGCTCGCGTCCATTCGCCGCTGGGAGCCGCGCGCGGCGATGACGCTTTCCACCGGCGGGCCGGCTACGCCGGGCAGCCGCACCGGGTGGCCGCGGTCCCACGCCGGGCCGAGCCGGGTGCTCTCCCCGGCGCTCTGGGCCGCCGTGATCAGGGGGAATTCCAGCGGCGCGGAGTCCACGTCGCCGCAGGCCGCCGGGCCGGCCGGATCGAGGGCGGGCGGCGCCTCGTCTAGGGCGACCACCGCCACCGGGAACTCGTGTACCCGGTCCGCGCCGGTCAGCTCGGCCACCTCCGCGTCCGGGAAGCGCGTGTAGAGCCGGGCGGGCAGGCCGGCCGAGTCGGCGAGCGCCAGCAGCTGGGCCAGCATGGTGCCGGCGTCCCAGTAGATGTGCCGGTAGCCGCGTTCGCGGTACCGCCAGCCGGTGCGCCACGGGACGCCGGTGACGACCACGGCCGGGCCGCCGCTGCTTGGGCCGCCGGTCGGGCCGCCGGCCGGGCCGCCGCGCGGTGGCGGCCCGACCTGCACGAGCGCGTGGTCGAGCGGGTCGTACCAGTGCACGCCGGCGGGCAGCGTGCCGCCCGGCGGCACCGCCACGTAGAGCTCCAGCGGGAAGCGGCCGCCCGCCGACCCGGCGGCGCGGAACGGGTGGATCCCGTAGGGCCGGTCCATGGTGCGCACCACGCCGGCGGACAAGTACAGCAGCCGGGACAGGTTCGGCAGGTCCAGGGGCGCGGGTGTGACCTCCGCCGCGCCCGCCAGTACGGCCACCGCCGGCTCGGTGGTGGCGGGCAGTTCGCGGGGCAGCGGCGTACGGGGCAGCGGCTCCGGGTACCGCTTGACGAACCACGGGAAGCGGGACATGTCGTTGGCTTCCAGGTCCTGCACGATCCGGGGGTCGTCGATGGCCTCGTCCCACTCCCGGCCGGGCTGATAGGAGGTCAGCCGGTGCAGCGTCTGCGTCGCGGTTTCCACACTGCAGGGTAAGCACGGAAGCCAGCGTCAGCGTGGGGGCCCCTGCTCGCGCTGGTAGCGGATGCGGCAATTCGCGATGGCTTCGGTGTACCAGGCGCGCAGCCAGTCACCTTCCATGCCCGCGGCGAGAAGCACGGCGGTGCCCGCGGGCTCGACGGTGAACAGGATGCGGGTACCGGCCGACCCGGGTGCGCCCGGCCGCAGTTCGCTGAGCTCCAACGAGGATTGAGCTGGACCGGGCGGAGCGGCGTCGCGAGCGCTGTCTGCGGCAGAACTGGCGCCTTCGGCATCAGCGCTGGCGTCGTCGATGACCGCCTCCGCCCATGCGGCCTCGGCCGCTGCTTCCGCCGCCACATGGGCGGCCTTGATGACCTCCTTGCGAGTCCGGAAGGCGTCCACCTTGGCTTGCAGGCGCTGGCTGGCCACCGTGAGGCGCCCTTCCTCGGCCTGCGTGCCGGCATACTGGTGTTGCAGGTCGGCCAGCTGTTCCTGCGCGGCGCCCCGGCGCGCCCCGGCCTCCTCGGCCAGGTCGCCCCGGCCCGCCTCCATCGCCCTGCGGCTCTGCTCGCCGAGCTTGCCGATCTGCTGTTCCAGCTGATTAGCCTGCAGTTCCAGCCGCTTGCGCGACGTGGCCACGGTAGCGACAGCCCTGCGTACGTGAGTCAGCATCTCAAGCTGCCGCTCATAGGCGGTATCCAGGTCCGGACGCACGTTCAGGGACGGATCATCATCAAGCGGGACCACGAGCGGCGGACCCACGCTCTCCCCGCCGGTCCGCAGGGCGGCCACCGCCTCATCGATGAGATCGGCGGCGGCGGGATCGCGGTCCCGGACCGCGGCCAGCCACACCCCGACCTCGGGAGCCATCCGGATCAAGTAGCCCATGCCCACCTCCAGGCCGCACGCGCCTTAACACGTACTGTCGCATGTCAGCCAAACGGAGACAATCCAGGACGGATCCTCCGGGACGGCGGCGAGCTGGGGCCGGTTTCATGATCGTGGCCAGTTTGCGGGGTTATGTGCCCGAAACTGGCCACGATCATGGTTTCACCTGGGGGCGGGAGGGTCAGGGGTCCTCGGGGAGGGGCTCGCCGCGGGCGGCGAGCATGGAGTCGTAGCCGGGGTGGCGGAGGATGTCGTGCAGCTGGCGGCGGCGTACGCCCTGGTTGCCGCCGTCGTAGAGGGGGAACACCA
>Ga0210397_10002781_pt1 | contig 10902 bp, 10 predicted proteins | sample IncBWH2OmetaG_FD_160126 | JGI IMG/M metagenome (GOLD analysis project Ga0210397, IMG submission 160126) | Forest soil microbial communities from Barre Woods Harvard Forest LTER site, Petersham, Massachusetts, United States - Inc-BW-H-2-O ...
AAGTTTGCACGGAAAATCGCGCCAATGCCGCGTCGCCATCGGGTCGCTGCAACAAGAGGTGATGATACCCTGAGAAACTTTGAAGATCGAGATGGAACATTCCCAGAAGCGCCCCAACAAACGGCGCCCCGAGTCCGATGGCGGTCATGCCGAACCAGCCGAAGAGCCAGTATCCGAGACTTCCCGGCCGGCGGCCGATCCCAAGTCCCGTCGTTTGCACGAACGGCGCGACTGATTTTGGGAACAAAAGCCGGACCATCAAAACGCCGACTGCCGGAGCAAAGAGCATCACGGTGACAAGGATGCGCGCCGTTGGCAGGTGTAATCCCTGGCCGCTTTCCCAAAGCGGTAAAGACATGGACAAGCCCAAGGCGAACGTCACACCGTAGAAAAGACAAATCGCTTTGGCATCGATCGGTTTTGCATCCGTAGCTTGAAGGCTCATAGGAGGGTGTCAGGGAGTGTCTCGACGTGGATCGTCATTTTTTTTGCGGGCTCGAAAATGAAACAATCCCGATTCGATGGTTGACTATAGCGTCGGGGAACAGGACGATACCGAAAATTTGCCAGTTGTCTGCCGGAGAGACAGAGAAACCATGTTGGCGGCAGCACAGGTGGGATTGCATGACTAAAGACGAATTTAAGAAGTTCTATCGGGAACATTTAGCGGTGCCGGCAGCAGGCTTCGGGATGGCGGCCGTGTTACTGGTCATTTATCTGACCGTGATGACGTGGCTTGCGGGACAGGTCCATCTCATGCAGTTCAGCATCGACAGGTTCGGGCACTGATTGGGCGGTCTGGAATGCCACGGCTCTAAATCAGGCCTGCATCCGAAAGTTCGTTCTTGATGTACGCGTAGTAGATCGGCGCGGCAATGAGTCCGGCTATGCCGAAGGCCACTTCCAGGACGAGCATGGCTAGCAAGAGTTCCCAGGCGCGCGCCCGTATTCGTGTGCCGACGATTCTGGCGTTGAGAAAATATTCCAACTTGTGAATGACCACCAGGAAGACCAAGGCCACGAGGGCGACGTAAATCGAAAGCGAGAGACCCACGACGAAGATGAGAGTGTTCGAAATCAGGTTGCCTATCACCGGGAGCAAGCCTGCGAGGAAAGTAATGGCGATGAGCGTCTTGGTCAGCGGCAAATGAACCCCGAAAGCAGGAAAGACTCCCACCAGAAAAATTGCGGTAAATATCGTGTTAAGACCGGAGATTTTTACCTGGGCAAAGATAATCTGCCGAAAAGCATGGGCTAAGCGGGAGACGCGCAAAAGAAGAGCGGCTGCGAACGGACGCATCTGGCTGACTTCCGGTCGGTCGGCATGCAAAGAAATCAGCGCGCCGATCACCATGCCCACCAACCCGCGCACGAAGAAATGCATGACTTCCTTGCCAGCCTGCTGAATCTCTTTGGAATGTTCGTCGACCCATCCCCCGGCAACCGATTTCAGGGCATCCACGTTCGTGGGCAAATTGTCCACGATCCAGAGCGGCAGCTTGGTGCGAGCGTCGGTGAGGATGTGGTCTATTTTATCAAGAAGGGCCTGCAGATTTCCGGTATCACTTTTGAAAAAAGCGAATATTCCGACGGTTGAAAGAATAAGAAGAGTAACCGTGAGAACCGACAGTGCGGCCAATGCGACCAGACGGGCACTCTTGCTGGTGAGCCGTTTTTCGACCAGTGGCGCCAGCAGACGAACCAGTTCGTGTGTCAAGAGGCCGGCCAACAACGCAGAGAGCAAGTGCAGCCTAAGCACCAGAAACAGAGCAATGCCTGTGAGAATCAAGGACGCCACCGCAAATCGGGGAGAAGTGCCGAAATCGAATCTGCGGGGAGTCCTGACTTCGGGGTTCATTGTTCAATAAACTGGTCACCAGGCGGGAACGGGAGTTCAGGAGTGACAGAATCGGTTTTCGGATTTCCCTCTGGTCGATGGTTACGAGTTTTTACCAATTGCACTAAGATTCAAGCCGTGAATCTTTATTTTGTCGCGCAAGGGCTTCTCCTTCTGCAACTCCTGACTCCATTTCAGGACGCTAAACTGTGATGTCCAATAAAATAGAAAAGAAGAATGGCTAATCGACTTGATGGCAAGATTGCCGTAGTGACGGCTGCCGGCCACGGGATTGGCCGTGCGACGGCAGCGATGTTTGCCCGGGAGGGTGCGAAAGTCGTCGCGACCGATATTGCTGAAGCGGCGTTGTCGTCGATTCCAAATGTCACGGCGTGCCGCCTCGATGTCACGGATCGAAGTGCCATCCAGCGCATGGCTGATGATATCGGAGCAATCGATGTGCTTTTCAATTGTGCCGGAGTCGTGCATAGCGGAACGATACTTCAGTCTTCCGAGGAGCAGCTGGAATATGCTCTGAACCTGAATGTTCGTTCCATGTACCATCTCATCCGAGCGTTCATGCCCGCGATGCTGGCACGGCGAGGCGGATCAATCATTAACATGTCGTCTGTTGCTTCGAGTCTTAAGGGGGTGCCGAACCGATTCGCCTATTCCCTGAGCAAAGCAGCGGTCATTGGGCTGACGAAATCGGTAGCTGCAGATTTCGTCGGGCAGGGAATTCGCTGTAACGCGATCTGCCCGGGAACAGTGCAAACCCCGTCGCTCGATGAGCGGATCCGTACGCAGGCGGCTGCCTCGGGGCGCCAGGAGAATGAGGTGCGTGCCGAGTTTGTTGCTCGACAGCCAATGGGGCGTTTGGGTGAAGCCGATGAGATCGCGCATCTTGCCACTTATTTGGCATCGGACGAATCGAATTATACGACCGGCCAGGTTCATATTATTGACGGCGGCTGGTTAAACTGAAGGGAAATCGATTTTACGATCTGCCCCGGTGGATGGTCCGAGACGTCTTTTGAGAATATGACCAAGAGTATTCCCATCGATACCGGTGCACTCCGGCGGTTTGACTCGATTAAGACACTCGCACTTATTTCCGACACTCATGGGCTCTTGCGTGACTCAGTTACCGAAGCGCTGCAACGGTTTGACCTTATCGTGCATGCCGGCGACGTCGGTCCCCGCACCCTGCTGCAACGCCTGGAAGCGATCGCGCCCGTCGTTGCGGTTCGCGGCAACGTCGATAATGAGTTCACCAGTCTGCCTTCGACCGAATTGATTTCCGTCAACGATCAACTGATTTACGTACTCCACGATCTGAGCCTGCTGAACCTCAACCCGGCGATCGCGGGCATTGCGATGGTGGTTTCAGGCCACTCGCACCAGCCCAAAATAGATCGGCGACACGGTGTTCTCTACGTAAACCCAGGCAGTATTGGTCCCAGACGATTTCGTTTGCCGGTCTCGTTCGCGAAGGTGGCTTGTCACGAACGAGAGTTCGTTGTTGAATTGGTTCATCTCGACCAAGGATGAGACATTTGTTATGACCCCTCGTTCCAGCAAGGATCAATTCAACGCCAATGCGGACAAGTATGCGGTTAGCGATGTTCACCGGGCAGGTCCGAGTCTGCCTGTTCTCCTGGCGCTCGCCCGGCCGGTTCAAACTGATCAAGCCCTTGACGTAGCCACCGGAACTGGGCACACCGCATTGGCCGTGGCGCGTTTCGTCGCGAAAATGACTGGGATCGATATCGCCCCCAAAATGCTTGCACAAGCCCGCCTGCTGGCAGCCGAGCAAGCGGTATCCAATTGCGCGTTCATGGAAGGTTCGGCGGAGAAGATACCTCTGGCGGACGGGCAGTTCACCCTCGTAACGGCGCGGCATGCTCCGCATCACTTTCACGAGGTGGGCCTTTTTTTGTCGGAGGTTCGGCGAGTGTTAGCGTTGCAGGGTCGATTTGTCATGGCCGATCAGATCTCTGCATCGGCCGAGATTTTCGATTGGGTCGACTACTGGGAGCGCACGCGGGATCCCTCACATTTTATGCAGCGGACAGTGGAGCAGTGGCAAGAAGAGATGACGAAAGCCCGCCTGAGGTGGGTCGAGCACAGAATTGTTCCCTATCGCCTTGAGTTCGACTGGTGGGTTAATCAGGCCGGTTGCGCGGACCCGGTTATCGCCGCTTTGATAGAACACGCGGCAGAGGCGCCTCAGCCGGTGCGCGATTCGCTGAATCTGGAATTTGATCCGACCGGTCGAGTGATAGCGTTTCAAGAACCGATGCTGGTGGTGCGATTGGAGCAATTCTCGTAGAGCCGGCCTGAGCGGAGCGATGCATCGGTCTTCCAATTCCGCACCGAAATTAAAGGCCGTTCAGCTTGTCACCTACAGCCTGGGCGGACTAGGCATGAATCTGACCAACCTGGTGGTTTCACAATGGTTGTTTGAACGCTATGTCGTCGGGGGCGTGCTTGCGCCCGCTGTATTTTCATTCGTCCTGCTTGCCGGACGGATTACCGACGGCGTGTCAGACCCGTTCGTGGCATTCTGGACTGATAATGCCCGGACCAGGAGAGGCCGTCGAATGCCGTTCCTTCTCTTTGGTGCACTCCCATTTGCGATAGTTTGTCTGCTGCTCTGGACGCCACCAGTGGGAGCGGTTCCATGGATTAGAACAGTTTATTCCGTCATGGTGACGCAATTGTATTTTCTGGGGTACGCGCTGGTCGTTACGCCGTACCTTGCATTGTTGCCCGAAATCGCCGGGTCGACCGTCCAGCGACTGAATCTGACGACCGGGCAGGCGATCGCCGCGATGGTTGGCACTCTCGTTTTTGCCATGAGTGGTCTAGTGATTCAGAGTGGTGGATACATCGCCCTCGGATGGATGTTAGCGATCGCCGTATTGATCTCGTTTTACCCGCTCATCTTCTGTGTTCGCGAGCATTTTGTGCACCCGGATGAGAATCGGAATTCGTTTGGGCAACTCTTTGTCTGGATCGTTCAGGTAGCCCGCAGCCGAAATTTTTGGCCATTGCTGATTTCGACGACTTTGTACTGGTTCAGTTTGAATCTGCTGCTGATGCTGGTCCCGCGCTGGGTGGATGAGATCCTCCATCTGAAGAGAGACGCCGACACCTGGGTGATGTTGCCGTTCATTGGACTCAACCTTATCGGCTTTTTCATTTTCAACTGGCTGGCGAAACGGATTGGGAAATTTCGGGGATTCCTTATTGTATTGGGTTCGTCTGCCCTGATCTTCCCGTTGATTGCACTTGCCGGGTTGCTGCCGATCGGGTCGCCGCTTCTCCAGACGCAAATCGCCGTCGCGCTTGCGGGGCTACCGGTGGCAGGCTTTTCGGTTTTACCATTCGCTTTGCTGGCTGACGTGATTGATCTCGATTCCGAGCAGAGCCGGATTCGGCGGGAAGCAATCTATTTCGGTGTGCAGGCTATTTTCCAGAAAAGCATGATCGGCGTATCCGTGATCTGCTTCGCTTGGATTCATGAAAGGACGGGGCCGGCTGGCTTGGGTTGGATTGCGCTGACTGCCGGAGTCGCCTGTGCCCTCGGGCTGATAGCATTTTGTTTTTATCCGGTGCGCAGGTAAATCGCTTCGACCCCCGGATCTGCGGAATCTCACCCGAACGGATAAGTTGCTGAGGGTGGTCAAGCACGCTGAACCGTGGTACAGCTGTGGCGGAACAAAGGAGATTGGCCAAGATGTTTTTGAAACGATTTCGTCAAAAGGGGTTGGCTCACGAGTCTTTGGAACTCGTGAGGGTTACGGAAGAGGAACTTAAAAGAAGATCTGCTTCGGGGGCCGTCGTGGTCGATGTACGGCTCGCAATACAGTTCGCTGAAGGGCATTTTCCAGGCAGTTTGAACGTTGGGTTGGCCAGTCGCATGTTTGCAGCCTCCGTGGGTGTGTTCTTGTCGAAAGACAGCCAGATTTTTCTGGTTGTCGAGAAGCCCGAGCAAGCGAGCGGAGCGCAAGCCGATCTGGCTCGCGCGGAGTTCGACAATGTTCTCGGATATATCGAAGCTGGCGATCTCACGGAATTACATCAACTTACCCAGTTGAGCGTCTTCGACCTCAATTCGACGTTATTCCGGGGAGGTAAACCTGCAATTCTCGACGTCAGACCTACCGGCGAATGGAAATCAAATGGGATCTCCGGTTCCCGGAATATCCCGATTTCGCAGCTTGCTGCGAGGGTTTCGGAACTCGATTTTACCAGTCCGCTGGTGGTGGTTTGCCAGACCGGATACCAAAGCGCTGTGGCGTCGAGCTGGCTCCAGGCCAACGGCTTCGACAGCATTCAACATTTGCTCGGCGGAATGGATGCGTACGCCAGCGCCCCTTTCAAAGAATGCGTTGAAGCGCTCTCGATTTGTTCGTACCAGTCCGGCGGCTCCGCCGCTTTCCAACTGTAGGACCGTGTTCGGACGTAGGGGAGCGTTGGAGAGTGAACTGCCTTGGTGGCTCGCTCCACCGGAGCGAGCCAGTCGCGAATCGTTGGTTGTTGCCGAAAAAGAACTCGGATTTACGACGATTGCGCCGTATTCCTGATCAATGCGACCGCCAGTACTTCGTCGATCGTTTGGACCGGCCGAAAACGAATCCGCTCCTTTGCTTCCAACGGGATATCGTCGAGATCTTTTACGTTTCCCTTCGGAATCAGGATTTCTGCGATTCCTGCGCGCAGCGCCGCCAGGCTCTTTTCTTTGAGGCCGCCGATTGGGAGTACCACTCCGCGCAACGTGATCTCTCCGGTCATGGCGAGGTCATTACGAACGGGACAATCGCTGAAGAGGCTGGCCAGCGCAGTCGCAATTGCGACACCGGCGCTGGGACCATCTTTCTGGATGGCGCCACTCGGCACATGAATATGGACATCATTTTGCGCGAACAATTCAGAATTAATTCCCAGATCCTTCGCGCGAGCTCGGACTAGACTATAAGCTGCTTGCATCGATTCGCGCATTACGTCCCCCACCTGGCCAGTCAACAAAAATCCGCCTTTGCCTGGATACTTCGTTGCTTCAACGAACAGGATGTCGCCTCCTGTAGGCGTGTAAGCAAGGCCGGTTACCACGCCAACAAGACTTCGTGGTAAACGTTGCTCATGCTCGCTGCGGGCGGAATTTCCCAGGATTCCCCGCACCAGATTCGCGGAAACGGTTACGTCGGCTTGAACACCGCGCGCGATCTCCGCAGCGATACTTCGACAAACGGCGGCAATTTTTCGTTCCAGGTCGCGAACTCCAGCCTCATACGTGTAATCCTGAATAATCGCCTTGATCGAATCCTCTTCGAATCTGCATTGCTCAGGGCGCAACCCGTGCTCCTCGATTTGTCTTGGAACAAGATATCGTTGAGCAATATTCAGCTTTTCAGCTTCGGTATACCCCGGAACGGAGATGGTCTCGAGTCTGTCGCGCAGCGGGGACGGAATTCCTTCCATGTAATTGGCTGTGCCGATAAAAATCACGTGGCTTAAATCAAACGGAACATCCAGATACCGGTCCACGAAGCTGTTATTCTGCCTGGGATCAAGTACCTCGAGGAGCGCGCTGGCCGGATCGCCGCGGATGTCGGATCCGACTTTGTCAACTTCGTCCAGCATCATCACCGGGTTACGAACTCCGAGCCTGCGAATCTCTTGGATGATCCGGCCGGGCATGGCGCCAATATAGGTTCTGCGGTGACCCCGGATTTCCGCTTCGTCACGAATTCCTCCCAGGGAAATGCGAGTAAATTTTCTGCCGAGGGCATCCGCGATCGATTGGCCGAGACTCGTTTTCCCCACTCCTGGAGGCCCAAGAAAACAAAGGATCGGGCTCCGTCCGCTCGGATTCAGTTTTCGCACGGCAAGGAATTCCACGATGCGGCGCTTTACTTTTTCCAGTCCGTAATGATCGCGGTCGAGGATAGCCTGGGCTCGTTCAAGATCGGTATTATCGTCGGTTGACTTGTTCCACGGCAGATCCGCCAACATTTCCACGTAAGATATAATCACGGAGTATTCCGGACTTGCGCTTGGGATATGGCTCAGACGCTTCAACTCTTTTTCTGCAGCAGCGAGGACGCTCTCGTTTGCGCCGGCATCCTGAAGCTTCTTGCGCAGTTGGTCCGCCTGCTCCTCTCCGTCAGCTTCGTCTTCGCCGAGTTCCCGCTGGATGGCACGAAGTTGTTCACGAAGGTAAACCCGACGCTGCGTATCGGAGAACTGGCCCTCAACATCCTTGCGCAGTTTTTGCTGCAGCTCCGCAATCTCGAGTTGACGTTGAAGCGCTTCCTGTGCGGTGCGCATCCGGCGCAATAGATCGGTCTCTTCCAAAATCCGCTGTTTAGTGGCCAGGTCGATTCCGAGATTGCCGGCTAACAGATCGGTCAGCTGCTCGGGATCTTCGACGCCAATCAGGGCGGCTCTCGCCTGGTCCGGTATTTCGGGTGAAAGCTCTAATAACCTGAGAGCGCCTCGGCGCAGATTGTTAAAGGAAGCCTGCAATTCGGCGTCATCGCGTTCGGGAAACATCGTCTTGACGGCTTGCACGATGGCGCGGAGGTAGGGTTCTGTTTGAACGAATGATTCCAGCGCGATGCGTTTCTGGACCTGAACGATCAGGACAATCACACCGTCCGGTTGGCGAATGAGCTTGAGAACTTGGGCCGACACGCCGATCCGAAAAAGATCGGGCGGTTCCGGCCGGTCTAATTGTTCGTCTCGCTGGGTCACCAATCCAAGCTGCTTGTTTTCTGGCAATTCAGAATCGACAAGCTTAATCGCGGAGGGGCGTCCGATTGTCAGCGGCACCACCATTCCGGGAAACAAAACGATTCCGCGGACGGGCAGTATTGCGAGCGTTTCGTTGGCTTCGCCCTGGTCGGTTTTCGCGCCCTGTTCTGCGTCGGTCGAGCTGGTCGTTTCCGGTACCGAACCGGAGCTGGCGTTGCTTACCGGCGCTTTGCTCCAAACGGGGTCGTGTGGATCTTGTCGCTCTTGCGGCTCTGAGCTCATGACTTAATTAAGAGAAAGATACATTAGAAAATTGTTGGTATTGCCTCGGACACGAAGAGGGGCGCGACTCAGGCGTTGGCAATTCGAGGCAAGAAGATCCACAAAAGTCCGTCTTCCCACTCGGTGGTGATTCTTCCCAGATCATAACCGCGGGGAACTTCCACCTCGCGTTCGAACCGGCCGTGGTCGATCTCCATGGTGACAACTCGTACCGGCTTGCGATTCGTTGAAAGAGGTATTTCTTGTTGCTGCAGAGGTTCGGGCGCTTCTCGGTATCCTCTGATCCAGAGCCGGCCCAATCCTACTTCAACTTCGATCTGGTCGGGTTCAACGCCGGCCAATTCAACGCAGATTCGAAAGCAGGAAGCGCAATGGAAAACGTTGATCGGGGGACGCCACTGAACGCCGGAATCACGAAAATTGGAGAAATGGACCTTGGTGATCTGGTAGGCAACCTCGCCAATCTGACCCTCGAGAAGTTGCAGGCGAAATGTACGGGTTTTGCGGCTCACAATCCACAATGGACGCGATAACCGAACGAAGCAACCGTCAAGAGCTAGTGCATCGTCTCATAAGTGGGAGGCGGTATGCCTTCCACTTATGAGACGATGCACTAGGTGTAGCATCTGAAAAAGCTATCGATCAGAATTGCAACGGCTTGATGCGGTCGGCAGCGACGTCATCGCGGTACTTGACGATGTTGGCAGCGTAGCCCTTGATGAGGTCATGGTCGGCGACCTGTGCGGTGAGGAGGTCGCGCATGTGGTCCGCACCGACATCGAAACGGATCAGGAATTCGTTCCACCAATGTTCGTCGCTGTGAAGGACGCCTTGTCCGTCAAAATAAAGTACCTGCCCGGAGTGACCGTAGAACCATGGGATTGGGCTAGGGAGGTGCGGAAAGAGGCGGGGCGGGACACGCGTGACGATGTCTTCGTCGTTCACGAGACGAAAGTGGAGGCTTCCTAAGTGGCTGTCGCACTGAGCGATAAAGTTGAGGTCGCCTACGCGCGGCTGACCGTAGGTGTAGAGGCCATTAACCGGCACGCGCTTTGCCAAGTTGAACGCGGCGGCGGCGAGCGCGGCAAGTGCGCCGCCGAGGCTGTGACCGGTGATCCAGAGCGTCTGCGCTTTGTCCTGGAAAGCGGCAACGTCGGCGAGAATCAGGTCCCAGACTCGGAGAAGACCAACTGTGAAGCCTCGATGCGTATTGCCGACGCTCGGGCCTTTGAAATAATCGCTAAAAGAGACTTGCTCGGCGTCGATGTCGGTCATCCAATCGAGCAACTGATCGGGGCGGGTACCGCGAAAGGCGACGACGACCGCATCTTCGCTACCGGCAACGAGAGCTTGCACCTCGCGAACGGAGCGGACGCTGACATTGTTAAAGCCGCAACTCGGAGCCACGGAGCGGATCGTGGCCTCATCTTGGTAGGCAAGGTTGGAAGCGTGCGCGAGGGCTAGGGCGTTGAGTTCGCTCCAACGCGTGGTCTTTGGATTAAATACCTTGAAGGCGTCGATGGCGTCCTGGAATTGTGCGTTTGGCGTTGGAGATGGAGCCGCGGCGGCGGCTGGGGCGGGAGCGGCTGGAGCGGCGGCGGCTGGCCGAGCGGGTGTCTTTTTGGGGGGCATGGAGGTTCCTAGGGTTAGTCCAGTTAAGAGGCTGGCAGAGGCGGTGGGATGCCGAAGTCTAGTATAGAACAACATAGGCATTCCGCGGCTGTCGAGACTGAATTCGAGATTCTGCCCGGGGTTTCAACTTTACGAGCGCTAATACGTTCGAGGTCTGGACGTATCTGGCCCCAAGGGTCAAAAAGCCTAGTTAATTAGCTAACCCGGTGCTGTCGACTCACGACGGTGAGGAAACCAGGATTTCTGGATTGGCTTTGCGGCCGGTGGGCCGACCTTCGGATCGACCGTCGATGTCGCCGGCGCGCCTGGTACCTTTCACTTCGCTCTGTGATCGCCAGACTTGCCAATATCCTGCTAGGCGGCGTTCAAATTGACCCGGCCTTTCCGCG
>Ga0210397_10002784_pt1 | contig 10899 bp, 7 predicted proteins | sample IncBWH2OmetaG_FD_160126 | JGI IMG/M metagenome (GOLD analysis project Ga0210397, IMG submission 160126) | Forest soil microbial communities from Barre Woods Harvard Forest LTER site, Petersham, Massachusetts, United States - Inc-BW-H-2-O ...
AAAACACGATGCACCGGAACCCGCAGTGTGCCCTTGAAAAAGAACACCCCCTCTGCCACAGCCGCGCCAATTCCCAGTGCCGTCCCAATCCAGATCTGCAGTCCCTCACTGGACAGCTCGACCGCCCGCAAGATGATCGCGAGCTCCGCTCCTTCGCGCAAAACCATGAGAAAAACGAAGAAGAAAATGCCCCAACCCGCAGCAGCCCCAGCCCGCCCCACGTAACTTTCAATCTTCTGCTCGATTTCTTTTTTCAGGTGGCGCGCAACGCGATTCATCCATAGGATCATCGTAATGACGAACGCTGCCGCGACGAGGTACATGACCCCCTCGAACCCGTCTTCACTGATGCGCCAGCGCTCCAAAGCAATCGCCACGGCCAAGCTCAGCGCCCCAGCGGCGGCCGCGCCATACCAAACAAAACGCGCCAGTTGCGAGCGGCCGGTACGAGAGAGATAAACTAGAATGATGCCCACGACGAGAGAGGCCTCGACACCTTCACGGAGAGCGATGAGAAAAGCAGGAAGCAAAGAATCTCCAGTTGTTATTCATTTGCAACTACAATATAAGTCTACGCTTTGTATGAATTTACGTCAACCGGACCAATCCAGTCCGCTTTCTTATTTAAACTTACGGTAAACTACAAAGCCTGCTCAATTCAATGACCATTCCCGTTCACGCCCGCCAAGCTGTCTCTTTCTTAACGGCCATCCTTCTCTGTTGCGCACAATCTTTCGCTCAAGCTCAGTCTCCAGCACAAACTCCGTCCTCCCCGCCACAAACGGTCCCCAATGAAGCGCAGCTCGAAATGACCCCGCATCCCAATCCAAAATACGCCAAGAAAATCTCTGAGCTCGGCGATAAAGAGCTCGCCGACGGTCATTTTGATGAAGCACTGAACTACTATCAGCAAGCCGCGCGTTACGCGCCCCAGGACACCGCCCTCATCGGGCGCATTGCGTCCATGCGCTCGAAGCTCGTGCGCGACCACGTCGAAGCCGCAGAGCGCGACGCCCTCGCCGGCCACGCCGACGTAGCAACAGAGGAGTTGGCTAAGGCTCTGCTTATCGACCCAAGCAATACAATTGTCACCGAGCGATTGATCCAGATGAAGGCCATGAAAGATGAGCCTCTCGCGCCTGACCAGAAAATCGAAGGCTTGCCAGAACTGAAGCCCCGCGCCGTCAAATTGGACCTCAACTTGCGAGGCGATATCAAAGCAGTTTATGAACAGCTGGGGCAGCTATTCGGAATGAAAATCACCTTCGATCCGGACCTCCCCGCTCGAACCGTCCGGCTACACGCTATCGATATCGATTTCGCCACCGCTCTGAAGATCCTTGGCGTTCAGACCGGCACATTCTTCCGCCCGTTGTCCTCCACTCTTTTGTTCGTGGCTCAGGACACTGTGGAAAAGCGCCGCCAATATGCTGTGCAAGCCGAGCAATCGTTCCTCTTGCCTGCCTCCGTCGGGACCGAGGAGATGACCGAACTAGTGCGCGTTCTGCGTGAAATGACTGGGTCGACCCGCGTCGAACTCGATGCACAGAACCACGCCGTCACCATTCGCGACACTCCGGAGAGACTTGCGCTTGCGGGCGAACTCATTCGTCAAGCCGAAAAATCGCGCGGGGAAGTGATGCTGGAGATAGAGATCCTCGAGGTCGATCGAAACAAAGCGCGCACTCTGGGGATTCTTCCGCCTCCTTCGACAGAGCTGATTTCTCTCTCTACTGGCATAATTTCTCAATTGGAGGCGGCGAAGGACCTCAGCACACTCGTCACGCTTCTGGCGAGCATTTTCGGAAACGGAGGAACCGCCGCCAGCCCCGGAACTTCCCTCAGCTCCCTCATCCCTCCAGTGGCTCGGGTGGGAGGCGGCAAGACGACGTTTCTCCTGACAATGCCGACGTTCGCGGCCCAGTTTTCCGACGCCCTGACCCTCGTGCACAGCGGGACCCAAGTCTTATTGCGCGCGCAGGACGGTAAACCGGCCTCTTTCTTTGTCGGTGATCGCTTTCCGGTTACTCTTTCTCTTCTTTCTGGAAGCCTCGGGGCGTCCACACCCGCCACATCTATTGGTGGAACGACCGGCAGCATCCTTCCTAGCACTTCTTACAACGTTGGCATCGGGCCCGTCGCACTCACCGCGGCCGATTTCCGTAATATAGGTCTGCCTGACCTTGCCGTCGTCAACGAGATCGACAACACAATCACGATTCTCCAAAATCAGGGCTTAGGAACTTTTCTTCCAGTCGCCACCACTATCTCGCTTGGCGCAGCAAGAACCACCGCACCTGCGATTGCTCCCGCCATTGCTTCCGCGGTCCTCACTACCAGCGGTTTTCATGATCTCCTCGTCACGGATCCGGTCGCCAACACCGTACAAGTCCTCCTCAGCAATGGCGATGATACCTTTAAGGAGGCCGCAGGCTCTCCGATCACCGTGGGCCAGGAGCCCAGCTCCATCGTCGTCGGCGATTTCAATGCCGATGGCAGTCAAGATTTTGCGGTGACGAATTTCAAGGACAACACGTTTTCTCTTTTTCTCGGCAACGGTGATGGAACCTTTAAGCAGGCAACGGGTTCGCCCTTTCCCCTGCCGACCACGGCGACTGGCCCCATTGCGATGACTTCGGGCGATTTTAATTCGGATGGAAATCTGGATTTGGCGATAGTGAATCAAACGACAAACAATGTCACGGTGCTTCTCGGCAGTGGCAACGCCACGTTTTCCCTGGCGACTGGCTCCCCATTTGCCGTGGGTAAGTCCCCGGTCGCCATCGCTTCAGCAGACCTGAATAGCGATTCACACGCGGACCTGGTGGTTGTGAACCAGGCAGACAATACCATCAGCGTGTTACTGGGCAACGGTGATGGTACGTTTACTCCGGCGCTAAATTCTCCGCTCGCTACGGGACAGGCGCCCACGGCCGTCGCGATCGCTGACTTCAACGGCGATGGCGTTCCAGACATTGCTGTGACCGACCCGCAAACGGATAGCGTGTCGGTATACCTCGGCCTTGGCCAGGGTTTGTTCGCGCCAGCCTTCGAGCTTCCCGTCGGCACGAATCCTACGGCCATCCTGGCCGCCAGCCTCAGCGGGGCCACTTTGCCCGATGTCGCGATTACGGACAATCCCTCCGGCACCGCGGGACAGGTGACCGTAATCCTCAGCCCAGCGAGCTTGTTTTCAAATCTGTCGGGGTCAATCGCGCAGACGCCGTATCCAGGCGCGGAATATGAAGATATCGGCGTGAAGATAAAGGCCACTCCCACGCTCCATCCGAATGACGATGTAACGCTGCAATTGGAGTTTGAGATTCGCGCCCTTGCCGGCTCCAGCATCAATGGCATCCCGATCATTACTAACCGCACAATCTCGCAAACCGTGCGCATTAAAGAGGAAGTACCTACAATCATTAGCGGACTGCTCGACAATCAAGAATCCCGCACCCTCACGGGCCTCCCCGGCTTGGCGAATCTTCCTGGCGGAGTGGGCTATCTCTTTGGCCAAAGAAACACAACCGCGCAAGACACCGAGATGCTGATTATGATCACCCCGCACAAATTGCGGCTTCGGGACCGCGTCTCGCGCTCTATCTACGTCGGGCGCGATACAAGTGTGAGCCGCGGCTCCCCGCCCACGCCTCGGCAGCCGCAACCTTGACGGAATGGCGAAAATGCACGCCAGCCGCGCCCTCTCGGAACGCTCCTCGTTTATGGCAATGGTTCGAACACGACGATGGGTTGATAGGTGCGCGGTACCAGGGCTTCGGCGATGGCCACAAGTTTGTCTTGCTGGCTGAAGACGCGCAGGCGCGGCGGCTTTAATTCTCCGGCCTCGAGTTGCAAGGTTGCCCCCGGTGGCAGCTCTACGCGGCCAGGCTGAATCTGCGAGACCTGTACATTGAATTTTGTCCCATGCCGCACACGTTTCTCAATGATGGGCAGCACATTGACGCGTGGAAAATTCGGCAGCAAATTCTCCAGACGGATCAAGCAATCGGCAAATTTTCCGGCGCGCGACGCCTCCGCCAGCTCTTCCAGCTTGATGGCCTGTTCCAGAGAAAATTCGCCAACCGCAGTTCGCGTGATCTCCGCCAGGTGCGCCCCGGAGCCGAGTTTTTGCCCCATCTCGTGTGCGAGTGAGCGAATATATGTGCCCGACGAGCACTCGATCACAAACCGTGCAACGCTTCCTTCGACGCCGGTCAGCTTGTACTCAAACAGCTCGACCTCGACCGCTTTTAGCTCGACAGGCTGCTTCTTGCGCGCCAACTCGTACGCTGGCACACCTTTTATTTTTTTTGCGGAGAAGGCGGGCGGCATCTGTTCGAACCGGCCCACGCTCTCTGCAGCGAGCTTTTCGAGAAGCGCTGCATCGAGCGCCGGCGCGGTATCCGGCCCTTGTGCTTCCCCGTCCGAATCGTACGTATCCGTCGCGAAACCAAACCGGAACCCCGCCGAGTAGCGCTTCCTGCGCCCGTTGTAGAACTGCACCAGCCTGGTAGCGCGTCCGAGCAGCAACACCAAAACACCCGTCGCCAACGGATCAAGCGTGCCCAGATGTCCGATTTGCCGGAATCCTGCGAGGTGCCGCACCGCATCGACGACATCGTGGGAAGTTTTTCCCCGCGGCTTATCGATAACGAGCGCGCCGTCAAACGGCGCAGGCTGAGGCTGGCGTGGCATGGAATGAATGGTCGGTGAACAATTACCAGTTGAAATTGGAATGTCTTTAAGACGCGGCCGGCTTGTCCTTCTTCATCTCTTTCAAGAGCTGATCGATTCGCTCCGTGTATTCCTGCGAATGGTCCAGCGCAAAATGAAGCTCAGGCAGCCGGCGAAGCTGCAAACGCTCGATCAGCTCGCGGCGGATAAATCCCGAAGCATGCTCGAGCGCCTTGATCGCGTCCTTCTGCTCTTTTGCGGATCCCTGTATGTTGATGAACACGCGCGCGTGCTTCATGTCCGGCTGCACACGCACTTCGCTGACCACAACCATGCCTTCGAGCCGCGGATCTTTCAGCTCGCCCGCGAGCATGGCGTTGATCTCGTGAGCGATTTCCTCGCCCACCCGTTCATGGCGGTGATTGGCTGGACTCATTTCCGTCCCCGCGGAGCTTTCTAAATAATTTCGATCGCCTGGTTGATCAAAAACGAGCCCAGAATGCGGTCCGCTTCATCCAGGACTTTTTGCAGCACTTCGTTCACGTGCTTCTCTTCATTTGAAAGCGTAACGACGCCGATCACCGACCGCTGCCACACATCGTGATGGTCCAACTCCGCCACCGCAACATTAAACTGCCTCCGCAGCTTATCTTTCAAGCTGCGCAGCACTTGCCGCTTGTCCTTCAACGATTGCGCGTCTGGGATGTGCAGCTCAAGGGTAAGCAGACCAACCGGCATGAGCGCTCCGGGGATTGTTTCTTATCTGCGGCCGGCGGTTCCAACGGTCTGGCCGGCTGCTTCCGCCGCGCTCAGCTTCTGAACGCTGAAGCATTCCAAAACGTCGCCGACTTTCACGTCGTTGAAGTTCGCAATGCCCGCGCCGCATTCAAATCCCGTCCGTACCTCGCTCGCGTCATCTTTAAAGCGCTTCAACGAGCTGAGCTTTGATGTATAGATAACTGCGCCATCCCGCACAACGCGAATCTGCGCGTCGCGCTTGAGCACGCCGTCCACCACGTAGCATCCCGCAACGGTGCCTGAGCCTTTGACCTTGAACGTGTTCCGCACTTCCGCACGTCCCAGATACGTCTCTTGCAGGACCGGCTCCAGTAGGCCTTCCATGGCCTTCTTCAGTTCGTCAGACACTTCATAAATGATCGTGTGCGAGCGGATGTCCACGTGTTCCTGCTGCGCGAGTTCCATGGCCTTGCGGTCTGGCCGGATTCCGAACGCGATGACGATCGCTCCCGAAGCCGAAGCCAGCAGTACGTCGTTTTCTGTCACGGCGCCAACGCCCGAGCCGATAATTTTCAGCTTCACCTGATCGGTCGAGAGCTTCGGCAGCATTTCGCTGAGCACTTCCACAGAGCCCTGCACGTCCGCCTTGATGACGATGCCAAGTTCCTTCACGTCTCCAGCCTTCAGCTGTTCGTGAAGTTGATCGAGAGTAATCCGCGCTCCGCTCGAGCGGGCCATTTGCGCATCGCGCTGCTTGCCCTGGCGATACTCGACGATGTGCCGCGCCTTGGCCTCTTCGGTTACTTGGAAGTGGTCGCCGGCATCAGGCACGCCCTGTAATCCCAGCACTTCCACCGGCGTCGATGGTGGTGCATCCTTGATGGCTCTCCCGCGGTCATCAAACATCGCGCGCACTTTGCCGAACACCGAGCCGCAGATGAAAAAGTCGCCGGAGTTGAGCGTTCCGTTTTGCACCAGGACCGTAGCCACAGGGCCACGTCCTTTGTCCACCCGAGACTCCAGCACCGTACCGCTCGCCGGTGCGTCCGGATTGGCCTTCAGCTCGCGCAAATCGGCCACCAACAAAATCGTCTCTAACAGCCTGTCGATGCCCTTTTTCTGCTTCGCGGAAACCTCCACAAACTCGGTGTCGCCGCCCCATTCGGAGGGCACCAGGTTTACATCGGAGAGCTGGCGCTTCACGCGTTCCACTTGCGCTTCCGGCTTGTCGATCTTGTTGATGGCCACAATGATGGGAACCTTCGCAGCCTTCGCGTGGTCGATCGCTTCCTTGGTCTGCGGCATGACGCCGTCATCGGCCGCGACCACAAGAACCACAATGTCCGTCACCTTCGCGCCGCGCGAACGCATCCTCGTAAACGCTTCGTGGCCCGGCGTGTCCACAAAAACGACGCTGCGGTCGTTCACCACCACCTTGTACGCGCCGATATGCTGCGTAATTCCGCCAGCTTCCCCGCCCGCTACGTCCGCTTCGCGAATCGCATCGAGCAAGCTCGTCTTGCCGTGGTCCACGTGACCCATGACCGTGACGACCGGCGGCCGCGGCTTCAAACTTTCCTTGGTCTCTTCCTTTGCAACTTCCAACACCATCTCTTCTTCGAGCGAGACGACGCTTACAACTCCGCTAAATGCTTCCGCAAGAGTAGTCGCCGTCGGCACATCCAGCGCCTGGTTGATGCTCGCGAAAACTCCCCGATCGAGCAGCGTCTTCAAAAGATCCTTCGCGCGCACATCGAGCTTTTCCGCGAGTTCCCGGATCGTGATGCCTTCCGTAATCGTAACTTCGCGCGGAGGTCGCGGTTCCGGCGGCGCGATGACAGCTGCCGCAGAGCGGCGATCCCCTGCTCCCGGACGCTGGCGAGTCGGGTGGAGCTTGCGCTCACCCTCCTGCTCCCGCTTGTCCATGACAGGCCGCTGCCTCTGGGGAGGTTTACGCGTATAGAGCGGCTTGCCCGGCTCCGCTTTCGGCGGCACCTTGTCTGGGGGCAACGCCGGCAGCATTCCGGGACGTCCCGGCGCACGCGGACCCGGACGAGTACCGGTGGGCATCGCTCCGCGCCGTTGCTCAAAAGGTCGATTCGCAGGTGAACTCCCTGTTCCACCCGGGCCACCGGATCGGGGTGTGTACTGCCTTCCCTGACCGCCTTGCTGCATCGGACGCATTGGCTGGCCAGGACGTGGTCCTCCGCCGGAACGCTGCCCGCTTCCCGGCGTCGTTCCAGGCACTGGCCCGCGGTTGCCTGTGGGTAACGGGCGAGAAGGCGCGCTCGGACGCGCACCGGGTGCACCCGATGCCGCAGCCGCCGGACGGATAGAAGAAGGCTGAGTCCCAGCTGGAGCTCCGGGCCGTGGTGCAGAAGGCGTTGCCTGCCGCGGCGCACCAGGCGCAGTCGTCGGGTGCCCCGTTGGTGACGGCGGACGAATCGGTATGGCCGCGGGAGGTCTCGTTGCAGACGGCCCTGCAGGAGTGACCGGTTTTGCAACCGGAGGAACTACGGCTGACGACGCGGCGGGAGCCGTAACGGGCGCCTTGGGAGCAACAACAGGAGCAGCCGCAGGCGAACCACTTGGTGCCGGAGCAGATGGAGCCGCACCAGGAGCAACAGGCTTCGCAACGGGGGCAACGGACGGCACTGGGGGAGCCGCTGGTGTGGCAGGTTTCGCTACCACACTAGGCGCCACAGCCACCGGAACTGGAGGAGCCGCCGGCCGCATCCGTGCTGCCTTGGCTGCAGCTTCCTTCGCTACGGCTTCCGCCTTGGCATCAGCTTCCGCCTTAGCCTCGGCCTCGGCCTGTCCCAAAAGGTTCTTGCGAACTTTCTCCGCGACATCCTCAGGGATCGAGCTCGAGTGCGTCTTCTTCTCCGTGACGCCGTACCCGGGCAAAAGATCGATGATCGCCTTGGCCTTGACCTCGAGTTCGCGGGCCAGTTCGTTGATTCGGACTTGGTTTGCTTCGCTCATGCTGCTTATGGACCGTTCCACGGTCAAAAAACTCAGTCGGCCCTCACTCGGCCGATGCTGTCTCTTCTTTACGGCTTCGGCTCTTCCTCTGCCTTGGCCGCGCCTTCGGAATGTTCTGGCGCCGGCGGCGTTTCTTCACTCTCTGCCGCCGCTGCCGTTTCGCCGTCCGTCGGAGTTCCCTCAAGAGCTCCCTCGGGAGTTTCCGCCGCCGCCGCGCCCTCTGCGTTCTCCGAGGCCGCTTCCGTACTCTCAGCCGCCGCTTCACCTTCTGCGGGAGTTGCTTCACCTTCCACGGCCATGTCGTCCGTGTTTTCTCCCGCCGGGGCCGCAGCAGCAGCTTCTGCTCCGCCTTCGTAGAACCGGTTCACCGCCTGATAAATCTTGTCGACCATCTTCTCGCCGATTCCCGGAATCTCCATCAACTGCTCCGGCGTCATCCCCGCGAGTTTCTCGAGATTGGTAATCCCAGCGGCCTCAATCTTTTCAATCGTCTTCGGCCCAACACCCGCCAGCGCTGTCAAAGGGGTCGCCGGAGCCGTCAGAGCTGTCATCTGCTCTTCAATCTCCTGTCGCTTCTCTTCCTCGCTCTTGATATCAATGTCCCAGCCGATCAACTTGCTGGCCAGCCTGACGTTTTGTCCCTTCTTCCCAATCGCCAGCGAAAGCTGCGAATCCTCGACAATCACTTCGAGCTTCCGGCTTTCCGGGTCGGTGATCTGTACGCGTGTCACCTTCGCCGGGCTTAGCGCCTTCTGCGCAAACGCCACCGTCTCTTCGCTGTAGGGAATAATGTCGATCTTCTCGCCGCGCAGTTCGCGAATAATCGACTGCACGCGCATTCCCTTCATTCCCACACAAGCTCCGACAGGATCGACGTCCTTATCCCGGCTAGCCACCGCCACTTTCGTCCGTTCTCCAGCCTCTCGCGCTGCGTGGCGAATCTGCACCGTGCCGTCGTAAATTTCCGGCACCTCCATCTCAAACAACCGTTGCACCAAACTGGCATCCGCGCGCGAAACGATCACCTGCGGCCCTTTTGCCGCGCGATCCACCATCTTGATCACCACACGCAGCCGCTCGCCAATGTTGTACGTCTCAAGCTTCGACTGCTCGCGCTTCGGCAACCGCGCTTCCGTCCGACCCATGTCCACAATCAAATCTGGGCCTTCAGCGCGCTTCACAATCACTGTCACCAGCTCGCCTACGCGCGTGTGGTACTCGTTGTAAATCGTGTCGCGCTCCGCTTCGCGCACCTTCTGCAGAATCACCTGCTTCGCCGTCTGCGCCGCAATCCGCCCCAGCACATCGGTAGGCTTCGCCGCGGTAATTTCCGTGCCAATCTCCGCCGACGGATTCTTTTTCTTCGCCTCCGCCAGGCTGACTTCCTTCTTCGGGTCGGTCACTTCTTCCACGACCACATGCACCGAGAACACGTCCACTTGCCCGGTTTCCGGATTAAACTTGGCGCGCAAATCCTCTTCCGTCTTGTAATACTTCCGCGCCGCCACCACCATCGCGTCTTCAATCGCAGACACGACCACCGTCGCCTCGATGTGCTTCTCGCGGCTCAACATCTCAATTTGTTGATAGAGCAAATTCGCCATGTTTCGTTCCCGATCGTCTTCCCGTTCCTGAAATCCCTAAAATCTCTTCTCTCTTAAATCTCTTAGGCTTTTAAACTTTCCGCCTGTTCTCTTCTGTTTTTCGCGCAGCCCACCAAGGTCCCCACGTAGTCTCTTCTACTCACTGTTCACTACCCATTACTCACTTTCGCTAAAACTCCACCATCAAATTCGCCTTCCGAATCTTCTCCAAAGGCAACTCTACCGTCCGCGCCACTTTCCCCTTCAACTCCAACCGCGCTTTCCCATCCGCAAATCCCGCCAGCCGTCCCTCAAAATACTTCTCATTCTCAACAGCCTCAGTCGTCGAAATCTTCGCCATCCGCCCGCGAAATCTTTCGTACTCTGCCGCATTCCTAAGCGGCCGGTCCATCCCCGGCGAACTCACCTCCAGGGTGTACCCTGCGGCTCCCGGAATCAGCTCTTCCACATCCAAAATCACGCTCAACTGCTGGCTCACGCGCTGGCAGTCCGCGTGGCTCACACCCAGCTGCCCACCCTCGCGCGCCTCCGAAGGTGCCAAAATTTGTCCTGCGGAGTCGCTCATCGCCGCTCCGGCTTTCGGAGCTCGATCAATGGTCACCCTCAGGAATCGTTGCTTCCCCACTTTCCATTCAACATCAAATATTTCTAGCCCTTCCGACCGCGCCACACGCTCGGCGGCTTCCCGAATTTTTCCCAAATCCAACTAGAGACTCCCCGAGCAATGCCGGTGTCCACTGCCCTCCAACCGGCCCAACAAAAAAGTGGGCTTGCGCCCACCTATCCGTGCGACCCGCTTCAGAGCGAAAATAGAGTATATTCTGCCAGCAAGGTAAAAGCAAGATACGGTGGAACATGGAGCTGCTCCCCGCATACTTGATTTATCGTTCAAACCCCT
>Ga0210397_10002786_pt1 | contig 10896 bp, 9 predicted proteins | sample IncBWH2OmetaG_FD_160126 | JGI IMG/M metagenome (GOLD analysis project Ga0210397, IMG submission 160126) | Forest soil microbial communities from Barre Woods Harvard Forest LTER site, Petersham, Massachusetts, United States - Inc-BW-H-2-O ...
CTGATCTGGCGAGATGCCGACACGGCGAATGAAGTTGCGCCGCATGGTTTCCGCGGTTCCAAAACCACAGCGAGAAGCGATGGCTACAACGGTGTCGTCGGTTTCCTCCAACTGTCGGCGCGCGGCTTCGGTGCGGATGCGTTCGACGTACTGGCCGGGGGCCTCACCGATTTCGTCGGTGAACACCCGAGTGAAATGGCGTGGGCTCATTGCCGCCCGGCGGGCCAGTTCATCGATGCTGTGCGGGCCGCCCGGTTCGGCCTCGATAGCTTCCTGTACCTCGCGGACAGAGGTCCGCTTGGCCCGCGGCATCCATACCGGAGCTGCGAACTGTGTCTGTCCTCCCGGGCGGCGCAAAAAAAGTACGAGCCAGCGGGCGACTGTCTGGGCCACCTCGGTACCGTGGTCATCCTCAACCAGCGAGAGCGCGAGGTCGATTCCGGCGGTGACACCGGCGGCTGTCCATACCGTCTCAGAGCTACGGACGAAGATCGGGTCGGGATCCACGTCTATGGTCGGGAACTCGCTGGCCAACCGTTCGGCGAAGGCCCAGTGCGTGGTCGCGCGGTGATCGTCCAGCAGCCCGGCTTCGGCCGCCAGAAATGCGCCGGTGCAGACGGTCACGACGCGGCGGGCAGTCCCGGAGACGGTTTTGATCCAGCCGACGAGCTCGGCGTCGGATCGTGCGGCATCGACACCGCCGCCGCCGGGCAGCACGACGGTATCGACAGGATCGGTCGGGTCTGGCAACGGCGTTGAGACGAACGCGAGGCCGGTTAGGGTGTTCACCGGCTGGCCGTCGATCGAGGCCAAGACGACGTCGTATCCGCCCCTGGTCAGTAGCGATGCGCCGCTAAACACCTCGTGCGGCCCCACCACATCGAGTGCCTGCACGCCGGGGAATCCGACGATAACCACCTTGCGAGCCATGAACTCAGTGTTGGCCAAACGAAGGCATGGCGTCTACGCCTTGTACCCCACAAATTAGGACATGACGGACCTGACCCAAAGTGGCCCCGCGCGCCTTGGCAGACTGTGCCTATGGCACAGATAACCCTGCGCGGAAACGCGATCAACACTGTCGGCGAACTGCCTGCCGTCGGATCTCCGGCTCCTGGCTTCAAACTGGCCGGCGCCGACCTAGGCGCGGTCAGCAGCGAGCAGTTCAGCGGTAAGGCCGTGTTGCTGAACATCTTTCCGTCCGTGGACACACCGGTATGCGCAACGAGCGTGCGGACCTTCAACGAGCGCGCCGCCGGAGACGGTGTGTCCGTGGTGTGTGTGTCGAAAGATCTGCCGTTCGCGCAGAAGCGGTTCTGCGGCGCGGAGGGCATCGAGAACGTCACGACGGCGTCGGCGTTCCGGGACAGCTTCGGCGAAGACTACGGCGTCACCATCGCCGATGGTCCGATGGCCGGGCTTCTGGCCCGGGCCGTCGTGGTGATTGACGCCGATGGCAACGTCGCATACACGGAACTGGTGCCAGAAATCGCGCACGAGCCCGACTACGACGCGGCGCTGGCCGCGCTGAACGGCTAGCGGGCACCGAAATATAAACTGCGGCGGCTGTTTCCGGCGTGTTGTGTGCGTAGGTTATGTGTCGCGGCAGCGCGACCGTGGTAGCTCCATGAAGATCGCCGCGCTGCAGGCGCTGATTTGGAGGGCCGACTGTCCGCGGAAACCCAGTCTGAAAACGTGCTCCGCCCGCCGGAGAAGGCCCGCTATCGAGGCGCGACCGCACCGAATTACCCAGGCGTCAGCAACAACGGCGTCATCGCGCTGACCAAACGCCGGCTGGTTTTTCTCACTGTTACCGGTAAACCGATCGAAATCCCTGTCTCTGAAATCAGAGGCATCCACCAGGCGAAGGTGTTCAAGAGTTCCGTCGTTGGCGGCAAGTCCCATCTAGTCGTCGAAGTGTCCGGGGGGAGAGGTAGCCTCCTACGTCTTCGACAATGCCGCGTGGATTACGGCCATCACCAACGCTCACCGGTAAACGTCACCTTGCAATAAAAACGGTCTCGGCCAGCATGCGCCGACACCATGCTCGGTAGGCGTCCACGTTCCACCCGTCCCGGTGGGTCATCCGCAAATAGGTCTCGACGCTGCAAAGTACTGCGGTCGTCTCGACGAGTTCGTCGAACGGCACGTCATCGCGAAGCCATCCGCGGTCGCGGTAAACGTCGAGCACGCGTCGGGCCTGCCCGTTGATCCCAGCGATGAACTCGTTCAGGTACCTGTCCAAGTCGGGGTCGGAGGTAGCGCCGCCAAACAGCGCGGGTGCCAATTTCGCGGTCCGCTTGTGCACGTCCGTTACGGCCGAGACAACAAAGTCGAGCGCTTCCTGGGGGTCATCAATGGCGATCAGCTTGAGGCCGACATCCAGATTGAGAATGTTTTCTTCGCCGCTCACGCCCAACCCGGCGTATTCGACGGCGGCGATCAACAGGGCCGCCTTGGGCCCCTGACCCTGGACCGTTTCGGCGGAAACACCGGCCGCCGCGGCGATTTTCGCCAGCGTGGTGCGGGCGTAACCGTCGGCGGCGAACAGCTCGGCCGCGGCTTCGACCACCCGCGAGCGCGTCTGTTCCGCCTGCTGCTGACGCAGCTCGGATCGGTAATTCCGCGTCTTCGTCGATATTGACTCCGGTAGCACAGTAATGAATACTATCACCACGTAGCTAACTGCGAGCCCTGGGAGTGCGCAGTGTCGTCCATCATCGTCACCAGCATCCCGGTCCACGGGCACATCACGCCGATGCTCGCCGTCGCCGAAAACTTCGTCACGCGCGGCGACGACGTACGGTTCGTGACCGGTTCGCGCTTCGCCGACAAGGTCGCCGCCACCGGCGCGACCTTCGTGCCGCTGCCCGCCGAGGCCGACTTCGACATCGAACAATTCTTGCAGCGCTTCCCCGAACGGGCGAAGTTGAAGGGCCTCAAAGCGGGCACCTTCGACCTCGAAAATCTCCTTGCCCGGCCCGCCAAGGCGCAATACGAGACGCTCATGGCCGCGCTGGTGGCACAATCCGCCGACGCCGTGCTCGCCGAACCCCTGTTTCTCGGCGCCGCACTGCTGCTCGAGCACCAACGCCCAAAACGCCCGGCGGTCGTCAAGTGCTCGGTGGTCCCGCTGCCCATCGACAGCCGGGACACTGCCCCCTTCGGCCTGGGCCTGCCACCGGCCCGATTGTTCAACCGTCAGCGCAACGCCGCACTGGCGGCCCTGAATCGCCGGATTGTGCGGCGGGCCAATCAATGTGTCAGCGACCAGTACCGCCAGGTGCACGGCAAAGACATGCCGGGCACCATGTTCGACTGGGGCCGCCGAGCCGACGCGCTCGTGCAGTTCAGCGTCCCCTAGTTCGAGTACCCCCGGTCCGACGCACCCGCCAACCTGCACTTCACCGGGCCGCTGTGCGCCACCGGTTCGGCGGCTCCGCTCCCGGACTGGTGGAACGATCTCGACGGCACCCGACCGGTCGTCCACGTCACTCAGGGCACCGTCGCCAACGCCGATTACAAGCAGGTCATCGCGCCGGCGCTGCGCGCGCTCGCCGACGACGATGTGCTGGTCGTGGTTGCCACGGGCGGTCGCCCGCTGGACACGCTGCCCGCGCTGCCGCCGAACGCACGCGCGGCGACGTTCCTGCCGTATGACGAATTATTGCCGCGGACTTCGGTTTACGTGACCAACGGCGGTTACGGCGGCGTCCAGTGCGCCTTACGTTACGGGGTGCCGATCGTCGCCACCGGCGGTAAGGAAGACAAGCCCGAGGTCGGTGCTCGCGTCGCATGGTCGGGCGTCGGGCGGCGCATCAGAACCGAGCGACCGTCACCACGTGCGCTGCGCCGCGACATTCTCGCCGTGCTCAACCAGCCGCGGTACCGGCAAGCCAGCCAGCGCGTTGCGGCCGACATGGCTGCGGCGCCGGGTTTCACAGGCTTAGCGGACATCGTTGATCGGTTGGTTACGGCCACCGCCCGAGTCGACCCGCCGTCGCGGCCAGTACCTCTCGGCACCCAGCCCACATCTGCTTGATGATCTCGGCGGCCGGCGGGAGGTCTTCGATACGGCCGGCCACCTGACCGGTATTGGCGACGCTGGCGTCCAAGTCGCCGTCGAAGTAGAGCTGCTGAACCCGTTGCAGCGCAGCGCCGCTCTCAGCGAAAGACGCTGCAGCGTCGATCTTGTCCGCGGCGGGTGTCCGGATCACTCGCATCATCCGTTTGCCGTCGAGGGGGAGTAGCACGGTGGACGTCTCGTCGGCGCGGACAACCGCTTGCTTGAGGTTGCCGTGGACTGGCGAATCCGCCGACGCGAGCAGCCGGGTGCCCATCTGCACACCGTCGGCGCCGAGGACAAATGCGGCGGCCATCGATCGGGCATCGCAGATACCTCCGGCAGCCACGATCGGTACATCGACATTAGCCGCCACTAACGGCAGCAGCACCATGGTCGACGCGCCGAATCGATTCTTGAACCCGCCTCCCTCGACGCCCTCGACCACCAGACCGTCCACGCCCGCGTCGACGGCCTTCCTTGCCGACGCCAGAGTGCCGACCACATGAAACACGGTGATGCCAGCGTCGTGGAGGCGATCTGTGAACAGCGACGGGTCGCCCGCCGAAGTGGTCACGAAGCGAATGCCGTTGGCGACAAGTAGATCTATCACGGCCGGGTCGCGGTTGAAGAGGAGAGCGATGTTCGCGCCAACAGGACCTTCGGTGAGGTCGCGCACTCGTCGCAGGTCGGCTCGCCCCTGATCCGAGGTGGTCTCGATAATGCCAAGCGCGCCGGCGTTGGACACCGCCGCGGCGAGTTGGGCGCCGGCGATGTACGTCATCGGCGCCTGAATGATCGGAATGTCGACATGCGCGAGCGTGCAGATCCGGTTGACTGCCGGGCTATCGGGGACTGTGCCGGTCATCGCACCCTCACTAATCTTGCGGATCCACAAGGCGGCGGAAGCTCTCCGCAGGGTAGACGGATGCGCCCAAGGTTCGGACCCTGTCGGCCAACACCTTGTCAGATGTCACGACACGGATTTCGTCGGGCCGGGCGTCGGCTTGCACGAGTCTGACGATCTCGTCGTCGGCCGAGTTCGCGGCCGCCCGGGGCGCGTGCGCCACCTCGACCCGCGATGAGCGGATGGCGGCGGACGGCGGCCGCTCGAACACCACCGTCACGGCCCCCACATCGCGCGCATTAGCCATGGCCCACTGGTCGAGCTTTTCCACCAACGCGACCATCGCACCGCTGCGGTCCTTCCACCAGCCGTCCGGGCGACTCCCGATCACGTTCATACCGTCGACGATCCAGCGCACACTCACGGCACGACGAGCCGCTCTCGAACCACCTTCTGCGCCTTCGGTACTGGGCCGACGCCATGCGCTCTTCCAGCGCCCCGAGGGCGTTCACGATCTCCAGGTGCGAAAGGGACCATCAGCCAATTGACCTGCTCGTCAGTAGGCACATCGTGTCCGGCCTCGGTCTGAGCGAGCAAGTAGGCGCGGACCTGCGCAAGACGTTCGCCAAGTCGGGGGTGGTCACGACGCCTCTCCTTCGCTATCGAGTAACTACGCAAGCGTATGAGACCGGCCCGGTCTCGGGATGCGCTTCGTTGGTCAGCCATGGCTGCAGAACAACCGAACCAGGCTGAATACCACCAGCACGGTCAGCATCAGCAATTGGGGCCACGGTCGCCACGGAGCATCTTGGATGGCATACGACATTTCTTTGAGCGGGGACGTTGGAGGCGCAGCAGCGCGCTCCGGCGGCACCGGACGATGGAACTGGTGGAAGTACAACTGAATCAGCGTCGCGCCTATCCACAGTCCGCCGAGAAAGCCGACGCCCTCCACGCCGCGCCACAACAAGAGCGCGGCGACCACCACCGTAAATGCCATCGTTACGCGATCGGACGTGTTGGTGGCCCAGGCCTTATCGCCGTACTGCTTGTCGAGCAGGGCGCGGCGTCGGCGGTATGGCAGCGCGAAAAATGCGAACTTGGCGATGATGTGAAGGCCGAGTACGACGACAACGACGGTGGCAATGGTGTCCAGCACGATTCCTCCCGCCTAACTTTCTGCGAAGGTGCGAACCCTCATCCGTCGAGAAGATCGAGGCTTGAATCGAAATAGCTTGCCAGCAGCGCGCCTTCGGCCGCGAACGCCATCGCCGCCTGCATCACACCTCTTCGCTGCCCGCGGGTATCAGGCTGGTCAACTTCATCAACGCCACCGCACCGGAGTCAAGGCCCTGCATGGCGATGTCCACCAATTATGAACCGATGTCGCCAGCGACCGGATCGTGTGACATGGATTCCATTTGCGTACTTCTCCTGTGTTTTTGGACGCGGACACAAGACGTTATGACCGCCAGACAACCCCGTAACTGCAGGTCAAGCTTCGCTGGGTGTTGGGACGATTCTACTGGGTCCAAGGGAGGCTAACGCACCTGTGAAGTAGCTGGGAGCGTTCTGATGCCGCGGTGAGCACAATGCGCAAAACTGCGAAATCGTTGCTTATTTCGACTATCGCTTACAAGAGCGACACAGACACAGGCTCCGCCGTAAGTTCGGTGTCAACCAAATCCGAATACGTCGCACGATCGCAGCCCAAAAGCAACTCACGCTATCGCGAAAAGTCATTTTCGCGTGTCCGTTCCCGCGCTGCATAAACACGTCGGCATCGCAAGAGGGGGTTTAGAAATGGTAGCACTGGGCGCCATCAACGAATGGCAACCGCCGCATGGTCCAGTTACCACCTGGATGGTCTCGCCCGCGGCGCGTGAAGCGGCTCGGAATGCGCGCAGAAACGGTCTAGCCGCGAGTTTCCAGAGGGCCCAGCACCTCCGGGCCGCGTACGACGGCAAGGCGAACGGCAAGCAGCTACCCCGCCTGATGGTCGTGGCGTGGGAGATTGCCGGCGTGTGCGACATTCCGGCAATGACGGCAGCAATCAGTGCTCATGTCCGTCGTCACGACAGCTACCACGATTGGTTCGAATTCGAGAACGACGTCATTGTCCGCCGCACGATCGATAACCCCGAAGCCATCGATTTCGTTCCGGTGAAGTTCGGACAAATGGCTGCCGAACAAATCCGCAAGCACGCGTTGGCGACCACGCCGGAGACACTGCAGTGGGGTGGCTTTACATTCGGCATCGTCCAGCACACTGGATACTTCACCTTCTACGCCAGTGTCGACCATCTCTACATCGACGGCATGTCCGCCGGCGTGATCTTTTTCGATATCCACCTGGCGTACGACGCTCTGCGGCGGGCCCCCCATCAACAGCCCGCTCCGATTCCACAGATTGCGCAGATTGCGAGCTATCGCGGCTACGCTGCGCGGCAGCACGAAAGGGTGGCGAGCCTGACCCTGTCGTCGCCGGAGATCAAGGACTGGATCAAGTTCGTGCGGGGCACCCGTGGCCACTGGCCCAGGTTTCCGCTGCCGCTCGGTGACACGGAGGCCGGCACCCGGGGCGACTTTGTGACGGTCGAGTTGATGGACGCCACCCAGACGGAGTCTTTCGACACCGCCTGCCGCGAGGCCGGTGCACGCTTCAGCGGCGGTGTTCTGGCCTGCGCGGCGCTGGCCGAGCGTGACTTGACGGGCACCGACACCTATTACGGATTCGCCCCGTACGACACGCGGACGCCGGGCACCGACACGCTGACCGTGGGTTGGTTCGCCAGCCTGGTTCCGGTCACCGTGCCGATCGGCAGCGGCTCGTTTCCCGAAGTGGCCCGCGCAGCACAGAATTCGTTCGATGCCGCCAAGCACATTGCCGGCGTGCCGTTTGAACGGGTCCTGCAGTTGACGACTCCGGATCAATTAGGGATCGAACTGCGCGCACGTTCGGAATTGATGGTGTCGTTTCTCGATCTCCGCAAGATCCCCCTCGCCGCACTATTTGAAGAGACGAATTTCGGTACCTACGGCGACAGCCTGTCGCTCGGCGGGATCAACATCTGGATCAACCGGCAGGCCGACAAAACCACCGTCACGATCTCGTTTCCGGACAACCCGGTCGCGCGTGCGTCGGTGCACCGCTACATCGCGGCATTGAACGGGGCGTTTGCGCGCGTCGTCCAGCACACCGTGGACTGGGTGAATGCCGTTGAAGACCATGCGAATTCGGGGCACGGCATACCTGTCATCCGCCTGTGAGAACAACGGACTTCGAAAGGACCCAGCAAATGAGCAACGTACTCGATCTGGTCGACCACACCTTCTTTCGCATCGAGCGGGCGGCCGGAGTCACCAATGTGATTCAGTGTGTCTGGGTGTACAACCGCGCGATCGACATCGACGGACTGCGCCGGTTCCATCGCCATCTTCAGCAGGGGCGTTTGCGCCGCCGTATCGAACTCTCACCATTGCCGTTCGGACGCCATCGCTGGGTCTCGCCCAGCGGTAACTCCGACCTCGAGATCGTCGAGAGTCCCAGGCCGCGTGAAGAATTCGATGCCTGGCTGGGCAACCAGGCCGACACCCCCATCGATGCCGAGCACGGACCCGGATGGCACCTCGCTGTGCTGCCGTTCACCGACGGCGGCGCGGGGGTGAGCTTGGTCGCCTCGCATTGCCTTACCGATGCCGTCGGGTTGTGCGAGGCGGTGGCGGACGCAACTGCCGGCTGCGACAACGCAATCAACTGGCCCGCTGCCGGATCACGCCCGCGGTGGCGGGCACTGCGCGAGGACGCCCGCCAAACCGTGCGCGACATCCCCGGCATCGGCCGCGCCACCGTCGCCGCAGCACGATTTGTCCGGCATAACCTGGGCCGTGCGAGATCCGCCACCCCCACACCTGCGCCGAGCGCCGAAGCCGACGAGCGCATCACGCCCCCAACGGCAACGATCTTCGTCGACGCCGACGAGTGGGACGCCCGCGCACACTCGCTCGGAGGGACCGCCAACACCCTTCTCGAGGCATTGGCCGCCCGCCTCGCGCAACGAGTTGGACGGGTCACCCCACACGGCTTGGTCACCTTGGGAATGCCCGTCAACCTACGCACCGCCGGCGACACCCGCGCCAACGCCATCACGACTGTCGACATCACGGTCGACCCTGCGACCGCGACGACGGACCTGCGCGAGATCCGGGCCGCAACAAAACAAACGTTGATCCGGTCTCAGGAGCAGCCCGACGAACAGTGGACGCTACTGCCGCTCGTTCCCCTGGTGCCTCAGCGGCTCGGCCGGCCCTGGGTCGGCGTGGCCACCAACAGTGCGACCAGCGTGGGCGTATCCAACGTCGGTGTGGTCAACCCGGCCGTCAACCGGCCAGACGGCACAGACGCCGACCACTTCGCCATGAAGTCTCTCAGCCTGGGTAGGACTACGGCGATGATGCACCAGCTCGGCGGGCTGCTGTCTTTGCTCTCGGGACGGGCGCAGGGACGGGTCTTCGTCTCGGTTGTTGCGTATCAGCCGGACCACCCCAACTCGAATGATGATCTGCGACAGCACCTTTCAAGCGTTGTGAGCGAATTCTCGCTGACCGCCACGATCGGCTGCTGGCCATCCCCTGAGCCAGTGAGCGGGGCCCGATAGACCTCTGCGGGCGTCCCGACGACCTTGCGACGCAGGCAATTAACGGAAAGGACCTTAGAAAAATGAGCAACGTACTTGACCTGATCGACCAGACCTTCTTTCGTATCGAGGGGGCGGCCGGAGTCGGGCAGTCTGTCTGGGTATATAACCGCGCGGTCGACATCGACGGACTGCGCCGGTTCCATCACCACCTTCAGCGGGGGCGGTTATCCCGCCGAATCGAACGCTCGCCCTTGCCGTTCGGGCGCGATCGCTGGGTCTCGCCCAGCAATCAGTCGGACCTCGAGATCGCGGCGCCCAGGCCGCGCGAAGAATTCGACAGCTGGCTCAGCGAGCAGGCCAACATCCCCCTCGATGCCGAGCACGGACCCGGATGGCACCTCGCGGTGCTCCCCTTCACCGACGGCGGCGCGGGGGTGAGCCTAGTCCTCACACATTGCATCACGGACGGCGGCGGAGGGGCCTTGGCGGTGGTGGAAGCGGCTTGCGGCTACGATCACCCACTCAGCTGGCCTGCTGCCGGGTCACGCCCGCGGTGGCGAGCACTGCGCGAGGATGCCCGCCAAACCGTGCGCGACATCCCCGCTATCCGCCGAGCCGTCGTCGCCGCAGCACGATTCGCCCGGGCTAACCGCGGCAGCGCCGTGTCAGCCGCTTCGCCCGTTTCAAAGCCACCTGCGCCGAGCACCGGAGCCGACGAAATCATCACGTTCCCAACCGCAACGATCTTTCTCGACGCCGAGGAGTGGGACGCCCGCGCACACGCACTCGGAGGGACCAGCAACGCCCTGTTCGCCGGATTGGCGGCCCGCCTCGCCCAGCGACTGGGACGAGTCGCCGCAGACGGCTCGGTCACCTTGGCGGTACCCGTCAACGAGCGCACTGCGGACGATACCCGCGCCAACGCGATCACGATGCTCGACATCACGGTCGACGCTGCACCCGTGACGACCGACCTGCGCCAGATCCGGGCCGCAACAAAGCAAGCGCTGATCCGACACCGGGAGGTGCCCGACGAACGGCAGACACTGCTGCCCCTGGTTCCCCTGCTGCCTCGGCGGCTCGCCAGACGAATGGTCGCCATGGCCACCGGCGGCGCGACCAACATCGCCGTCCCATCCAACCTCGGCACGGCCCCCCCGGCCGTCAACCAGCCGGACGGCACAGACGCCGACTACGTCGCCGTGCGGTTTCTTTACCCGGGCATGACCAAGGCGACGGTGCACCAGCTCGGCGGGGTGTTGTCTTTGCACACGGGAAGGGTGGACCGACAGATCTTCGTCTCGGTCGTCGCCTATCAGCCGCACCGCCGCAACTCGAACGACGAC
>Ga0210397_10002791_pt1 | contig 10876 bp, 16 predicted proteins | sample IncBWH2OmetaG_FD_160126 | JGI IMG/M metagenome (GOLD analysis project Ga0210397, IMG submission 160126) | Forest soil microbial communities from Barre Woods Harvard Forest LTER site, Petersham, Massachusetts, United States - Inc-BW-H-2-O ...
CGTGTAGATCGACGCCACGCTGTCGCCGCAATGGTCGTCGAGGAACTCCCGCACGATCCGCTTCATGTTCACCGCCATGCGGTGCTGGCGCACTGTCGGGTTGAGCCACTCGACAAAGTTCGCGCGCTTCTTCTCGTCCAGTGCGTCGAGGTTTAAGATCGTCATGTCGTTGTTTCGGTAGGGAAACTCCGGTCCCCTCAATTTACGGAACAGCAGCTTCGCGCCTACGGTGACACCATTCCCGCCAGGGAGCCACACGGTGAGATGACCCGTCGTCGGTATGTAGTAGCTACCGTTTCGCAGGTGTGCCAGCGCGGCGCGATCGGCCTCGGTGGTCGTTGCCAGTTGCACGTCTCCATTGGTCAGCGGGCAACCCGCGCGGTGCAAGTCGTAGGCGCGCACCAATAGCTTGTCGGCGTGGCTCTTGATCCGCTCCTTGCCGTTCGATGTCAGCTTATAATTTGTCGTCGTCATCTCTTGGCTCCATAGTCTGGTTGCCCCTGGTCACCACAAAGAACCGGGGGTGGTTGGGGTGTAGCTCACAAGTGCACATGTAGTGACCGGACATCCCGTCGAGTGACATGTGCAGCATCTCGACGGTAGCCAACCCGCCGGCGGCGCGGTTGGCGATCTCCTGGCCGATTACCTCGGCTGCCTCGTTCATCCACTGCTTCACTACGGTAGTGCAGTCGTCGCAGTGAAACTCCCACCACGGAGCGTCACCGGGTTCATGCACTCCTATGTCGAGTGTCATATGTCACCTCTCGCGATCAGCTTGCGCTTGGCTCCGGTCGCCACGATCACCCGCAGCCCGTTGTTGGCCGCACGCCCGATGACCGCCGCGACATCGACGCGCTGCCACGCACCGGGGTATGCGGGGTCGACGTAGACCGCGAGCCCGCGAGCGGCGTAGTCGCCGGTGTCCTTGTCGGTGATCCCGTCGAAGATGACGTGGCTGCGATCGGGCCGCAGGCTGGGGCTCATCCGATCGCGGTCGTCGCGCGCCTGCGACTGGAGCCAGAAGCAGCTCCAGTCGCGGCACTGCTCGGGGCGGGCGTCATAGACGCCGCACCCCTTGCCGATCTCGCAGTGCCGGCACCAGGTGTGCGCCGGCTTGTCGATCTGCTCGACCTTCATGATCTTGCAGCACAGCGTGCAGGTGCCGCACCCCACGTCCTCGCCCCAGCGATGACAAGCACCGCAGTAGCGATGCTTCTCGTCGTTTGGGTTGTGGCTGACCATGCCACAATGCGGGCAGGTGTAGCTCATACGTGCACCCTCACGGTCTCGCCGTACGGACCCTTGATGTCGGTCGTGGCGCACCAGATCACCGGGTAATCCGGCTCGTCGGGCCAGCCGTCGTTGGGGTACATGTCGGTCAGATACACCAGCGTATCGGGTGTGATGCGCTCGTCGGCGAGGTAGGCGAAGGGCGGTCGGAACGACGTGCCGCCACCCCCCGGAGCCACGCGGATGTGCAGCAGTTCATCGAGCGAGCGGGCTTCCTCGACGCGCTGGACCTTGGCGTCGCACCAGATCACCTGGACGCGCTTGGGCCGGCACTCGTTCATGATCGCCGCCGCCTCGCTGAAGAAGACGGTCAGCATCTTGTCGTTGATGCTGCCCGAGTTGTCGATGACCACGGTGATCAGCTCCGCGCCGTGCCCCTGCTTACCCGGCATGTAGACCAGCGGGTTGAGCACGATCCTGCGCCGGTTGGGCCGCTCCCAGGTCTCGCGCCGCGCGCCCACCTTGCCGGCGACCCGCAGCCGCAGCTCGTCCTTCCAGTAAATCTGCGGGTCGACGATCTCACGCACGATGCGCTGCAGGTTCGCCGGCATCTTGCCCGCCCGCTTCGCCGCGACCTCGGCCCGGCTGACTGCCTCGCGGAACTCCATGTCCGACGGCAGGTCTTCCTTGCCGGTCGCGGCGTCGCGATGCGGCTCAAGCACCTCGTCGAAGCGTCCGCCCTGCCCCTGCGCCACCGGGTCGTGCCCGGCCTTGCGCCCGGTCGTCTGCCCATAGGTGGAAGGCGTCGGCGTCCCGCCGGACGGCGGCGGCTCGTCGCCGTCACTACCGGTAGTCTGACCCTGACCACCACCTTCGCCCACCACCGGCTTGCCTTGCGGCTGCGGCGGTGGCGGCGGGAGCTGCTTGAACTTCTGAACGTAGATGTCTTCGACCAGTTCGTTGCCCTTGATCGCCGGGTCGTGCAGCCACGCCGGGTTGCACGTCCCGATCGCGCTGGCGATCAGATCGGCGTTGATCACGTAATCGGCGCAGATGTTGAACAGGTCCTGGTAGAACGGCAGCCCGCGCAGGTTACCCTCGCGGTGGTAGTAGCGCATCCGCGTCGGGTGCTTGTCGATGACGTGATAGACCTCATGGGCCAGCGCAAAGCACCGCTCCATCGGCTTCAACGTCGCGAAGTAGTCCGGGTTGTAGAAGATGCGCTTGCCGTCGGTCGCCGCCGTCTTCACGTCCGGCGTCGGGTAGTCCTCCATCTGGTCGTAAAAGTAATAGGCGAAGAACGGGCAGAAGTTCATCAGGGAGGTGTAGGCTTCCTCCATGACCTGCCGCTGTTTGTAGTCAAGCCTGACTTTGGTCCTCATCGTCTTTCTCCATACTCCATAGGTAGTCAAAAACGTCCTGGACCCCATGCCCAGGATTACTAACCTCCGCCGCGTAGAACGCGAGGTGCATGCGGTTCATCGCAGCAACCACGCGCTCGGCGGCGGTGAACCTCGCAATCCCGACCTCGGACCCCGCATCAAGCGGCGCGCTGTCGAGCAGCACGCGCTTGATGTGGTAGCCGAGGTCGTCGATCCACGGCACGTCGTCCTCGGTCTTCTCACACACCACGATGCGTATGTAGCCGACGCCGTGCGATCTTGCCGGGACCGCGATAAGCTCGAAGCGCGGCATGGGCATCGCGAGTGAGCCCACACCCAACTACAACCCCCAGCGAGCCATCTTCTCGACGATCTTCTGCGCCCGGTCGGCGGTCTCGGCGCGCAGCGCCTCGTCCTTGCGCAGCTCCTCGCCGGTGAGCCCGTGCATCATGCGCTCGATGTCCTCGGTGATCTCGGTCACCAGCGGGTTGCCGGTGACGTTCCACCCAGGCAGGAGCGTCAGCATCTCGCGCACGTTGTCGAGCGTGGCTTCGCGGAAGACCTTCTTGTCCTCGTCGCTGGCCTCGGTCATGCGCTCGGCGAGGTGCTCGATGGGCTGCCGCGCCCGCCGCCACATGATCGTCGCGGCGTCCATCGCCTGGCGCTCCTGCTTCTTCTGCAGGTTGATCGCGAGGCGCTCCAGCATGTGCTGGTCGAGCCCGCTGAACTGATCGCCCGCCGGGATCGGCTGAAAGTCGACGTGGATGCGAAACCGCTCACGCAACTGCTCCGCCGTCGGGTACGACGCGTCGCTCACCATCGTCTTCAAGCGGCTGCGCGCCTGCACCACCAGGTCAGGGTACGCCTCGATGAACTCGTCGCGCTCGGCAATCGCGATCCGCCGCTTCTCCGATATCTCGACGAGGTATCGCGGGTTGAGCAGGTGCGGCAGCAGGCGCGGACCCTTCTTCGAGTCCGCGTGCGGGTCGTTGACCCACGGCAGCGTCAGCTTGTAGTGGTGGTTGCGCACCGCCTGATACGCCGCCTTCACCTGCTTGAGCTTACCGTCCGCCCCGGCGAGCAGGTACTTGATCACCGTACCCACGTCGCCCTCGGCCTGATGGTCGCGCTTGACGCCCTCCATCAGCTCGTCGTCCTTCTCGCGGGCACTCCACGAGCCCAGGCTGACATAGGCCAGCATCGCGGCCTCGCGGATCGCCTTGGTGATGTCCGCGTTGGTGGTCATCGCCACCGGTGAAATATCGTTCATTGGGTCCGTTCCTTACATCTGCGACGCGAGAAGCACGTCTTTGTTGTCGATCATCCAGCGGGTGTATTCCGGCAGCACCACCAGCGCCTTGGTGCGGCGCATCTGGGCCTGTGACTTCACCGCGTCGGCGATCTCGACATCGCTCTTGCCGGTCATAATCCCGACCGACAAAATCTGCATCTCCCGCGACAGGCGGGTGATGTAGCGGAAGACCGGCTTGGCGGTTTCGTCGTCCACCACGTCGGCGAGCATGTAGGCACAGATCATCTGCGCGTCCTTGCCCGGCGGCACCTTGGCGGAGCCAGGGTTGTCGAGGATGTCGTCAAGGTCCGGCAGCTCGTCGGCAAACCGCAAGTGGGTGAAGAACTGCGCCGCCGACGGCTTGCCGATAAAGCTGGCGCAGAGTTCCCGCGACAGGTCGGTCATCGGCAGCCGGTCACGCGCCGCATCCTCGTCGGTGCGCAGCACCCGGATGTCGCGGTCCATCGCGCACAGGCTACGAGCCGTGCAGTATGGGTCGGTGCTGTCCGGCAGCGTGGCGCGGAACACGATGCCCGGCTCCTTGCGGGCGAACGCACGGGTCAGGTGGTGCGGACGCTTAGCCGCCGGCTGGTCGTCGGCCCAGTTGAGCCAGGTGCCCAGATCGGCCTCGATGTCTAAGAGCGCCCGCCGGTTGACGATGTGCATCAGCTCGCGCTGGACACCCGACCGGTCGGACGGGCGGTTCTGCGCGGCGACGACGCGCCACGTCATCGGCAGGTGAACGTTGCCGACGTTGCCCTTGTGGATCAACGACGCCGCCGGCTTCCTCACGTCCTCGTCGGCCTGACCCCATTCGTCGAGGAACAGGAGACCCACTACCGGTAGTTCCTCGGTCCACTCACCCTCGCCGTGCCACTTGACCGAACCGTCTTTCTGGGGCTCGACAACAAAGGTGTTCTCGTTTCCGGGATACCACGGCGGGCAGGTGAACACGGTGCGCGGCACGCCGCCGCTCTCGTTGCGCAAGGGCATCATGAAGCCCTTGACGTCCGGCCCGGTCAGCTCGGCAAGCATGCTGACGGTCACTCCGACCGGTTCGTTGAGGTGGTTGGCGAGCCGCTCGGCAAGCTGGAACACGCTGTCAGTCTTGCCGACGCCGGGTCCCGACTGCATCACGTAACCATGCGCCCGCTCGCCCAGCTCCAGGGCTTGCAGGTGGGTCGCAAACAAGATGTCTTTCGCTTGTTCTAGGTTCATTTTGACTAAACTCCATTCACCCTGGCACTACCAGTAGTGAGCTTGGTTGGTTGATTTACACAACGTTCGCAATCACTTACGAACGCACTTATATTATAACGTTCGTATTTACAAGTCAACAAAATAATTCGCCGCTAATATTAGCCACGATTACTTACGGTGGTCGCTAGGGAATGTTAGGTCAGCCTCTCGATGCGCCGGCGCGTCTCGGCGTCACCCAGCGCGCGCCACGGCGGGTCACCGTGGGCGTGCCCGTAGAACACCGCTCGCGCCTCGTCGAGCCCCATCCCGCGCGCCGCCGCTTCCTGTTTAAGCGAGGGCCATAGGACCACCAGGTCAATCTTGCGCAGGTAGGCGTAATGGAGCGCGAGCAGGAGCCGCAGGAGCCGGTTCATTTTACACCATCCCCAGCTTTTCCAGCCCCAGCAGCAGCGCCGTGGCGTCGCGCGCCTTGGCCTCGATCTCGTCCGCCCGGTCGCGCAGCCGCCTCGCCTCGTCGAGCAGCGGCTGCGCCGCCTCGTTGGCGTCCATCAGGCGCTGTTCGAGATCGGTGACCAGCTCGCCGCGATCGAACTCGATGGCGCTGTTGCGGTGATGCTCGCGCGGCTCGAAATAGGTGGGGGTCCGGGTGCCGTCGCCGCGCCAGGTGTCCCTGCCGCCGGTGACGCCGATTACCCGGCGCTGCTCGGTCGAGTGCGGCGGCGCGACGAGCCTGACCGCCCCGACCTGCTCGCAATAGGCGCGGATGCCGGTGTTGCTGTAGTGGGTGACCTGGTAGACCGCGCCGTTATTGCCGAGGAAGCGCGTGCCGACAGGGATGATCTGGTCCATGTTCCGCATACCCCAGGTATTGACGAGGCACGCAGCTTACAACCCTCATACTATGGTGTCACTACCCGGTAGTGGGGGCTACCGGGTAGTGACCGCGCTTTGATCTGGGCTCGCGCCTGGGTTTGGGTTATCGCTAGGCACAGGGCTCGCGCCGCATCCTGGGTTCTCGCGGTACGTCGGGCTCGCGCCCTTGTCTGGGTTCTCGCAGCTTTCGAGGGCTCGCGCACTCGAATGGGTTCTCGCCCGTCGTTGGGCTCGCGCCTCAATTTGGGTTCTCGCACCATTTCGGGCTCGCGCGTTGGTCAAGGTTCTCGCATGGTGGAGGGCTCGCGCAACAGCGTGGGTTCTCGTGCCACATTGGGCTCGCGCCTGCTCTTAGGTTCTCGCAAGGTATAGGGCTCGCGCAACACTTTGGGTTCTCGCCGCTCGTAGGGCTCGCGCGGCAGGTGGGGTTCTCGCTTTCTCCGGGGCTCGCGCACCTACCTGGGTTCTCGCAACATCGTGGGCTCGCGCTATCGTTAGGGTTGCTCGCTCTATTTTAGGCTCGCGCATAATCGAGGGTTCTCGCACTTCGTAGGGCTCGCGCATCAGTCGAGGGTTCTCGCCGCTCGTAGGGCTCGCGCAGGTCACATGGTCCTCGCATCTCACTAGGGCTCGCGCGATGGATGGGGTTCTCGCTCTCATCTGGGCTCGCGCTGCTGTTAGGGGTCTCGCGTTCAACTGGGCTCGCGCTGGGGTTTGGGTTATCGCTAGGCACAGGGCTCGCGCCACTTCTAGGGTTCTCGCAACAATCTGGGCTCGCGCACGACGTAGGGTTCTCGCATTAATTGGGGCTCGCGCACGGATCAGGGTTCTCGCATTCGCGAAAGGGCTCGCGCCTCAATTTGGGTTCTCGCAGCAAGCAGGGCTCAAGGTGCTATACGACGCCTATCGGTCCTATGCGGGTATAGGAGGTGGAATATAGTCCGCGTGACCGAGGCGGGCCAACGGAAATGGCGCGACCACAGGCTGACCCAATTTGGTCAGCCACACCTCGTTCATATGTGACAGGAACAGCTTGACGGCATAACGCCGGGCTCGACCGTCGATCTGTGACGGCGGCAACCGACCGGCGCTGTAGTGCTTCCACGCCTCGGTGGTGCGCCCGACACGCGGCAACCACTCGGCAGCGGTCGCGGCGCGCTTACCCTCGTCGCTCATGCGCTGCTCGAACGCCTTACGCTCCTTATATATGCGCCCGTAGAAGCAGTCCGGCCTACCCGACAGCTTCATAAATGACTGACCGCTGTGCCAGCACAACGTTTTAAGCTGGACGTTGTAGGGGCGCTTTTCACCGGTTTTCCAGGGTTTCTGACCCTCCGCCGCCAAGCCCGCGAAGGCATAAATCCTGCCGGCGGTGGGTCTGGGGGTTTCGAGGTGCGCGAGAATGCCCGCGCTGATCACCGGCCCGATCCCGACGATCTGGCGCATCCACTCACCCATGACGTGAGCCCTGGTGAACTCGTCGAGGGCGCGCTTGATCTGGCCTTCGAGGATGCGCGACTGATTGAACAGCCAGTCGATCAGCACATGTGGCTCCGGCGCGGTCTCGCCCTCCGCCACCTCGACGCCCTGAGCGAGCGCGCGGGCCTGGTTGGCGGCGCGCTTGCGGTTGTCCTGGCTGGTGTAATAGGCGTCGACGAGAAACCGCGCCTCTTTGGGTCCCATCGTCCTGGCTGCAAGCGCCAGGTCGCGGGTAAGGCGGATCACCGCCGGGGCATGCTCGACGATTTCCTCGTCGTCCACGTAGGGGGCGTATGTGCGTGGTGGGGCTGGTGGGTCCTCGATGTCTGACATGCTGCTGGCTCCCTGCTCGCTCGCTACTATCGGCTTTCGCTCGGTAGGGACTACCGGTAGTGAGTTGGGCAAAAAATAAGGACGCCGCGCTGCTCAGCGGGCGTCCTAATATGAGCCTGATAATAGATGGGTGTCTAGTGTGAGGGTTCTTCGCGATCTTCCAGCACCTTGACGCACGCCTTTATCTCGTCGCGCAGCTCGACGAGTTCCTTGCGCGTGGCGCGCAGCTCGTCGAGGATCAACGCGATCTGCTCGGCGATGAAATCGAGGGTTACCTCACTCATTTCCTGCCTCTAGCGCGCCCAGCCGGGTGTTGAACGTACCCAGCAACTCGCCGTACTGCCGGTTCATGTCTTGCAGCGCCTCGCCGAGGTTCTGCACCATGACGAGCAGCAGCTTGATGTCGCGCCCCTGCTCGTTCTGTCGCCCCTCGATCCGGCCCAGGCGCAAGCGCAGGTCGACGAACTGTCGCCCCAGCACGCGCAGATCGACTACTTCATCGTCCGCCATCGTTCACCTCCTCGGGTATTGTATCACGCCTCACGCCGGGGAGCGCCGCGAGGAACTCGTCCGGCGTCGTAGTGATCAGCCGCTTGTAGCCCAATTTGACGGACGTAACGCGACCCTCGGATATGAGGCTCGTCACATAGGACCGCGACAGCCCGACGGCGAACGCCCATTCGGGGATTGTCCAAGCGACCTTCCGCACGTAGTGGTATTTTTCCGGCTGATTTCGCTGATCCCCCGAAAATGGTAATCGAGGATGCCCGGCCATAGTAACCTCCATATGTTGTTGGCGCAGCAGGTATGTACCGGCTGCGCCTCAGTTGCAAGATTTATTCGTTAATACAGTTACTATACTTAGTTTGTATAGAAACTATACTTTACACTCACTCACAGGTCCATACGCGACCATAGGCCGTCACGGTCGCCGGCGGCAGGCCCTTCGCCTGACGCAGCGGCTCGGGCATTGGGCTAGCTGCCAGCACGGCCTGGCACTGACGCGCGATGTCGTCCGCCATGCGCGCCTCGGCCGCGTCGTCGATAGCGAGCGAGCGCAGTAACTCGTTCTGCTCGATGTCATTGCGCAGGCGGTCGATCTGGTTGCGCTGCTGGATCATGTAGTCTTCGAGGCTGTCGGCATGCGCCGTCGCCGCGACGAGCATAAAGCCGGTCGCGATTAGTGTTCTCACTACCGGTAGTGTCATGTTGGTGCTCCTAGGCACGCCGCCGCGCCGCTTGTGATGGCAACGCGGCGGCGTGAGGTTGGTGGTTATTGTAGCTTGCTGCGCGGGATGATGCGACCTTGGGTCACCATGTATTGCCGTATCTTCTCGCAGCCAGCGTAGGTGGTGGAGAAGAAATACGACACACTCTGCGAGGCGACGCGGTAGTGCGTGTCGATCTCGACATAGGTGTTACCCGCGTCGTCGTCCCTTACGTCAACCTTTGGGAGCCCGACGAAATCGTTGTTCGTGCGCAGCTCGCGCTCGAAAACGTCCGGGTTGATCCCCTGCTGGAGGGGTCCCATGCACTGGTTCTTGCTGACATCGACCATCCACCACTCCCGCGCCTCGGCGTGGGCACTCGACAGGATCACACCCAGGCCGATGGCAGCCGAGGCAAGCAACTTAGACATTTTACACTCCACAGGTTTTGGTCACTACCGTAGTGGTAGCACCAAGAAAGCCCGCTCAGCTTGCGCTGGCGGGCTTGGTTGGGGGTATTGTCGCTCTCCTACATCAACAAGCAGGTGAACATGATAGCGGTGAGCACTGCGCTCACCGCCGCGAAGAACACGCCTAGGAACGTCACTCGACCGCTCCTCATATGATGTGGGCGAACAGGTAGAACCCGCCGCCGGCGGTCACGACGAGGAAAAAGTACCTCATCGCCGGATCGTCTCGACAAAGGCACGCAGCACGCGTTCGAGCTGCTCGTCGTCCGCACCCTCACGAATGGCTTTCTCGCCTACCGCGAACACGCGACCGATGTCCATGACGTCGATCTGGATGCCGCTGCACGCGCGGCCATAGGCGGTCTCGATCCGCCGATCGTTCTTGGAATGCCGGCTCATTCGCCGCACTCCCGACCAGTGGCGCGCTTGCACGAGCGTACCTGGCACGCGGCACGCAGGATCACGCGGCTGGCGAACAGGTCGTTGTGGATGTGCTGATCGATCAGCGCGTCCAATTCCGCGACGGACATACCATACATGCCTAGGCCGCGCACCGCCGCCCAGATGTCATCGTTGTTGATGTCCAAGGTCTTCACTTCACACTCCATAGTTGCCGGTCACTACCGTAGTGGCACCATTGCCAACTACTCGATCCGGCCATTACTCCGTAATGCTTGCGTGTTCGTGTGTTTTTATTTGCGAGTGTAAAGTATAGCCTAGCACATGTCAAGATTAGAAATGCTCGATGACTTGTTCGTGTACTCAGGCAATACATGCGTGTGCTAACATATGCGCTGGCATAAGTTAGGCGAGCTTGGGCGCGGAGAGACGCGATTGAGGTAGATCTAAATTTAGCGACGGATTTTGAAGTCACTACGGTAGTTTGTGATGTGGTTAAGTTTAGTTGTGGTCATACGTTGGCGTGATTAGGTGTGCGCTGGGCACGCCGATACGCCGTTCGTCGGTGCCTCGTGGCGTCACGCGGGAGAGTTATCCACAGACTTATAACGGGATTGATTGGAATGATGGAGAGTTATTTGGAATGTTACTGTCTGTAACCTATTGATATTTGGGAACATTCCAATCATTCCAATCATTCCAGCACTTTTGGAGGTACGGCTCTATACGAGTAATTAAAATGTGAAATCGCATAAAATGCAAAATTGCTCAAAAAACCTATAGCGTCTTGTTGAAAAACACTGGAATGATTGGAATGATTGGAATGTTTATTATTATATATATGATTTTCAGTGTGTTAGCTCGTGATCGAGGCCGCGCGCCGCGTGGAATGTTCGTTGGAGTCGTGGAATAGTTCACTACGGTAGTGGTCGTTGATGGTCACACATGCTCGCGCATGACGCGCGCACACTAACGTTAGCGAGTGCTAGGAGTTCTGATATGGATGATATG
>Ga0210397_10002792_pt1 | contig 10874 bp, 10 predicted proteins | sample IncBWH2OmetaG_FD_160126 | JGI IMG/M metagenome (GOLD analysis project Ga0210397, IMG submission 160126) | Forest soil microbial communities from Barre Woods Harvard Forest LTER site, Petersham, Massachusetts, United States - Inc-BW-H-2-O ...
CTGTCCAACCCTGAGATCGGTACCCGGCTGTTCATCAGCACGCGCACGGTCCAGTACCACCTGGGCAAGGTGTTCACGAAGTTGGGTATCACCTCGCGCAGCCAGCTGCAGTGGGCACTGTCGTCCCGCCGGGAGCCGGTTCCGGTCGGGGCAGTTTCCACTGCGTGAGCCGGTCAGGGCTGGATGTTCTCCAGGTCCTCCAGCAGACTCAGCTGACGTGGCTCCCAGCCGAGTGCCTGCCGGGTGCGGGTGCTCGCCGAGGGCTGGTCGGTCGCGAAGACCTTCTTCCGGCACTTCCCCGACAAGCGCGAGCTCCTCGTGGCGGGGCAAGAAGTGCTGAGCCGGCTACTGGCCGAGGGGATCGCCGAGGCGCCGGAGGCCGCCCGCCCGCTCGAGGCGGCCGCGGCCGGGCTCGAGCGGGCGTCGAACGCGATGGGCCCGGTGAACCGCGAGCTCGGCCCCCGCCTGAAAGCGGCCATCGCGGCCAGCGCCGAACTGCAGGAGCGCGACGCCCTTAAGAGCGTAGGCCTCGCAGCAGCAATGACCAACGCCCTGAAGGCCCTGGGCGTGCCGGACCCGATCGCGCACCTCGCAGGCGAGATGGGCGTCCTGGCGTTCAAACGTGGCTACTCCGAATGGCTGGAGGCCGACCACGACACCGCGGGCGGACTGGCGCCGTACACCGCCGCCGCCCTCGACGACCTACGGGCCGCCAGTGCGTCGCTCGGCTGAGCAAAGTGGTAGCCAGCGTGACGGAACTGCGAACCACAAAAACCGCGGCCAACGGTCAAGTGCGCTGCTTGGCCTGGTCATCTGCGCCATCGTCGCCTTGCCGCCAGTTCCGGGCGAGGGCGACGAGGCCGCGAACCACGTCGGGAGGCAGTCCCGGAGTGCTCGCGATGTGCCACAGCGTCGGGTCCTCATGCTCGGCGTGCCCGAGGTCCGGCGACCCTACCTTCGGTTCCCCGCCTTCCAGGATCCGCCGCCACGAACCCGGGGTCCAGCCGAGCCGGTTCTCGACCATACCGAGGGTGCTGGGGGAAACGTGCTGGCCGTTCTCGAGCTTTCCCAGCGTCCGCTCCGTCACCCCGGTCGCCTCGGCAAACGCCCGCCTGTCCCGCATGCCTAGCTCGACCCGGCGCGCGACAACGTAATCGGCGAGCCGCCGCCAGTCCTCACCGGCCATATGACCGTCCTCCCGCGAGCAGATGCTAACCCGGCCCCCGCCACGTGACTATCCCTATCAGAAGAAGATAGAAGATTCTATCTCTCCTGGCGGCGACAAGCGGGATAGATCTACACCTCTCTTCCTAGTTCATCTTACTCCTGCTCTTTACTTCTTACTTGTACTGGTCTATGGTTCCAATGCACCTGAAAATTTCCTGTTTCTTCCTAGATGTACCAGGATCGGCTCACTGCGGACCGGCGGCGTCCTTGCGCCTTGAGGAGGGGAGGCGCAAGGGCGCCCCGGTCGTCAGCCAGTACCAGGCCCGGATCTCGGCTAGCTGAGCGGGCTCGGCGCGCTATACCCGATCCTCAGCACGGCTTGGCCAGTACGCAGCGGGACCTCTTGCACGGATGCGGGGAGGTATTGGGCTCGCTGCGCGCTGAGGAACGCTTGCATCCAGCCGAGGTATTTGCCACGAGTCATGTGCGCCGCACTGTCCACCGCGGTCAAGTCCACTGCCCGCAGCAGGCTGGCGGGTCCGCCACCAGGCGACTGGTTGACGAAGTCAGCGATGTGCACCGGGTGGATTTCGGCCATCATGGCGAGGAGCAGCGGCAGCCGCGGATCAACATCGCCGCTGAGAAGTTGTGCCCTGGCTGTGGCTGAGGCCCCGATCTGGCTGTTCGCCAGCAGCTGGGCACCGGCACCCTTCCGGTCGCGCAGCGCCGCCTGCTGATCGGCGCGGTATTTGGCGGTACCGCCGGGATAGACCAGCCGGATATCGATCCTGGCGTTCCCGGAGCCGAAGCTCGCGATGACGGCCGGAGCGTAGACGGAGTCCAGCCGGCCGCGGTACTGGGCTCGGATGGGGCCCGTGGCGACCACCAGCGTAGAGCCGAGTGGATCATTCGACGTGGGCCCGAGCGTCACCAGGTTCCCGGACGGGAAGCCCGCGCTGACCAGGTTCGTACATACCTGGAGATCGCATGACACGATTGCGGCCCGGCTGACCTGCCCCAGGATCCAGGTGACAGCCTGCTTCCTAGCAGTCTCGGCGGCGAGTTCACTGTTGACCTGAGCATGGCTGCCTGCTGCTAGCCGCCCAGACGCTGCGCCGTGCCGAGGGAGATTGAAGGCGAGCATGCCGACCGCGGCGACCAGCAGACCCACGGCCAGAAGAATGGGTGCCCGCCAACGCCAGCGGGTGCGACGGCTCCCGTGCCGCGCCGACCGGGGCCCGGCCGCCGGCCGGGCGGCGAGCAGACCATCGCCGCTGCCTTGCCGTGGCCGTGGCGGTACTGCAGACGCACGCCGCGAGCCGGATGTCTCCTCATCCACGGTCAGCGCGGAAAGAATGGGCGGCATCGGTCCCACGAGCCGCGCTCCGGCCGCCACCAGCTCGCCGAGCACGTCGCGGGCCGACGGCCTGCCGGCTGCATCCTTGTTGAGGCAGCGCTGGACCAGCCAGCCCAGTGGTTCGGGAAGGCCGCCCACATGTGGCTCGGAATGAAGAATGGCGTAGGCCATGGCGGTCAGCGAGTCGCCCTTGAAGGGCAGCTCACCAGTACCCGCGAATACCATCGTCACGGCCCACGACCACATATCGGCCGACGCGGTCACTCGGGTCCCGGCCAGCTGCTCAGGGGCCATGAACGCCGGAGTTCCGATAGCGACCTCGCCAGAAAAGACCGTGGTCATCCCGGGCACGGCCGCCAGCCCGAAGTCGATCACCACTGGCCCGTCGGGCCCGAGCAGGACATTGCCGGGCTTGAAGTCGCGATGCACCATCCCGGCGGCATGCACCGCGCCCAGCGCGGTCAGCGTGGCGACGGCGATGCGCTCGAGTGCGGCGTCGCCGTGAGGCCCGAGCTGCTCGACGACCTCGACCAGCGATGGCCCGCTGACGTATTCACTGACGATGAACGGCCGTCGTTCGAAGATCCCCGCGTCCAGAACTTGCGCGGTGCAGAACCGGGCTACCCGCTGCGCTGCGGCGACCTCCTTCAGAAAGCGGCTCCGGACCTGCGGGTCTGTGGTTGGCGGCAGAAGCTTGACCGCGGCCGGGCTTCCGGCTGGACCCTCCGCCAGGAACACAACGCCCTGCCCGCCCTCCCCGAGGCGGCCGAGCAGCCTGTATCCGCCCACCTCGCGCGGATCCGTGTCGCGCAGGGCGAGCATCTCAGGCATTGCGGGCCAAGCCGATGTCACCCGGCCATTTTGCCCCCGGCGGCTCAGCGCACGCCACTATTCCGTTTTATCAGTCGCCTGGGGCAGCCTTCCCGCCGACCGCCGGGCGCATCGGGGCAAACCGGCTGGAACATCGCGCCGGGCCGAAGACGGTGCTCGCGGCAGCCCGTCCGGCAAGATAATGATCTCGGCCGAGAACATAGGAATTTCTCTTTGAAACGCGCTCCGGCCCGGGCATGCTGTTGGATAAGCCCGGCCGCAACTGCCTAGGGCAGGCAGCGAGCCGGGTCAGGGGCGGAGCCCTGGTACCACCGTCTCCCCCCCACGGTGCCCAGGGCTCCGCTCCGCCTGAGGCGTCGGCGACAACGCCGACGTCATTTGCATCCAGGCCGAACGGCTGAACCAGGACGATGCGCGCATCGCCGATAATGTAACCGGGCCAGGCGGGTGCCCGGTTATGGCCGGAGCTCGAGGACGACGTTGACCGGGGTCTGGGCGACCTGCCGGAACTGGCTGAAGCCCGCGTCGTCGGCCAGTTGCCGTATCGCTGCGGGGCCGGCCTGGGCGCCGAGCGCGATCCCGCCGGGCTGGGCCAGGGCGGCCGGCGTGCACTGGAACGTGGACGCCGCGTAGCTGAGCGCGGCCAGCGGGCTGGCCAGGTTCGCTGCGTAGTCGTCGGCCGCGTACGGTTCCACGACCAGCACGGCGCCGTCGGGGGCGAGGGCCTTGCGGGCGTGGGCCAGCGCGGCGGCCGGGTCGCCGAGGTCGTGGAGGGTGTCCAGCAGGCAGATCAGGTCGAAGCCGTCGGCCGGGTAGCTGGTCGCGTCGAGCGTCTCGAACCGGATGCGACCGCCGAGGCCGGCTTGGCCGGCCTGCTGCCGGGCGACCTGGATGGAGCGGTCGTGGAAGTCATAGCCGTGGACGCTCGCCTGCGGGTAGGCGCGGGCCAGCAAGATGGCGGCCACGCCGTGTCCGCAGCCGACGTCTGCGACCCGGCCGCCGGCGGCGAGCCGGTCGGCCACCCCGGGCAGGGCAGGGACCCACTCGGTGGTGAGGCTGGCGGTGTAGCCGGGGCGGAAGAACCGCTCGGTGCCCTCGAAGACAGCCGGGTCCTGCTCGTGCCAGGGGATGCCGGCACCGGTGCGGAATGCTCCGGCGAGACGGTCGATGCCCGCGAACCAGCCACGGGTGATGGTGGCGCCGCCGGCCAGGAAGGCCGGCGATGCCTCGTCGGCGAGCACTGCGGCGGCCTCGGCCGGCAGCACATACCGCCCGTCGCCCTCCCGGTAGGCGAGGAATCCGGCGGCAGCCTGCTGGGACAGCCACTCCCTCAGGTAGCGTGCCGCCGTACCGGTGCGGGCGGCCAGTTCGTCCTGGGTGGCCGGGCCGCCGTCGGCCAGTGCCCGGTACAGCCCGAGCTGGTCGCCGACCGCCACCATGGCGGTGGTGGCCGCGCCGGTCATCGCGCCGAGCAGCCGGTGCACGTTCTGCTCGATCAGTTCAGTGTTCATCGGAAACCTCCGCAACGTGGATGGATCAGGCCTGCCGCAGACGCTAGGCCGCGGGCGCCCGGCACGGCTGAGCCGAACATGAGGCGAAGCTGAGCTGTCCGGCTCAGCTTCGCCTCAGCCAGGGCTCACCGATGCGGCCCCCCGCCGTCCCTACGGTGGCCAGGTCACCACATACCGAAGAGGAGCACGACATGCATATGCAGGTCATCACGTTCAAGCTGGACGGCATCGACGAGGCGGCGTATCAGGCGCACGCCGAGCAGCACGCGCCCGTGTTCGCCGCGCTGCCGGGTCTGCGCGCGAAGATCTGGCTGGCCAACCCGCAGGCCAACATTTACGGTGGTATCTACACGTGGGACGACGTCGCCGCGATGAGGGCTTACCAGGGCGGGAAGATCTTCCAGGGGTTGCAGGCGAACCCGCACATGATCGATGTGGCCGTCAGGGACTTCTCGATCCTGGCCGGGCCCACGAAGGTAACCCGAGGCGGGTACTGACAGATGACCGACGCACGACCGGGCCGGCGATGAGCGGGACCTTGCGAACGTTGCTGGGTGCCCGGGCGGCCGCCGTGGTCGGCCGGCAGGCGGAGCGGGCGGTGCTGCTCGAGCTGGCCGAGCGTGACCGCCCGCTGGTCGTGGCGGTTTACGGCATCGCAGGGATCGGGAAATCCGCGCTGCTCGCCGCGTTCGCCGAGGACGCGCGAGCGCACGGCGCCGCCGTCGTCCGCCTGGACTGCGGCGGCATCGAGCCGACCGAGCGCGGTTTCTTCGCCGCGCTCGCCCGCGCGATCGGGACGCTGCGGGCCGAAGCACCCGGCGGGACCCGGCCGCTGGCTACGGTCGCCGAGGCCGCCGCCGCGCTCAGCGCCCTCGGCGACCGGGTCGTGCTGGTTCTCGATACCTACGAACAGCTCCGGTTGCTGGACACCTGGCTGCGGCAGGAACTCGTGCCGGGCCTGCGCGACAACACCAGGCTGGCGCTGGCCGGCCGCGAGCCGCCAGTCGCCGCCTGGATCAGCGACTTCGGGGACCTGCTGGCCGCGGTGCCGCTAGCGAACCTGGCCGCCGCAGACGCCGGAGCGCTGCTGCGCCGCGAAGGACTCAGCGGCGCCGACGCCGCCCGTATCACCCGCTTCACCCACGGACACCCGCTGGCACTGCGGCTGGCTTCTTCCGCGCGGGGCGCCCGCCCCGACCTCACGATCCCCGACGCCGCGGTCGCCACCGTCGTCACCGAACTCGCCCGGGTCTACCTTTCCGGCCTCGACCAGCCGACCCGGGCCGTGCTCGACGCCGCCTGCACCCTGCGCCGTCCGACCCTGTCGCTCCTCAGTGCCCTGCTGCCGGATGTACCCTCGCACGATGCCTACGACATGCTGCGCCCGCTGCCGTTCGTAGAGTTCGGCCCGGACGGCCTCGTCCTGCACGACACCGTGCGCGAAGTCGTCGCGGCGCTGCTGCGGGTCAACGACCCACCGACCTACCGCGCCCACAGGATCGCGGCCTGGCGGCAACTGCGGCGCGAGCTGCGCAGTGCGCCGCCGGCGGACCTGTGGCGCTACACCGCCGACCTGCTCTACCTCATCGAGAACCCGGCCGTGCGGGAGGCGTTCTTCCCCACCGCCAGCCACCGGTACGCGGTCGAGCCAGCTCGGCCGGCCGATGAAGCCCAGATCACTGCCATCGCCCGCGCGCACCAGCCAGCCGGGGCCGTCGCCGTGATGCGGTCCTGGTGGGACGCGATGCCGTCCGCGTTCCGCGTCGCGCGGGACCCCGACGGGTCCCCCGCCGCGTTCCAGTGCCTGTGCGAGGCGACCTCCGTGCCGGCCCGGCTTCTCGCTGCGGACCCGGTGGCCGCCACCTGGCGCGAGCACCTGCGCGCTAGCCCGGTGCCGCGCGGTCAGCAGGTACTCTTTCTGCGCCACATGCTGGCCGCCGATGGCGGTGAAGCCACGACGCCGGCCCACGCCGCCCTGGTCCTCGACCTCAAGCGGCGCTACCTGGAAATGCGGCCCAGGCTCCGGCGCATCTACTCGCTGGCCGCAGATCCCGCCGCGGCGCTGTCCCAGTTCGCGCCGCTCGGCTTCGCCCGTCTCCCGGACGGCGCCGCCGAGATCGGGGGAACCACCTACCATGCCCTCTACAACGACTTCGGACCGTCCTCCATCGACGGCTGGCTGACCGACCTCGCCGCCCGGGAAATGCTCATCGACAACCAGGCTCTGCTCGATCCCGACCGCCGCCAGCTCATCCTCGACGGCACCCGCGCCGATCTCACCAAGCTGGAATTCGACGTCCTGCAGTACCTGTACGAACGCGAAGGCCGGGTCGTCGGCCGGGCGGCGCTGTTGCGCGACGTATGGGGCTACGACTGGAGCGGCGGCAGCAACGTCGTCGAGGTCGTGATCAGCGCCCTGCGCCGCAAACTCGGTGACAGCGCCGGACACCTGCAGACGGTGCGCGGCGCCGGCTACCGCTTCACCGCCCCGCCCTGACGGCTAAGCTCAGCGATAATGGGCGGCGAGGACAGTCTTTATTACCCTCGGGACGGTGCCCCTGGGCCGGATGACCTCGGCCTGGCCTGGGATGCCGCGGAGAGGTACGCCGTCAGGCTGCTCCGGGAAGCCCTTCCGGAGGCACGGGCCGTGCCGGTACCCGCCGGGGAACTCAGCGCGGAGGCCGCACGTTTCAGGTCCGCGGCGCGCAAGTGGCCGTACAAGCAGCTGGCCCGCGCGGCGTGGGGCCAGCGGCCGCGCAAACGGTCACCGGCTGACGACACGGACCTGTGGCTAGATGCCGCCGGTGTCGTGGCGACAATGCGGCGCCACATCGGCGCTGGCTCGCCCTTGCTCGAGCCGGTGACGCTGCTCCGCCCGGCGGATTGGGTCGGCGCCGTGACCGGCCTGGTCCGGTCCGGTGTCAATACCGTCGCCACGGCCGGGGATCTCGTCAGGTACGCCAGGCAATGCCCGGAGACCATGAATACGAACGAACTTGGCGATGAGGCCGTGGCCTACGATCCCTTCGCTGGTGGCGTGGCTGACGACGAGTCATTGTGCCGTGGGTTCGAGGCAGCGCTGCTGTGCTGGGAGGCGATCGGTGCCGTCAGTGAACAGCGGTGGCTGACGAGGCTCGGCTGGTGGGGGCTGCCCCGGGCGCTAGCGCGGGCCTGGAACGGTGACTTCGACGGGGCCGCCTGGACGGACTCCGCCGACGGCAGGGAAGGCAGCTGGCCAGGGCGGGCGCCGAGCCCGGCCGAGCTCGGCATCGTCGAACCGCCGGTCGGCACCTGACCAATCAGCCGCCGCGGCCGGCCGTCGGTCTTCCCGTTCCCCGCCGGGATAAGCAAAGCTGGAGGGCGTGACAGCGCGCGCGCAGGAGATTCGCACAGGGCTCGCCTGGCTGCACGCGGCCGATCCGGTGCTTGCCCAGATGATCGACGACCGTCCGGATTTCGACCCTGACGTCTTTCTGCGGAGGCTGCCCGCATTGGACCTGTTCGGTGCTCTGGTCTTTCAGATCATCGGACAGCAGATCTCTGTGATCGCGGCGACCGCTATCTTCGCGCGCCTCACCGAGCACTTCGGCGGCCGGGTGCCGGATGCAGGCGAGCTCGCGGCCGTCGACCAAGGGACACTGCGTGGTCTCGGACTGTCCCGGCGCAAGGCCGCTACCGTTCTGGACCTCGCGCAGCGCTTCAGCGACGGGCGCCTGTCCGAGACCGAGCTGCGTGAGCTGCCCGACCAGGAGGTGATCAGGCAGCTCACCGAGGTCAAGGGGATCGGCGCGTGGACCGTGCAGGGCGCGCTTCTCATCGCACTGCAGCGGCCCGATGTCATAGCGGCGTCGTAAGACTGTCATGGGCCTGTCACAGACATCTGGCTGCGCAAGGGCGCGGTCGGCCGGGCTAGCCGTGCGTGGGTAGGTCCTTCTAGCGGCGCGGGCCAGGGCCGAGGGCGCGATCCAGGGCAAGGACAAGGTTATGGCCGGCCCGCAATGCGTTCGGCAAAATGGTCTGGGCCGTGCCGGGCTGGCCCAGAACAGCGGCCACGATCAGCGTCCTGTGCCCGCTCGCCGTGTGCCAGGCCGCGATGAGAACGCATCCGCCGGCGGCCTGCGTGCTGCCGGTCTTGAGACCGGCGATCCCGTCCTGGCCCAGCAACGTGTTGTAGTTACGGACCAGGCCGGCCACGGGAACGACGGCCGTGGACTTAGCCGCGATCGCGGCCAGTACAGGCACGCGCATCGCCGCCATGCCGAGGCGCACCTGATCGGCCGCGGTGCTGGTGGTGGACGGGTCCAGGCCGGAGGGGTCGGTGTAACTGGTGCCGGTCATGCCCAGGCGGCGGGCGGTGGCGTTCATCCGCGCTACGAACGCGGCCTGGCTGCCAGCGTCCCACCCCGCGAGTATCCATGCCATGTTGTCGGCCGAGGGCAGCAGCAGCGCCTCCAGCGCCTGGCGCTCGGTGAGCCTCTCCCCGGCGACGACAGGTACCAGCGAGTCGCCGTCGCGAACCTGCGACGGGTATGCGGCTGCCTCCGGCGGCTGGACCGCGATATCCGGCCCTGATCCTCCCGAAGGCAGCGGATGGTCGTGCAGGACCACGTACGCGGTCATCACCTTGGCGACGCTGGCGATAGGCACCGGCTGGGTTGCGCCCGGGCCGGCCACCACGCCGAAGCCGCTGATGTCAGCGGCCGAGACCCCGTCGGCCGGCCACGAGACCGCGGCCAGCCGCTCCTGGCGTGGAGCGGCCGTCCCGGCCCCTGGAGTGACCGTTCCTGGGGGCGACGTCGCCGCCCCGGAGGGAGATGTCTTCAGCCCCGCCACGGCGAAACCAGCCAGGCAGGCGAGTGCGGCCAGCAGCGCCAGGATTCCCGTGCGCCGTGTCCGTGCTGATGCGGTTTGACTCATGCTGCCAGTCAAGGCAGCGTGGTGTTGTCAGCCCGTATGCGGTTTTTGGTATGCCGACGATATGCACCGGCTCGTAGCATCGAGGGCATGCGTGTGCTGGTCGTCGAGGATGAGCCCTACATGGCGGAGGCCATCCGCGACGGGCTGCGCCTGGAGGCGATCGCGGCTGACATCGCCGGTGACGGCGACTCGGCGCTGGAGCTGCTGAGCATCAACCCCTACGACATCGCCGTCCTCGACCGCGACATTCCCGGGCCCTCCGGTGACGAGATCGCCGAAAGCATCGTCGCTTCCGGTAGCGGCATGCCGATCCTGATGCTCACCGCTGCGGACCGGCTTGACGACAAGGCCTCCGGGTTCGGGCTCGGCGCCGACGACTACCTCACCAAGCCGTTCGAATTCCGAGAGCTCGTGCTCAGGCTCAGAGCGCTCGACCGCAGGCGCGCGCACAACAGACCGCCGGTGCGGGAGATCGCAGGCCTGCGGCTGGATCCGTTCCGTCGCGAGGTTTACCGGGACGGGCGCTACGTCGCGCTGACCAGGAAGCAGTTCGCCGTGCTCGAAGTTCTCGTCGCCGCCGAAGGTGGTGTCATCAGCGCCGAAGAGCTCCTGGAACGGGCATGGGACGAGAACGCCGACCCGTTCACCAACGCCGTGCGCATCACGGTCTCGGCACTGCGCAAACGCCTCGGCGAACCCTGGATCATCGCCACTGTGGCCGGCGTCGGGTACCGCATCAGCGCTCAACCAGAAACCGGGCATGAGGGAGGAGACCGTGGATAGGGCGCCTGGGTTGAGCGTTCGCCTCAAACTCACCCTCAGCTACGCCGCCTTCCTCGTGCTCGCAGGTGCCTTGCTGCTCGCCCTGTGGGTGGTCCTCATGCGGATATTCCCCCACGCTCCGATCATCAGAGCCACGAGATCTGGCATCGGCGGGGCGTTCGCTCCAGGCCGCTCCCCCACCCAGCAAGCCTTCGGCCAAGCAGGAGTCGCAGTGCTGGCGTTCCTGCTGGTGTTCGGTCTCGTGGGAGGATGGATCCTCGCCGGCCGCATGCTCGCCCCTCTGACTCGCATCACGGACGCCACGCGCA
>Ga0210397_10002793_pt1 | contig 10869 bp, 10 predicted proteins | sample IncBWH2OmetaG_FD_160126 | JGI IMG/M metagenome (GOLD analysis project Ga0210397, IMG submission 160126) | Forest soil microbial communities from Barre Woods Harvard Forest LTER site, Petersham, Massachusetts, United States - Inc-BW-H-2-O ...
TCGAAGCCTGCGCGATGGGGCTTGCCGAAAACCAGGATTTCCTGATCGGCGTCAAGGTGCGGATGTCGGAGAACGTCATCTTCAAGCACGGCATCGAACCGCTCAAGCGCGGCATCCAGGCCTGCGAAATGTGCGGCTGGCCGGCCAAGATGATGGTGCATATCGGCGGTGTCGAGACCCCGCAATTGATGACCGATATTCTCAATCTGCTGCGGCCGGGCGACGTTCTAACCCATGCCTATTCCGGATTCCCGAACATGGCCGGCGCCTTCACCAACATCGTGCAGGATGGCAAGCTGTTGCCGGCCGCGCTCGCCGCCAAGCAGCGTGGCGTGATCTTCGATGTCGGCCATGGTGGCGGCAGTTTTGATTTCACGGTGGCCGAAGTGGCGATCCCGGCCGGCTGCTCGCCGGATACGATCTCTTCCGACATCCACGTGTTCTCCGGCAATACACCGGGCACGCCCTACCTGCCCAATGTCATGGGCAAGTTCATGGCGATGGGCTTTTCGCTGGAGCAGGTGGTGACGATGGCAACCATTGCGCCTGCCAAAATCATCAACCGCGCACCCAAGATTGGCACGCTTCAGATTGGCGCGCCCGGCGACGTCTCGATTATGGACGTTGTCGAGGGGCCGGTCACGTTCGTCGACACCCGCAACAACAAACGCGACGGCAAGGTTCAGTTGAAGCCGGTACAGACGGTCATCAATGGTGTGCCGTTCGGCCGGCCGTATCAGGCGCCGTTCGCGGTGAGGTAAGCCCAATCCAACTCAAGACGTGCCCGCGCGCATCTCGACATTGCCAATGCGCGTGGGCACGCCGAATTCCTTTCGGCAGACGTCGGCAAGCGCTGCTACGCCTTCACGGATTTGCTGATGCGTCGGGCTGGCAAAACACAGCCGCAAACGACAGCCGGCATAGGCCTTGTCGGTCGACCATTCCGGGCCCGGATTGATCGAGACGCCGGCGGCAAGTGCGGCCTGATAAAGTTTTAGCGTATCGACGTGATCGGGGAGTTTGACCCAGAGGAAAATTCCGCCTTTCGGCTCCTCGAATTCCGCCGTGGTGCCGAACTGTTCGTTGAGGGCTTCCATCAGCGTATCGAGCTTGGCGCGCAGACCGCGCCTCAAGGCCGGCACGTGGGTCTCAAAATGGGGCGTGCAATACTCGGCGAGCACCATCTGCTCCAGCGCGCCGCTGCCGGCGTCCATCTTCAGCGACAGCATGCGCGACAGCGCCGCCCAAGGTGCGACGATGAAGCCGACGCGCAAGGCCGGGGCGATCGATTTGGAGAACGAACCGATGTGAATGACATTGGCGGTCTTGCTCATGGCATGGAGCGCAAGCGGGCGCTTTCCGTCCCAGATCAGATCGGCGTAGCAGTCGTCCTCGAAGATCGGTATGCCATATTGTTCGGCGAGCCCAAGCAGTTCAAGACGCCGTGACTCCGGCATGATGGTGCCGGTCGGGTTCTGCACGGTCGGGATGGTGTAGATATATTTCGGCGTAACGCCACGGCGCTTGAGATCCGCCAGCGTGTCGGCGAGAACGTCCATCCGCATGCCGTCCTGATCGAGCGGAATGCCAATCGTATTGACCCCCAGCCGCGTCAGCCGGTTCAACGTACCCTGATAGGTGTCGCGCTCGACGATGACGGTATCGCCACGGGCGAGCAAAGTGGCGTTGACCAGGTCCAGTGCCTGCAGCGAGCCGGAGACGATCAGGATGTCGTCGGCCGTGCACGAGATGCCGCCGTCGCGCTTGAGTTTCGCAGAGAGAAATTGACGCAAAGGCCGGTAGCCTTGCGGGCCGCTCTCCAGCCCGTAGGTCGCAAGCGTCCGTCCCTCGCGCTTGAGCACCGCGTTAACTGCATCGATCAGACCATCGAGCGGGACCTGTTCAGGATCGTTGTTGCCGCCAACGAAGCTGTATTTCGCTAACCCTGTCCACTTGGCTGCGGCAGCGGGCAGGCCCGCCGGCAGCAACGGTGTGAAGTCGAATGGCGCGGCCTTCATGAACGCTTTGCTCCCTTGTTCTTGATTGCGTTCGACCTTATTCAAGTAGAGAGATTTTGTCGCCACTTGATCGCTACGCTTGGCGGGCTTTTCTGCCCTGCGTATGGAGGGTGGCATAGCCGAGCGTGCCGGGCTAATGCTCGCCCTTCGAAACGAGAGAACCTATGGCCGATCCGATCCAGGAAGTTCTGCATGCCTTTGCCCAGGGCGAACTTGTCGTGGTTACCGACGATGACGACCGCGAGGGCGAGGGCGATCTGATCGTTGCAGCCTCGTTCTGCACGCCGGAAAAGATGGCGTTCATCATCCGCCATACTTCGGGCATCGTCTGCGCGCCGATTACGCAGGAAGATGCGCGCCGGCTGCGGCTCGATCCCATGGTGGCGCACAACGATTCCAGCCACACCACAGCCTTCACCGTCTCGATCGACTACAAGCCGGATGGCGGCACCGGGATTTCAGCAGAGGAGCGGGCCTCATGCTGCCGGGCGCTGGCCAATCCGAATGTCGGCGCCAACGACTTTGCACGGCCCGGCCACGTGTTTCCGCTGATTGCGCGGGACGGCGGCGTGCTCTTGCGTTCCGGCCATACCGAGGCGGCGGTCGATCTGTGCAAACTGAGCGGCCTGCCGCCGGTCGGTGTCATCAGCGAGCTGATGAATGACGACGGCTCCGTGATGAAGGGCGCGCAAGTGGCGCAGTTTGCCAAAGCCCACAAACTCAAGCATGTCACGATTGCGGAATTGATCTCTTACCGTCAAGCCCGCGAGAAACTGATCGAGCGCGTCTCGACCTTCACCGCCGACAGCCCGATCGGGCCGATGCAGGGCTTTTCCTACCGCTCACCGTTCGATTCCATCGCCCACGTGGCTTTTGTCTATAACAGTGTTGGCGACGGCAGGAACGTGCTGACGCGTTTCCACAAGCCCAACATCATCAGGGATATCTTCACCGGCCCGAAACAGATGAAATCGGTGCTGGAACACTTCAAGAAGAACGGCAGCGGCGTTCTGGTCTACTTGCGCGACGGCGCTGCCGGCGTTCCGGTGGCACCGCTGCCGGAAGAGAAAACCGCGGAGGCCGACCGCAACAGGCAATGGCGCGAAGTCGGCGTCGGCGCGCAAATCTTGCGCGATCTCGGCGTTACTTCGATCCGGAACCTGACCTCGTCGTTACATGACTACAAGGGGCTTTCCGGATTCGGCATCGAGATCGTGTCGAACGAGCAGCTCGAAGGGTAGGTTTGTGTCATTCCGGGATGTTCCCAACGGCTCGCGCGAATGCGCGTCGGACGGCCGGCTCCAGACCAAACCCGGAATGAAGGGGTCGGCGATTTGCGCTCTTGCCCGTGGCGCATTAAAATAAATCCAATGTTGCGAAAGGATTTTTCATGAGCGTGCGCCCTCAGGCCAAGGACAAACCGTCTCCCGTCAATTTTCTGTGGGACGATCCATTCCTGCTCGACGAACAGCTGACCGAAGACGAGCGGATGATCCGCGATACCGCGCGTGCCTATGCGCAGGACAAGTTGTTGCCCCGGGTCACCAAGGCCTATCTGGAAGAGAAGGTCGATCGCGACATCTTCCATGAAATGGGCGAGCTCGGCCTGATCGGCATCACGCTGCCGGAAGAATACGGCTGCGCCAACGCCAGCTACGTCGCTTATGGCCTGGTCGCGCGCGAAATCGAACGCGTCGATTCCGGCTATCGCTCGATGAATTCGGTGCAGTCCTCGCTGGTGATGCATCCGATCTATGCCTATGGCGACGAGAACCAGCGCAAGAAATACCTGCCGAAGCTTGCGACCGGAGAATGGGTCGGCTGTTTTGGACTGACCGAGCCGGATGCCGGCTCCGACCCCGGCGGCATGAAAACCCGCGCGGAGAAGACATCCGACGGTTACCGGCTGACCGGCACCAAGATGTGGATTTCCAATGCGCCGATCGCCGATGTGTTCGTAATCTGGGCCAAGTCCGCCGAACACAACAACCAGATCCGCGGTTTCATCCTCGAAAAGGGCATGAAGGGACTTTCAGCACCGAAGATCGGCGGCAAGCTGTCGCTCCGCGCTTCCGTCACCGGCGAAGTCGTGATGGAGGGTGTCGAGGTGCCCGAGAGCGCGCTGTTGCCCAACGTCTCCGGCCTCAAGGGTCCGTTTGGTTGCCTCAACCGCGCCCGCTACGGTATTTCCTGGGGCGCGATGGGAGCGGCGGAAGACTGCATGCACCGCGCGCGGCAATACACGCTCGACCGCAAGCAGTTCAACAAGCCCCTGGCGGCGACCCAGCTGGTGCAGAAGAAGCTCGCCGACATGCAGACCGAAATCGCGCTCGGCTTGCAGGCCTCGTTGCGGGTCGGACGGCTGATGGATGAGGGCAAGATGGCGCCGGAGATGATTTCCATCGTCAAACGCAATAACTGCGGCAAGGCGCTCGACATCGCCCGCGTCGCGCGCGACATGCATGGCGGCAACGGCATCCAGATCGAATATCATGTGATGCGGCACACCGCGAACCTGGAAACCGTGAATACCTATGAGGGCACCCACGACGTTCATGCCCTGATTCTGGGCCGCGCCATCACCGGCATTCAGGCGTTTTCGTAAGCTAACCGACCTCGTCCTGAGGAGCCCGCGCCTCGCGGGCGTCTCGAAGGACGGCAGAAGCGGGGGCACTCATGCTTCGAGACGGCCCTTGCGGGCTTCCTCAGCATGAGGGTGGGTGTTTCAAACCAGGAAGCCTTATGGCCGATACCGACGACGTTCCGTTCAATCGCAATTTTCCGCTTGCACCCGGCGTGGTCGAGGAAATCCGGCCCGGTGTGCGGCGCATCCTCTGCAACAATCCGAGCCCCTTCACCTTTACGGGGACGGTGAGCTACATCGTCGGCCGCGGCAAGGTCGCGATCATCGATCCCGGTCCCGACGATGCGGCCCATGCGGCGGCGTTGCTCGATGCCGTGCGCGGCGAGACCGTGACGCATATTCTGGTCACCCACACCCACCGCGACCACTCGGTGAACACGCCGCGGATCAAGGGGCCGACCGGCGCGCCGGTCTATGCCGAAGGCCCGCACCGCGCGTCGCGGCCGCGCTTTGAAAGCGAAAAGCACAATCCGGAATCGGGCGCGGACCGCGACTTTCGCCCCGATGTGCAGGTCAAGGACGGCGATATCATCGAAGGGGATGGCTGGAGGCTCGAGACGGTTGCGACGCCCGGACACACCGCCAACCATCTTGCTTTCGCTTCGCCCGATCGGAAATTCCTGTTCGTCGGCGATCACGTGATGGGATGGTCGACCTCGATCGTGGCACCGCCGGACGGATCGATGGTCGACTACATGGCCTCGCTGGAAAAACTCGCCGCGCGCGGCGAAGACCTTTATTTCTCCGGCCACGGCCCGGAGATTCCCGACGCGCCGCGTTACGTGCGCTTCCTGATCCGCCATCGCCAGGCCCGCGAGGCCTCGATCCTGCATCGGCTTTCGAAAGGCGAGGCGGACATCCCGACCATCGTGCGCGCGATCTATATCGGCATCGACCCGCGCCTGACAAATGCGGCGGGCTATTCCGTGCTCGCGCATCTGGAGGATCTGGTCGGGCGCGGCGTTGTCGCGACCGACGGCGACCCGGTGATCGGCGGGACGTATCGGCTGGCCGCGGCCTGACGCGCTACTTCTTCACCACTTTCGGCGGGGCTTTCACCGGCGCGACCGGCTTCTTGGCCGGCTTGAGGCTTTCATTGTCGGCGGCGTTGTTGAGGTCTTCCATCAACTTGCGAACGCGCGCCGCGTTGCTGCCGAGGTCGCTCTCGAAATAGCGTGAGGCCGAGCGGATATCGACGCGTGAATCTTCGTCGTCAGGGGTAACGCGGATCGAGACGTCCTCGCGGAATCCCATGATCGGCGAGCGCGCTACCGCCTCGATCCGGCCGATCCGACGCGGCGGCTGGGGCGGGCGCTCGTCGATCACAAGCCATTTGCGCTTGGTGACGAGCTGCAACGTGATTTCATAGGCCCGCTGCACGGGAACTTCGAGCTCCACCGTCTCGATGTCGGGATAGGCAGCTCGCTGTTGCTCGGCCGAATAGAGCCCGGCATAGACTGCCGGATTGGCGCCGTCGCCGCTGCGTAAGCGCGCCAGGGCCTCGAAGCGCGGCGGGTCGATCGGGTCGGTGGTGATGTCGTGGATCGCGGGCAGCCTGCGGTACTGCAGGCCAAGGTAAGCGGGGTAAGCGAGCAGCGCCGCGTCGATCAGGAACGCGAGCAGGATCAGGCTTACGCCACGGGCGCCGCTCTGCCAGATCGCGGCCGCGCCGATCAGGCCGATCAGGATCGAGAGGCCGGCGCAGGCCAATGCACCAAAAAACGTGGCGAGCGCCGGTTTGATTTCGAGAAAGCCAAAACGGACGATGATGACCGAGACCACGACCGCCACCACGGCAAATATCGCCAGGTTGCGCGACCAGGACGCCCAACCCGACACGGGCTCCGATAGATAGGGAGCGGAAAACCTGCGGGCCATCGCCTTGATTCTGCCGGGTTAGATGTCTGCCGAGTTTTGGGAACCTGCTGGCCGAACAGAGGCCAAGCGCTCAAATTAACTCGTTTGAGACCACGAACTTGCGCCGAATTCAAGGGAGCAGAGGCCAATGGCTGGGGCTCGCCACCCGACCATTGGGCTGTTGTCGCTACGTGCCCGGGAAACTGTAAGCCTTGAATTGCTCCCGCAGCGCGGTCTTCAGGATCTTGCCGGTCGCCGTATGCGGAATACCGTCGACGAATGCGATATCATCGGGCATCCACCACTTGGCGATCTTGCCGTCCATGAATTTCAAAATGTCTTCCCGCGTTGCCTTTTGCCCTTGTTTGAGCTGGACGATGAGCAGGGGACGCTCGTCCCATTTCGGATGATGCACGCCGATCACGGCGGCTTCCGCGACCGCCGGGTGACCGACAGCGAGATTTTCCAGATCGATCGAGGAAATCCACTCGCCGCCGGACTTGATCACGTCCTTGGAACGGTCGGTGATCCGCATGTAGCCGAAGGGATCGATGGTGGCGACATCGCCGGTGTCGAAGAAACCGTTCTCATCCAGAATATCGGCATCGACCCGGAAATAGGCCTTGGCGACCGATGGCCCGGAGACCTTGAGGCGGCCGAAGGTCTTGCCGTCCCATGGCAGCTCCTTGCCGGCGTCGTCGGTGATTTTCATCTGCACGCCGAACGGCGGGTAGCCCTGGGTCTGGAGAATGTCCAGCGCCTCTTCGCCTTCGAGCTCGTTGAAGGGAGGTTTCAGCGTGGCCAGCGTGCCGATCGGGCTCATTTCGGTCATGCCCCAGGCGTGTCGCGCCGTCACGCCCATATCGATGAAGGCCTTGATCATCGAGCGCGGCATTGCCGAGCCGCCGCACACCACCATGCGCAAGTGCGGCAGCTTCAGATGGTTGGCGGCGATATGGTTGAGCAACATCAGCCACACCGTGGGAACACCGGCCGTATGGGTGACCTTCTCGGCTTCCAAAAGCTCAAAGACGGATGCGCCGTCGAGCTTTGCGCCGGGCAGCACCAGCTTAGTCCCCATCGATGGCGCCGAAAACGCGATGCCCCAGCTATTGGCGTGGAACAGCGGAACCACCGGCAGCATCGTATCGCCGGCGCCGGCGCCGAGTGAATCGCCGGTATTGGCCATCAGCGCATGCATGACGTTGGAGCGGTGCGAATACAGCACGCCTTTTGGATCGCCGGTGGTGCCGGAGGTGTAGCACATCGCTGCTGCGGTATTTTCGTCAAAGGTCTTCCATTTGAAATCGCCGTCGACTTCGCCGATCCAGTCCTCATAGGCGACCGCGTTCTTAAGCGTCGTCTGCGGCATATGCGCCTTGTCGGTGAACACGATGTAGCGTTCGACGCTAGGCAGTTTGTCGGCGATCTTTTCCAGGATCGGCACGAAGGTGATATCGGTCATCACCACGCGATCCTGCGCATGGTTGATGATCCAGGCGATCTGCTCGGGAAACAGCCGTGGATTGACGGTATGGCAGATCGCGCCGATACCCATGATGCCGTACCATGCTTCGAGATGGCGCCAGGTATTCCAGGCGATGGTGGCCACGCGATCGCCGAGCTTGATGCCGTCGCGTTCCAGCCGCTGCGAGATCTTCAGCGCGCGCTTGTGGATTTCAGCGTAATTGGTGCGATGGATGGGACCTTCGACCGACCGTGTAACGACTTCCTGCTTGCCATGGATGGTCGCCGCATGCTCGAGAATTCGATGACACAGCAAAGGCCAGTCTTGCATCAATCCCAGCATAGGGATCTCCCTCCTGAATGTTCGATCGCTTTTCGCGGTTCTTCGGCGCGATTAGATGCGAAGTCTAGCGCGCGGAAGCGACGCCGCAAGTGGGCTTCTCGTAGGGGGCGCGGCCGCCGGACCGCCATCGTTACCATGGCTGTCCTGCTATTTGTCTGCTGCGGCCAGACTCATTTTGCTGCCGCAAAGGTGAAGGTGCCTTTGCCCAGGTCTCGTCCGGCGGAGGCTCCGTCGGCTGCGGTCGAGCCGTCCGCCACTCCGGAAGTGAAGAATGCCGAGCCACCGGCAGCGTCCGCGCCAGCACTTTCCGCCTGCCGGGTCGCCTTGACGGAGGCGATTGCGATCGCGCCGAGCATTCCTGATATCCATGGTGCTGGCGGCTGTGGCGGCGAGGATCTGGTGCGGCTGGAGGCGGTGGTTTTGCCGGACCGCCGCCAGGTCGCGGTCACGCCCGCGGCGATTCTGCGCTGCAAGATGGCGTCCGCGATCGCGGATTGGGTTCGCAGCGATATTGCAACGCTCGCCAAAGGCCTCGGCAGCGCCATCACCGGTCTCGACAATTTCGACTCCTTCGAGTGCCGCGGCCGCAACCGCATCGTCGGCGCTCAATTGTCTGAACACGGACGCGCCAATGCGCTTGATGTTCGCTCCCTCAAATTTGCCGATGGCCGGACGATCTCGCTGACTGACCGCGCCGTGGCGCGTGATGTGCGCGAGAGGTGCTGCACTCGGTCTGCGCGCGGTTCTCAACGGTGCTCGGGCCGGGTTCCGACGGCTATCACGAAGATCACATCCATCTCGATCTGATGGAGCGGCGCAACGACTACCGGATTTGCCAGTGGAACGTATGGGACCCGTTGCCGGCCGTGGCGCCAATGCTGCCGGCTCCGCGCCCGGAGGAGGCGCCGTCGCGTGCGGTTGCCGACGAACCGGAGGCGAAGCCGAACGGGGATGAGGCCGATCCTGCCTCGACGCCGCCGGCAGCAAAATCATCCGTCGACAACCCGCCAACGAAAAAGCGCCGGTAAACCGGCGCTTTCAATCTCTTCAAGCCTAGGTTGGATCGGTTATTGCACCGAGCCCATATTGGTCGAGCCGAGCGCCATCTGCGACGAGCCGAATGGTGCATCGCCGTGATGAGGCGCGAGCACGACGACGATGGTGCCGACCTTGGCGCGGTTATACAGATCGATCACGTCCTCGTTGGTCATGCGGATGCAACCGGAGGAGATCGACTGGCCGATATATTCCGGCTGATTGGTGCCGTGAATCCGGAACAGCGTGTCCTTGCCGCCCGAGTACAGATACATCGCGCGCGAGCCCATCGGATTATCCGGGCCCGGCGGCACGAACGTGGGAACGCCAAGACGCTCGATCTCGCCCTTGGTCGGATGCCAGGCCGGCCACTCGGTCATGCTGCCGATCTTGGCAATGCCCGACCACGCCATGGCTTCCTCGCCAACGGTGATGCCGTAGCGGATCGCCTTGCCGTCGTTCTGCACATAATAGAGGTAGTGATTGTCGGAATCGACCACGATCGAGCCGGGCGCTTCCTTGCGATGATATTCGACGATGGCGCGGCGGAAATTCTCCGGCGGCTGCACTTGCTCGTAACGAACCTTCGCCAGCAATTCCTTGTCGTGCTGCTTGAATGCGCCGGTGTTGGTCGCCTCATAGTTTGCCGTTTCCATGCAGCCCGAGAGCAACAGGCCGGCGGCTGTCACAGCCATTGCCAATTTCAGCGACGTCAGTTTCATCGACATTTTGGATTTCCAATCGAAAGCGATCTACTCGAAAAGCGGGCCTTTTCGCCCCGCCACGACTCCACCTTCACTTCCCACATTATCGCCGAAATTGACCAGAATTCCAGAGCTAGCATTGTCGTCCTGCACTGCGGCAGGTCGCCTGTGTCTTTTTTGCCTCAAGTGCTTGAGCAGCCGGGCATTCTCCGGCATTAACATGCCCGGCCGGCCAGATCATCGCCATTCTCCTGCCACGGGGGCGCCGCAAATGGCCGGCGGTTCACCGGATTGTCAGAAAAGGTCTGTCAAACTCGAATTCTTGGGGCAATTCCGATATTCGCATCCGAACCAACGCGTTTCTGCGAAACGTTGGAACTGCGCCACTGGTTAAAGTTGTGTTTCAAGTCCGGAGCCGTCCATGTTTTCGGTGTTTGTCCCCAGCGAATCTTCCCTGAAAAAGGCCACCATCAGCGATTTGGGTAACTTGCCGGAGGCAGCGGTCTGGATCGATCTGGTGAAACCAACCTCCGCCGAGGACAAGGCGGTGGAGCGGTTGGCCGGAATCGCCGTTCCGACCCGGGAAGACATGCAGGAAATCGAGATTTCCAGCCGTCTCTATATCGAAAACGGCGCGCGCTATATGACGTCCACCCTGATGTGCGCGGCAGACACGGAAAATCCCCGAACCACCGCCGTCACCTTCATCCTGGCCAGTCACCGACTGGTCACCGTGCGCTACGACGAACCGAGGCCGTTCGTGCTGGTGGAAAACAAGCTGGCGCGCAATTGCCCCGCCGG
>Ga0210397_10002795_pt1 | contig 10866 bp, 8 predicted proteins | sample IncBWH2OmetaG_FD_160126 | JGI IMG/M metagenome (GOLD analysis project Ga0210397, IMG submission 160126) | Forest soil microbial communities from Barre Woods Harvard Forest LTER site, Petersham, Massachusetts, United States - Inc-BW-H-2-O ...
GTAGGCGTTGTTGTCGACATGCTCGTGGAACTCGTCGGGGCCGACCACCCGGCTCAGCGCGTACCGCCCGTCCGGCATGGCCTCTAGGCGGCTGGCCCAGAAGCGGCTCGTCTCGAAGAGGATTTCCGCGCCGGCCTCTGTCATCAGCGCGTGGTCGCCGGTTGCCGCGACGTAGGCCATCAGGCCGTACGCGACCGCCGCGGTGACGTGGATCTCCTCTTCTCCCATCCAGATCCGGTGGGCGCCGTCCCACGTCCACTTCGGTGTGGTCTCCACCCCGGTGCCGGCGGACTCCCACGCGTAGCGCGCGCCACGGAATCCTCCGTCGCGTGCGTTCTGCCGGGCGCCGTCAAGGGTGTGGTAGCGATACAGCAGCAGGGCACGGGCCGTCTCAGGCTGGGTGTAGATGAAGAACGGGAGCATGAACACCTCGGTGTCCCAGAACGCGTGCCCCCGGTAACGCTCACCCGACAGCGCGTTGGCCCCGATGTTGACGCGCGGATCGGACTCGTTCGCCGCGATCAGCAGCTGGTAGATGTTGAACCGAACGGCGCGGGTCGTGTCGGGATCTCCGTCGATCGTGACGTCGGAATCGGCCCACTTCGCTTGCCATGCTGCGTGGTTCTGTTCGCGGCAGTTGTCAAATCCAGCCGCGGTGTGGCGGCGGAGCTCGTCCAGGCACGCCGGGCGGACGGAGGCCGCTGGCATGTCGCGGGACGTGTAGACGGCGACGAGCTTGTCCACGGTGAGCGTGTCGCCCGCGGCCACCTGCGCGTGTGCCACCTGCTCGATGTATTTGTACCGCTGCTCGACGCTGGACTCGGCCGCCGACGACACCCTGGTCAGTGCCGCGTACCCGATGGTGATGCCGGTATCGATGGTACGGGTTTCCAGGTAGATGCCGTCGGGGAGGTGCTCGCGGGCTACCTCGTCCAGGTGCCTGGATCTGGCCCACTTGTGCCACTTCATCTGCGGATCGTCCGGCGGCGGCTCGGCGTAGATCGGCCGCCGGTCCAGGTTGTATCCCGTGCCGTCGATGCCACTGCGGACAATTACCGGCGCCGTGTGATTCTCCGGCGTGATCCGGGCACGCAGGCAGCACAGATGCTGGGCGGCACTGCTGGCGAAATGGACGGTCTCGACCCGGGTCCGGCGGCCCTCAGAATCTTCGAACACGGTGTCGCGGAACACCGCGCCCTCCCGCATGTCCAGTACCCGCCGGTGGCGGACCACTGAGGCTGACGTCACGTCCAGCCGGACACCGCCGACCACGACGGCCAGACTCAGCCAGTCGGGTGCCTTGACCAGGTCGGTGACCGCGGAGTCGTGGTGATCGAAGACACCACGCAGGAAAGTCCCCGGCAGTGTGCCCTCATGGCCCTCTTCCAGGGAGCCCCTGGTGCCAAGGTATCCGTTGCCGGTGGTGAACAGCGTCTCGTAGGTGCCGGCCAGCGCCGCGGTGAAGCCGTCCTCCACGATCAGCCAGCGGGAATCCTCACTGCCCAGATCGGCCTTCACCAGAACTCCTCCACTACCGCCGGGGACCGTAGGCCGCGCGGATCTGCCGCTCCGTTTCCTCTCGTGGCAAGTAGACGTCAAGTTCCGCGCCGGCGCAGCGCTGAGCGCCCATCGCATTGCCGTACTGGCAGGCCACGACGTAATCCCGGTACGCCAGGTAGCCATAGGCCAATCCCGCGGCGAACGAGTCGCCAGCACCGGTCGTGTCCACGACGTGCTCCACCTCGATCCGATCGACGAACTCCTGCGCGACCCCGCCGGAGCCGTCCCGGTAGAACGCCACGCAGCCACGCTCATCCAGCGTCACGCACACCGCCCCGACACCGCGGTCCAGGCAATGACGCGCCAGGTCGCGCAGTTCTTCAGTGCCCAGCCTCGGCGAGTCAGCCGTCACCTCCGCCGACTCACCCAGCCACGTCGAGCCTGCCTCCTCAAGGTTCATCTTCAAGATGTCGATATACGGCAGCCACACGTCCCGGTCAGCCCACACCCTCGGATGGCGCTCGCCGCTGCGGGTCAGCGTGACCGTCGGGCCATGCGCGTCCAGCACCACGGCCGCCCCGCTGTTCTCCTTGATATGCCGCAGCGTCGGCTGCCCCACCTCATAATCCGTGATCGGGACACAGACAAACACGTCCGCATCGAGCATCTCGTCAACGTCGGCCGGCACGATCGGGTTCATGAAGCTCGCCTGCCGCTCTACCCGGCGGTTGTGCTCGATATAACGCAGCTCGATGACATCCCCCTGATCAGCCGACGACGTTATACCGGACGTGTCGATATTCGGGAACGACCCGAGGATCTCCTTGATCGGGCCCTCATCTTGCCGACGCACGTGAGACACCGGGAAGACCATGTCGCCCGCATCCAGCAGAGCCGACAGGGCAACCGCCGTATACAACACGCACCCGTACTTCTCGAACCGCTCACCGGTATGGGTCACGATCTGGTCGCGGGGGATCGGACCCAGCACCGCAACCTTGCGACCCGTCTGGCTTTCCATGTCATTCATCATGAACACTCCAGGGCGCCTGCCGCCATAGCGCAGCGCACAGCGCAATGCAGGGACTAGCTGCGCCGCGAACACTGCCGCCGTCCGGCATAGGACCCGTGGTCAGCAGTAACCGCTCCCTCGATCTGACTGCCCCTGCGGGGTCGCCCACATTGCGTCTTCAGCAAGCTGGCGCGGGTCAGTCAGCGTGGACGTCCAGCGGCGCGTCGGCTGGGGCTGGAGGCCGCGGCGCGGACACCAGGTCCATGATCGTGGCGCTGATGGCCCGGTCGACCACCGTCAGGACTTCTTCCTGGGTCCGTCCGGCCTGGTCGTTCCACCGGGTGAGCGAGCGCACCCGGGCCAGCCGGACCTCGGGCGCGGGCACCGACGGCAGTCCGCCGTCCCGCGGCGCGCCGGTCTGGCCGCGGGAGGCCCACAGCGCGTCGTAGACCGCGTCGACGGCGCGGCCGACGTCCGAGGGCGAACCTGCCCGGGCCAAGGCGCCGACGAGGCAGCTCCCGTCGACGTAATCCGGGCTGCCGCCGCTCGTGGCCGCGTAGCCGGTCACCAGCCGCTGGTTACCGTCAGCCGAGGTCACCGACCACCAGCCGCCCTGTACCCAGCCGACCTCCAACTCGGCGCGTGCTCCCTCCAGGACGGCCAGCTGGCGGTTCAGCTGGCCCAGGATCAGCTCCGCGCTCGGCGGCGGCATCAGACGCCGCCACACCCGCTGCCACCAGCCCGGTGCGTCGGCGACGTGCTCGTGCGGGGCGGCCGACTCGGTCGGTCGCGTCATGCCCGTCCTCACCATCCCAGCATCGCACCGTTTTCGCCTTGTCACCACCGCGGGCTATCGGTGATGGGCAATCGGGCGGACGTTCGGGACTCAGGGGGCGCCGACGCACTGAGCGGGCTCGGCGGGCCAGGTCGCGGCGCCGCGCTCACGCTTGCGCCGGGCGGTCAGCAGGCCCAGCACGATGATGCCCGCCAGGGAGACGGTCATCAGCGCCGCCGCGACCGGGACAGGACGCGGGGCCGGGGCAAGCTGGCCGAGTACCGTTATCGTCCCGGCTCCGGCCTTCCCGTTGGCCGGCAGGCCGTGGCTGGACTGGAATTGCCAGGTGGCGGCCAGCGTCTGCGGGCCGAATATCCCGTCGTGATAAATGCCCGCATGCGGCGGGTCGGCATTGAGCAGCCGCTGCAGTGCGGCGACGCACGGGCCTTCCTGGCCGTAGGCGATCACGGCCGGGCATGACGTGAAGCTGACATCATCGCCGTAGCGCGCCACCGTCTGATAGGCGTAGGTACCGCTGTAGATCGTCAGCAAAGGCACGAAAACGACTAATGTCCACCAGAACATTCTTAGTGGCCGGGTTGACATCCCGCATTACCCCCCAAGGCACGCCGGAACTGTTTCTGCCCAGGAGTTTACTCCGGTGCCTGGTGATTTATGGCTACAAAGCCGAAGGCCGGGTGGCCTCGGTCCACGGGCGGGCGCGGTGCTCCGCCACCTCGATCAGCCTTTCCAGTCGCGGCAGCGCCACCGTGGTGAGGAACTCCTCGCGGTGGGGTTCGGCCAGGCCCACCACTTCGCGCCACACCGAGCGGCCGGCGATGAAGCCGGAGGCGCCGCCATCCTCGGCGGCGATCCGGATGATGTCGGTGAACTGGTCGAACGGCACGCCCGCGGACAGGACCGCCCACGGCCGGTGCAGGATCGCCGTCAGTCGCCGACAGCCTTCCGGCGAACCGGGGTACTCCAGCTTGAGCAGGTCGATGTCCAGGTCGTCGAGGGCACGGGCCGCCTCGATGATGGCATCCTCGCGGGCCTGGCCGCGCAGATCCTCCCCCGGCCGCGCGTAGACGAGGTTCTCGATGACCACCGGCACACCGGTGGCGCGGCAGTCGTGGATGATCTCGTCGCAGACGGCGAGCGCCTCGGTGACCAAGTCTGGCTCACCGGGGGCCGGGCCCGTGAAGGCCGGGCGGTCGGCGCGCAGCTGGAGGAAGAACTTGAGGGCATCGCCGCCCTGATCCAGGACCCACTGGGCGTTCAGGTCCGGGTCACGGTGGGTACGCGGCTCGCCCTGGTAGCTGCGCCGCTCGGACGGTTCGGCGGCGACGAGCAGCCCGCACTCCGGGGCGAGCGCCTTCGCCTCGGTGATGGCCGGGACGCCGTAGGTCGGGTCGGACAGCAGGCCGGAGGCGGCGGGCGTCAGGACGCGGGCGACGTCGGCCTTCGCGACGCGCAGATCGTCGTCGCTGGCGTCAAGGCCCACGGCGGTGAACATGCGGCGCAGCGTGTTCCGCTGGTCCATGGCGATGATGGAGAACACGTGGTTGTCCGCCGCGATGTCGTCCAGGGTTCGGGCCTGGGTGGCGTATGTCATTGCGTTCCTTCCCGGATGAAGCCGGCTAGGTCTCTGCTGGCGAGGCCAGGGCCGGACAGGGCGTATGAAGCGAGCAGGGCGGCCCCGGTGACCCCCGGCTGGACTACAGGTGAGAAGCTCAGCCCGTCGATGACGGCCGACTTGGCCGCGCGCACGCTGGCCATCTGCGTCCAGCCCCCGGCGGCCACGGCGTGCCGGTGCGGGCCGACGACCTTCTCGATGTCGGTGAGCAGGAGCCGGGCCGCCTCCGCGGTGTAGCGGACCGCGGCGGTCCAGATCGTGGCAGGCGAGGCGGCGTCCTGGATGCGCAAGACGACGTTGTCCTGGGTCCGGCCGTCGCCGCTGACCGACAGGCCGGCGGGCAGGTCACCGACGCTCAGGCTGGCGTGGTCGAGCATCGACCGGGGCGGCTCGGCCTCCGCGCCGAGCGCGGCCAGCACGCGCCGCAGCAGCAGCCCGCCGCTGATCCCGGCCAGGAGCAGGCTGGTATCCGGCAGCACGTGCCGGCCGAGCGACCAGCCGGCCGTCACGACCTGCTGGCGCTCGGCCTCCGGCAGCGTGCCCGGGATGGAACGGGCCAGCACGTCCGCGGTGCCGCTGGAGTTGAACAGCTCGTCCGCCCCGACCGCGCCGACGCCGACGGCCGCCACCGGATGATCGTGGCCGGCCACCGTCAGGACGGCGCCAGCGGCGCAGGAGACGACACCGTCGTGCCGCAGGAACCCGGCCGGACAGCCGGCCGGCCGCTCCTCGGGGAGAATCCGGACGGGCAGCCCGGCCGCCGCCAGGGCCTGCGGCCAGACCTGGCCGGTGCCCTGGTCGATGAGACCGGTCCGGGACGCCAGCGACGGCTCGCGCACCAGGTCGCCGCCCAGGGCGAAGACGATCCATTCCGGAACGCTCAGCCAGGTCGAGGCCGGGCCGGCCGGCTGCCCGCTGGCGCGCAGCCACAGCAGCTTGGCCAGGGTGGCCTGGCTCGACCACCGCAGGCCCGTGGTGCGCTCGAAGGCGGCGTCGAATCCGGGGGCCTCGCGGGCTAGCTGCTCGATCTCGTGGCCGCCGCGGTGATCGAACCAGGCGATCACCGGCGCGGCTGGCCGGCCGGCCGCGCCGAGCAGCACACCGCTCTCGGCCAGGCCGGTCACGCCGATGCCGCGCACCCGGACCGGGCCCCAGGCGGATTCGGCCGCCCGGACGACGCTCCCGATCAGGTCCACGGCCAGGCTGACGAGGCGGTTCGCGTGAATCTCGGTCTGGCCGCAGGCGTCCGTCTGCCACGGGGTGGCCTGCTCCGCATACGGGCGGCCGGGCCGCGACGCGGACCAGGCCACGGCCTTGGACGAGGTGGTGCCGATGTCGAGGCCCACGACGATGCTCGAGGTCATGGACGTTGCTCCCCGGAGCCGCGTTCGATGAGTCTGGCCGGCACCTGGATGCGCTCGACCGGAAGGCCTGGCTGATCCAGGCGGGCCAGGAGCCGCGCCGCGGCCACCCGCCCGACCTCGTGACCGGGATGGTCCACGACGGTAACGGCCGGACGCAGCGAATCGGCCATGGGAAAGTCGCCGAACGAGACGAGGCCGATGTCCGTCCGCCCGGCCGAGTGCAGGGCCGGGACGACGCCCAGTGAAGCGCGTGTGGTGGCACTCAGGATCGCGGTCGGCGGGCGGGAGCTGCCGAGCAGGGCCGACACCGCGGCAGCGGCGGCCTGGCTGGTCGGGCATTCACAGGTGACGAGCTCCTCGTCGGCTTCAACCTGGTGCCGGGCCAGGGCATCGCGGTAGCCGCGCAGGCGGGCGCCCGAGGTGGGGATGGCGGGCGTGTCGCCGATGTAGGCGATGCGCCGGTGGCCGTGGGCGATGAGATGGGCTACGGCGCTGAACGCCGCGCGGTGATCGTCGATCTCGACCAGGTCGGCCGACAGGCCGGGGGCGGGCCGGTCGACGAGTACAACCGGGACGCGCGGGTCGAGCCAGGCATGGTCGTCTCCGGTCGGGCAGAGCAGCAGCCCGGCCACCCGGCGCTGCACCATCCGCCCGATGACGTCGCGCTCCCAGGCGGGATCCCGGCGGGTGCTGGTGACCAGCACGGACCGGCCGTGCCGCGACATTTCCAGCTCCACCGCGTCGATGACCTCGGCAAAGAACGGGTCGGAGATGGACTCCACCACGAACCCGATCGTGGTGTCCGTGCCCGCCCGCAGGGACCGGGCCATCGCGTCGGGCTCGAACCGCAGGTCGAGCATTGCCGCCTGGACGCGCTGCCGGGTGACCGGCGCGACCCGCGGGTCGTCGTTCAGGACCCGCGAAGCGGTACGCAAGCTGACCCCGGCCGCGTTCGCGACGTCGAGGAGCCTAGTCGGCCCGCTGGCGGGGCGCTGTTCCGAAGGGCGCTGCTCGAAAGGACGTTGTTCGGAAAGGCGCTGTTCGAAAGGACGCTGTGCCATCGATGGCATTTCGTCATTGTGCCCTGCTTTGCCATCGATGGCAAGCCGTCGGCGAACGGGCGGGCCACCAACCGGCACGATGCGACAACGGGGCGGTTAATTGCCGACGCGTTCTACCCCGTTGGCTTGACCTGCGGGCAGATCACATCATTGCGGATCGCTGCACCCCTGATCATGGGTGCAGCGATCCGCGATCACTGGCGCCGTGACCGCTGGGGCTGGAAGGAACGGAGAGGCGTGGGCGGGATCGGCCGAGGGGAGGCAGGTGGTGGTGGCCCGGGCGGATGGGTCGGCCCGTTCGGTACTAAAGGGTGCGACCAGCACCACCGGCCGGCCTGTGCGCAGGTTCGCGGCGGCCAGCCCGATGAGCGCTTCGTAGCGCGCCTCCCGGGTCAGCCTGGCCAGGGCCGGGCCAGCGCGGTGGCTGCGGTCGGGCTCAGCGGCAGCGACGGGAGCAGCAGGGCCTGGTAGGAGTGGTACAGGTCCGGCTTGCCTGACCAGGTGGAGGCGGCGGGCGTCATGTCCGGAGCCAGCTCCTGCCACCAGCCGCCGTGCTCGCGGTCCAGGAAGTAGCGGTCGATCTCGTCCCACCACCGGGCCGCGACGGCGGCGAAGCGGTCCTCGCCGGTGCGCCGGTGCAGCGCGTTGGCGGCGAGCACGGCCTCGCAGGCGACCCAGTGCATGCGGGCCGTCACCACGGGCTGGCCGCCGGCGTCGACGGTATAGATCAAGCCCGGGTGACCGTCCCGCTGCCAGGCGTCGGTGACGGCGGTGTCGAACAGCGCGGTCGCCGCCTCGAGCAGCCAGGAAGCGGGTTGGGTTGCCTCCAGGGTCAGCAGCAGCCGGGCCCATTCGAAGGAGTGGCCGGGGGTGGTGCCGGGTGGCCGGAACGGGTCGTTGGGGTGGTCGGCGTTGTAGTCCTGGAGGGGCTGCCAGTTCTGGTCGTAGTGCTCGGGTATTCGCCAGGCATGGGACCTGGCCTGCACGTTGACCAGGTAGTCGGCTATCGAGGCGGCCCTTTGGTGCCAGGCGGGGCGGCCGGTCACGTCGCCCGCCGCCAGGTACGCCTCCACCGAGTGCATGTTGCTGTTGGCGCCGCGGTAGGCCTCGGGCTCGGTGAAGCCGGCGTTCCAGCTCTCCAGCGCGAGGCCTTCCGCGTCGGACCAGAAGTGCCGGTCAATGGCGGCCGTAGCGGCCTCCAGGGGGGCGTCGGCCCCGGGGATACCGGCGGCCAGCGCGCTGGAGGCGGCCAGCAGGACGTGGGCGTGGGCGTAGTTCGCCTTGGCGGTGTCGAGGACGTTCCCGGCCGGGTCGAGGCTGGCGAACCAGCCGCCGTGCTCGCGGTCGGCGTAGCGGCTGGCCAGGGCGTCCAGGCCGGAGGCGGCCAGGGCACCGGCGCCGGCCACCCCGGTCAGGTGGGCCAGCGCGAACACGTACGTCATGCGCGCGTTGATGTACAACGGGCGGGGCTGCGCCGGGTCGATGCGGCCGTCGGTGCCGAGCCACCCGAAGCCGCCGTCGGGCAGCGCGGCCGCCCGGCCGAACTCGATCAGCCGACTAGCTTCGGCCTCACGCCACGGCCCCGTTCCCGGCTGCTCTGTTCCCGGCTGCCCCCCTCCCGGCTGCCCCGGGCCTGGCTCGCTCATAGTCTTCTCCCCTTCTCGCTCAGGCTCGCGGGGGCAGCTCGCCCGAGCCGCGCGGGATCAGCCGGACCGGGAGGACCGTCCGGCGGCGCACCGGCGCGCCGGGGTCCTCGATGCGCCGCAGGAGCCGCTCGACCGCGATGCGTCCCAGCCCGGCCGGGTCCTGGTCGATGACGGTGATCGCCGGGGACAGCGCCGCGGCCAGCGGGACGTCGCCGAACCCGACCACGGCGACGTCGGTGCGCCCCGCCTTGTGCAGGGCCAGGACGAGCGCCATCGTGCACGGGACGTTCGAGGAGAACACGGCCGTGGGGGCGTCCGGCTCGGTCAGGCGCCCGACGAGCTTGGCGGCGGATTCCTCGGGTGATCCACCGGACGTGCAGACGAGGTCGGGACGGTCGTCCAGGCCGGCCTCGGCCACGGCCTCCCGGTAGCCCTTCAGCCGGCGCCGGGTCGTCATGACCGGCTCGGAGATATCGAAGAAGGCCACCCGCCGGTGGCCGTGGCTGGCCAGGTGCAGGACGGCCTCGCGCGCGCCGGCCAGGTCGTCCTCGATCACGTAGATGCTGGAGAGCCCCCGGGGAGCCCGGTCCACGAACACCACCGGCGTCCGCTGCTGCCACGGGGCCAGGTAGGACTGGTCCGGGCTGACGGCGGCCACGATCAGGCCGCTGATCTGGCGCCGGAGCAGTGACTCCAGGGCCGAGCGCTCGTGCTCGGCGCCCTGGCGGAGGCTGGTCACCACGACCGCCATCCCGCGTCCGCCCAGGTCCACTTCTATGCTGCTGGTCATCGCGGCGAAGAACGGGTCGGCGATATCGGGGATGGCCAGCCCCACCGCGGCGTCCGCGCCGACCCGGAAGCTGCGGGCCAGCATGTTCGGTACGTAGTTCAGCTTCTGCATGGCCCAGCGGACCCGGTCCCGGGTCTCCTCGGTGACGTGAGGGTCATCGTTGAAGACCCGGGACACGGTCTTGGCGCTGACTCCGGCGACGCGGGCAACGTCACGCATGGTGGTCATGGTGGGTAGCCTCCGGCCGCCCTACGAATCAGCACAGTGTGTCAGCGGGCTTATCAGCAGGCGGTCTTGTAGATCGCCGCCTGGCTCTGCGGCGACGTCAGGTTGGCCTGCGTGATGATGGTGAACTTGGTGCCGATCTTCGGGGTGGTCGGCTTGCCGGTCAGGGCCTTGTAGGCCTGGTCCACCGCGTTGGTCCCGATGACGAACGGAGACTGGGCGATGAGGCCCTGCACCGTGCCCTGCTTCAGCGCGGTGATCTCGTCCGGCTCGGCGTCGAACCCGACGATCTTCACCTTGCCGGACTTACCGGCCTGGCGCACACCGGTGGCGGCCCCCTCGGCGGAGAACAGGTTGGCCGCGAAGATGCCGACGATGCCGGGGTTCTTCTGCAGCGCCGCCAGCGTCACCTGCGCCGCCACCGAGGCGCTGTCCTGGTCGAACTGCGTGCCCACGTACTTGAACTTGGGATCGGCCTTGGCCGCGGCCACGAAGCCCGCCTGGCGCTGGTCGGTGGTGCTGACGCCGGGCTTCACGTTGACGACGAGCACCTCGCCGCCGCCGGGCACGAGCTGCTGGATCGCCCTGAAGGCGTAGCCTCCGCCGGCCGTGTTGTCCGACGAGATCTGCGAGACGGCCCCGGACGGGTCGCTCAGCGTGGTGTCCACAAGGACGACCTTGATGCCCGCGGCCATGGCCGCGGCGATCGGGGGCCGGCTGGCCGACACGTCGTTGGGGGCGACCAGGATCGCGTCGGGCTTGGCCGCGGTGACCGACTCGATGATCGGGTTCTGCAGCGTGGCGTCGAACTGCGACGGGCCCTGGATGTTGACGGTGACGTTGCCGAGCTTCTTGGC
>Ga0210397_10002796_pt1 | contig 10857 bp, 12 predicted proteins | sample IncBWH2OmetaG_FD_160126 | JGI IMG/M metagenome (GOLD analysis project Ga0210397, IMG submission 160126) | Forest soil microbial communities from Barre Woods Harvard Forest LTER site, Petersham, Massachusetts, United States - Inc-BW-H-2-O ...
AACCGCGGGTTTTTATTCGATACAGTTCAACGATCTGTCGCGGAGCCATCGATGCAATGTGCTGGAGCCGTCTACCTTGCGGTCGTTGTCGGACGCGCTGGGTGTGGCGCGTACATTGCTGCTGAGCATGAACAAAACGTGGATACAGCGACAGGGCGATTTCTTCGTGGACTCGCCGATCAACTTCCTCGCGGCACTGATCTGGTTCCTCCGGAAGTACAATAAGGGCTGTTATTGTACGCTGCCCCACGCTATTGAACTGGCGCAGATACCCTATGAGAAGCTGTTTCCAGTTTTGAAGACGCAACCGGAGATTGCCGCGCTGGTGCAACCTTTTGTGGAGGCCTGGCAAAACAAGACCTTCGAAATGCTGGACAGCCAGATTTCCTCCGCACGCATTCCGCTGGCGCGGCTGGCTACACCCGACATGTATTATGTCCTTTCCGGAAATGACCTATCGCTTAAGATCAACGATCCCGCGGAGCCGAAAATGCTTTGCCTGGGCGGCAGCCCCGCAAACCTGGAGGCGTTGGGACCCGTGTTGTCGTTGTATATCGACCGGCTGAACCAGCTGTGTAATGAGGCGGGACGATGGCCGTGCGCGATTGTCTGTGATGAGTTTGCGACCATCAGGGCGCATAGTATGGCAACCACCATCGGTACGGGCAGGGCGAATTATATCACGCCTATCATCGCGGTACAGGATCTGTCGCAGCTGAGAACACTATATACCCGCGATGAGGCGGACCTGTTTCTCAATATCAGCGGTAACCTGCTCTGCGGGCAGGTTAGCGGGGATACGGCACGGTGGGTGAGCGAGCGGTTTCCGAGGATACAGCGGGAGAAAGAAAGCGTGACCAGCTCGGAGCAAGGGACATCGGTCAGTAAGACTTTGCAATGGGAGCCGACGGCGACCCAATCGACAATCGCGGGGCTATCCTCGGGCGAGTTTGTCGGGGTGCTGGCGGACGATCCGGATAAAGAGATGGAGTTGAAATTTTTTCATGGGCGTTTGGTGCGGGAGGACAGTGGTGGCGGACGGCGGGTGGAATTGCCGGTGGTGAGGGAGGTGGGGGACGAGGAGGTGAGGAAGAATCTTTGGAAGATTAGGAATGATGTGATGGGGATGGTGACGGAGGAGTTGGGGAGGGGGGAGGAGGGGAGGGTGGTGGGGTAGGGGGAGATGATAGATGGAGATGATAGATGGAAATGTTTTTAAGAGTGAAGGATTTTGAGCGATACAGCTGGGATTTATTATGGTAGCCTTTTGATGCGTTGTCTGGATTTAAGATGCTCGGTTGGGGACGACTGGATTCGAAGGCATCACTTAATATTCTAATTATCAATATGCTATAAATTACTCATTAAGCCAACTCACCGGAAAGCTCACTGGCGGAATGTTAAGGAAAGAGCTATAGCAAAAGTAATCAAATCCTTTCTATTTAGTGATGGAAGAAGAGACTTCAAGTGTACCAATTGGAACGCTGCCGTTGTCGATTCGCCAGCGGACGTATTCTCGAAATCATATACACTATGTGGCGGAGGTTATTGTCGAAGCGTACAGAAAGCTTGGATCTAGACTAACGAGAATTTTCCCGGTTAATTTTCCCTGGACATTAACCTATCTTCAAAAGCGCGTTAACGATGAAGAACAGGCAAATGAGGCCTATCAAAAATTGGGTAAAGAAATATAGAGTAATTGCAATCTTTCTGTAGGTCAACTGGTTGAATTCAATTTTTACCGAAAAGAAAATAAAAGCCGTATAGAAGAAAATCAAGATTAACTTTCGGAGGTTATACATTACCGGGGTTTCCAGCTTATCTCCAAGATCGAATTTTAGCGGCATCGGGTATAATTGCTGAAGCTTGGTCCACAAAAGGCTGTTGAGGATCCAAAACAAAAGTAGAAATCCTAACGCCCACAGCAGGATCCTCAACTTTGCATATCCATAGTTCCACCATACAAGGTTAACCCAATTGGAGAACTTGTCCCACCGGGTGCCATGCGCTGCTTTATAGTTCCGGTATTCGATATCAAGAAGCTTATAAGACTCCGGCTTATTATCAGTCTTGAATTTTCCCAACAAGGACTGATAAGTATTTGAAATGTTGTCCGGAATCGTTTCATTGGTAAAAGCCAGTGACATTCCTGGCGAGTACACAAGTTGTGCTTCCTTAAAATCTGTGTTATAAAATTCCATCGTGCCGTTGCTCTTATTAGGTGCCAATCGCATGATCAAATAAGAAGGGATCTTTCCGCAACTGATAAAGGCCACTTTGTCAGCAGCAATGTTCAAAAATTCAGCTCCACTTCCAAAAGTGCAATATCGAAAGGTGACATCGACTGTATCGGCCAATTGTTCAAAAGCCAATCCGCCATCGATCACACAGTTAGTAAACTGTAGCGAGACGTAGTCTCTGTATCCCTTCTTTTTTGATAAGTCCTCTTTTGAGTTTGTGAAATAAAACCTGGTCGACAAAGTGTCGTTGCTAAAGGATATTTGTTGGTGACGAAACCAATTGCCTCCATAGAAAAGCGATCCTTCAATTTTCAGGTCGTTAATGCCGACTCTTGATTGATCTGCTAAAAATTCATTATCGTCGATCCTAATGTCACTGGCCTTGGTATATCCGTGGCCGCCGTAAATAGCAATTTGCTCCCCAATGACATTATTGTAAAGTGTAAATCGTCCCGAACAAAAGCCGATGGCGATATCTTTTATCGAATCATCGAATATGGTTAGGTTGTTGGGGAAATTCGCGTAATTTACATTGAACCTGGGATCGTTTGGAACATTGACGTGAGCGATTTCCAGGCCGCGACCGAAATAATACTTGGCGGGCGGATTAAAGAAATCCGTTACTTCTTTTTCACGCGGTGGCATATATCGGCTGCAATTGTTCATTATAAGGTTCTCAGCAATACGGAAAGTGCTATCTTTCGGATTAAACCTAGCCTTCATTGTCTTGGAGAACAGTAAATTATCGAGGTAATTGGCCTCGAGACTCGAAATATAAGGGAACGCATGGTTCATTATCGTCGTCCTATCCTCGTTTTCGGCGACAATGAAGGGGATGGAGTCTTTGAAAAACGTAGTCGATCTAATCGTATCCACTTGCCCATGGGCATCAACTGCCAGCAATAGCAAAAAGCTGTGGAATAGACGGTATAGACGGGTTAATTTTAGCATGCAATTGGTAAGAATAACATTTTGGTCACTGTTTTGGTCACTGAAGTTACTTAAAAACGAAAACGGCTTGATCTTCAAGCCGTTTTTTATGTACGCTTCGGGGAACTGGTTCGAACCGCTGGGGCGATTTATTGAAAATGTCTTATACATAAAACAATTTAGGCTAGAAGGTTTTAAATAGTCGTTGCAGGGAGGGCACCCGCTTTGTGACGCCTTTAACATTTTTTGGGGATCACCGTTTTGGACAAAGGAAAGAGATCCGGAGGCCATGGTCATGACGGCAGGCGAAAATGAGTATGACACGGCTATTGGGATTGGGACATTTTAATGATCAGAGAGACTAGTTGAATGGCAAAGCCGATGGCCAGGAGAAAAAAACCCCACTTGATACGGCGTTCTCGTTTTTTGGGCGTCTCGTAGTCGGGATTGCTTGCGCGTATAAACGTGCCCTCGGGTTTATTTTTAGGGGCATTGAAGAACATTATAACAGTCCCCGTGATTTGTATCAGGAGTGCAAGTAAGTCAAGTAAATTCGTGAGCATCGAGGCGATTGATTTGATGGTAGTAAACAGGAGATTAGGATGTGGGTAGGATTAGAGCTGTTCAAAGTATTGATAAACGTCTTGGTTCCACACGAAAAAGGCGCGCGCCAGGAGCGTAAAATCTTCTGTGGTCATTTTCAGATTGTCTCCTTGAAACAATTTGATGCGGTGGCCGATTTTCCTGACTTCCGAATCTTTAAGATGGTATCGGCCCCTATATTCCAGTGAGTCTTGGTTGTAAAGCCGAATGGCGCCATCACAATGCTTGATAGTGCCCGATTGTTTGTCGAATATGGCGTGAAAATATCGACTCCCTCTTATGTCGCTGACGGCCAGCTTGGGTACTTCCTCACAGGAAAAATGAACTTCGTTATTCTTTTTTGGAGACCATACAAAGTCGGTATATTGGGTGTCGTCATTTTGATTTTCATTAGTCCATTGGCCGAATTCATCATCCTTTAAAACTGCAAGGCGTTCCCAGCTTAACGGTTTTCCGTAAACCATCATTCGGTACATCATCGGACGATAGTCTTTAATCGGATTTTCGATAAATGGATGGAGACGCACTCTGAATTTATGCCCAATGTTGCTGCTGATTTCTGCTAAAGCCTGACCGGCCCAGTACATCGAATTTGATCCGTACGTAGATGGGCAAAGTTGATAGCCATATCCATTGATTTGGATGCCTGGGAACCCTTTGAAAGATTGTGTGGAAATAAGTTGATGATCGTCGATTTCAATGCTTGATAGGTTGAGAGATGAATAGGGGCGCTGTCTTTCGCTGTCACTGGATATTTCATGTAAGATCGTTTTTGCAATTTCTTTTTGAATTCTGTCGATTAGATAATATACCCGTCTGGCCAGGGCTTTATCTTCAAATCGATCCACCATCGTCTCGATATTGCGCTCTTGTATATAGGCGTTGAGCGATATGTTCGATATATTTTCAATATCTGTCTTAAGATGATTGTGCCACGGATGCGCTGAATTTTGAAAGACATCCCAAATTTCAAACATTACATCAACCTGGGAAGAGGCGAAATAAGGCAGGGATAGAAGATTGTTCATTTTGGGTTGAGCTAGGATCATTTTAATTTTTCGCATCGTCGAGAAGGCCATTGAATGGCATGGTCACGGGGATGCCGGTCCGGGCGACTTCCATTAGCAGCTCCGGAAGCATCGGAGGAATAAGGTCGAGCATGTCTCCGCTTATTACGACCACCCATTTACGCCCACCTTTCGAAAAGACAGGCGGTTCTCCGTAATAGAAGAACCTGTGCGTTGATTCGTGATAGTAAATGCCTTCGTCGAATTCGGTACTGATATATGAGCATAGAAGTTCTTCCTCTTCTTCTTCATTCTCGGTCATCTCGATGCTTTCAAAGAGAATCCCACCGATAGTGAGACTGCCCATCTGGTAGAGATTTCTTTTAAGCGATTCGATCGTGTCGATTACGATTTGTTCGTTTTCAGTCATGGAATCAGAGGCTGGTTACCTAATTGCTAGCAGGTGTTAAAAGGAGTGGGATTCGAACAACATGAAGTTTGAAAATCCGAGTACTCATTTAAAACTTCACTTCAGTCGATCAATTCTCGATATTGAAAATTATATAGTGAACCTGAATTTACTACTTTCCAAATACTCTTCGATTCGTTCTACGGCTATCCATTTTCGCTGAAGTTTTTCGGCAATGGCGCCGGTAGTGTTTGATCCTGCAAATGGATCTAAAATAGTATCATCTTGATCAGTCAAGAATTGAATAAAGAATTCAGGAAGGCTATCTGGATATCTTGCTGGGTGCATTTTTAGCCCTTTTGATTTGCAGCCTAGCGCATATGAATCGTTAGCAGAGTTATTGCCAAATTTTAGAAAGTCTGTTGGAAGGTCTTGTTCAAACACATTAGAAGGAATTGATCCCCCGGATGCAATATTTGTAAAGGAATCTTTTATGTTGTGACCCGAGGGGCGAACGGTATTTCTTACTCCTTTTGCGTTTAGTCGAATCATGTCCTTGCTATATGGCTTCAAGACTCTTTTGTTGTTAGCCTTCGGCCAGGGTGTCTTTGAAAGCCACCACACTTGTTCAACAGAGTCTTTCACTCTTATTCTGCGAACAGTAACCCATTCCGCAGGTACGGGCATTTTTGCTGGATTGTACCAATAAAACTCCTGTGATAAATGAAATTTAGCTTCTTCTACCAGTGCAATTAGGAGTTTGTAGTGGTAGAGCGATTTAGTCGGCGTTCCCTTGTTATAACTGCCAGCAATATTTAATATAAAGCTTCCATCATCTCTTAAAACCCTGTAGAATTCCTTAGCAAAATGTAGAAACCAATCAACGTAATCCTCTTTTGATTCGTTGCCGTACTCCTTTTTATATTCTAGGGCATATGGGGGAGACGTAACGATGAGGTTAATGGAATTGGAAGGGATTTTTTTCAGCAGGGTTAAAGAGTCTTCTAAATAAGCGACGCCGAAGCTTGTTTTATAGTATGGAATTTGCCCTTCGATCGCTGGAATCACTGCATCAACAGAAAACAAGTCCCTTTTAGACAAATCCTGGGTATTTGGCATTTTAACAAATGATTTGAATATTTGCGAATAAATGGAATAAAAGCGAATGTACAAAAATGGGTTGACAATGTCAACGGATAAAAAGAATATTTATGGGGATAATTGGATTACGCAAGCTGAGGCCGCCCGCATAAGGGGGGTGTCAAGGCAAGCGATAGGTAAATTAGTGAAGAAAGCCAGGCTAAAAACTTTAATAATTGGAAAGGTAATATTTGTGGATAAAATGGAAATAGAAAATTATCAAATTTTGACGTCCGGTCGTCCTAAAAAGGATATGAATGGATAAGCAAGTACAGACAATATTGGGTCTTTTGGAAAGCTGTACTATCGAACAAAGAAAGGTTATTTTTCAGGAACTGAGGCGGGAGTTCAAGATTCACCCAATCGAAGGTCAATTAAATATTGTTGCTGAGATTATTCTTGAAGCGATTCATAAGGATCAGACCGGGCTTACTTTTAGGATGATGCGAGGAGTAATTGCTGAAGCTGCCTTTGAAGTTGAAGTAATTTCGAAGATGAAACATTGGAAAATGGATTCTTTGGAGGGTGATCCACCATTTGATTATTTACTTTCGGACGGCGAGGGTAAAATTTCGGTCCAGGTGAAATTGCAGCGCAGTGTTAAACATGAACCTATGCTTGCAAATAAGGCGAACAAAAATTTCTCGCCGGATATGTTTGTTGTAGAAACCCAAAAGACGAGAGGTGGCATAGATTCGACAACTAAAGAAAACACTCGTCCATATAGGTTTGGAGAGTTTGATATAATTGCTGTATCAATGCAACCTTCGACAGGGCAATGGGGCGAGTTTATGTATACCGTGTCCGATTGGCTAATTCCGGATCCCAAAGACAATAGCTTAATTTTAAAGTTTCAACCTATACCCAAATCCTCGAATGAAGATTGGACAAATGATTTTGAAACCTGCATAAAGTGGCTACGAGAAAAGAGAGAAAAAACAATAGACCACTAAAGTGAAATGTAACTATTCAGATGCGATCCGGATGCGGTCTTGACCAAAAGGCCATAAAGTTGTTATTAGGGCTTACAATGCTGAATAATTTTGCTGTAGATTTAATGCAAAATCGGCCACGAAGTGGCGGATAAAGGAAGAAAAGTGTTTTAACGTTGGAAGTCAGTTTGGGATTTTAAAACCTCTTTCGATTAACAATGATTTGGCAGGGGAACAAGTTTCAAAGTGCTCTTTTTTAAGGCCTGGAGATATAAGTTCATAAGTGATAGATCAGTGGGTTGAGATGCTCGCAAAGCTGGCAATCTTTGTTCGGGACTAAGACCCTTTATCTTTTCAGACGTGTACTTTGAGATGTTGTTATAGGCCTCCACCCACTGCCTTTCCTCTTCGTCTCTTGGTTGAAAGTCTTGGTAGTTGTCCATGGGATAATTTTTGTGGCGCCTCTAAGGTTTACGCCAATGATCCGGTTTGCCATTGGGAGTTTGACGGACCCGCTCCACGTGAATGGTCGCTTCGGGGTTCATCCTCCTGGCGAGCTCGATTGCTTCGGCTTGCGTGGGTGCCACCTTGCTTGCCCGCTCCGAATTGGGTTTTCTGACTGCATAATCGCCTCCGTCGCGGCGTTCGATAAAAAGTCGGTCGTTTGCCATTGTGTTTATGTTTAAAGAATAGAATGTGATTTTTCTTGGCTGTTCTTCGTTCTGGCTGGTTGACACATCATCGTTTGCGCCCTGATGAGCTTCCCTTTCTTCCGGCTGAGTGGCCTTTCATCATTGTCTTTTTGTCGCGACCCTTCACGGCTTTGATGGAGCGGTCTGAAAGACGTCCGGCCATCCGGACTGTTCCCTGGTCGATGAAATAATGGGATCTGCATGGTAAATTCCAGTTTCCGACTGAAGGCCATAGCGAAACGGTTTCTCCATTGTAGGTGAGGATCCAGGCATGCGGGTCCAACGGCGCCGCCACTACATTTCCGCAACCGCAGGGGCATAAATGAACGGCCATCGCGTATTCCACAGAGACATAAAGCACCCCTTGCACTTTCTCGGCCGGAATGAATTCAACAAACTGATGGCGGATAGTCTGCATTGAAAATGATTTGTTCGTCCAGGGAGAATTGGCTGTGATACTCGCTATCCGGATCGATATAAAAGCCGAACAGTTTTTTCCACCGCAGGACTGCAAGAGCCGCGTTTAAGGCATTTGCTTCCGCGATCTGGATATTAGTTCCATAGTCATCATCGCCGTCATTGTCAATCATTGATACCCGCTTGATAAGATGTTGATTCATTTCCGGTGTCCCAGTTGTTACCCTGAGGGTCCCTCTCAAAGCATTTCCGACCCTCAGAATGCCCATCCCAACGTCAATGAAAGGCGTCCCTTGGGCAGTGAGAAAATCAAATAACGCCTTTTTTAGTACCCCCTTGTCTATGGCAATAAATACAAAGGAGAAGCCGGTTAAAGTATGGAAAGTGTCGCGTGACAGGCGGACGTCGTGAGCGAAGATCCCGGTGCGCATTTTGGAGTAGATGCGATGGTAATAGTCTACTTTCTTCATTTTGGCATCCAATTCCATCAAAGATGCGGCGCCGGGGGCCCGAAAGGCATTGTGTTGTCCGAAAACATCATCATCGAAAAGATGGATTTCGGCAACAAGGGTCTTTGTGACAAAGTCGAGGATATATGAACCGGTGCCGCCGAGCCCAACGATGGCAATCCTTAACCCCCGTAATTTGTCAGAGATAACATTAATCTCTGCGCGAGAAGAATTTGTGTCAGGATAAATGAAGGGACTATTTTCCTCTTCATCGGGGAACACGCGCTCTGTCCGCGCAGTTGATCCTGGGTACAATGCCAACGCCGGCGCTGAAATAATCCCGATATAAGTGATAATCTTGTCATAATAGTTAGAGTATCCAGTGGCCGGTGCACCTGGATGGGAGGGTCTCGCTGAGAAAAAGTGATTGGCCGCGAATCCTTTAAATAGGTCCTTTCCAGCCGTGGGATTGTAAAGGCCGCCAATTTGTGATCCGTCCCGCCTGCAGGGATATTCGCCTTGCCACCATATGGTATGATTGCTGGGGGCACCGGCTCTGCTTCCTTGCTGCGTAAGCTCGCAAGCCAGAACTCCATGCCGGAGTTGTCCCGCCCTATCCAGGTATGGCACACTGCTGATGAGTAAAAACCCCTCTTTGATACGGACTTCATACCCTTCGGTCTGCAAGCGCTTGAGGTCGGAGCTATGATCTATTAGTCGGCGTGACACGGAAGCGCATTTTGTTTTTTACTGGAACACTTTCACCCTTATCAAGAATCCCTTGTTCGTGTCCTTCCGGTCCTTTTGAATAGTCAACCGAATACTCGGCGCCGTCCTGTTCGTTGTACGTGCCAAAAGCCAATATCACCACCTCTTTATAGGAGATCTTTGGCTTAGCCCAGTCTTTCGGTTCGGCGTTGACTATAAGTACGACCTGAGGATGCTCGAGCGCTTCGATTTTCTTTTCCAGCTGCTCTATGTCGGCTTCCTCCCTCTGGACGATCTCCTCGGCGAGATCTTTCTCGACCTTGTTATGGGCAACCTGTTCTTTTAGCTCCCTGATTTCATCGCTTTCATTCCGAAGCAATTCACCTTCATGTTGATTTTTTTCCATAAGGCCTTGATTTTTAAATAAATTTGTTATTTTTGTTTCATTAATTAAACGATTTGCTTGAATCGTTACACCAAAGATACAACTGTTTCATATATGAAACAATGTCTCGTTAATAAAACTTTTCCACATGCCTTCAACACTAAATCACGAATTGCTTGCTGGAATGATTAAGGCTAAAAGGGGGAATAAAGGCTTGAGAATCACCGCGGAAGAAATAGGAAGTGTAAGTTCGGCGACCCTGTCCCGCGTGGAACAAGGCAAAGTCCCCGATGTTGACACCTTTATCGCGCTATGCAAGTGGCTGGATGTGCCCACGGACACTTTTATTCTCAAGTCCGATTGCGATCCCCAAAATGTATCGAACCAGGAAAGGATCGTAGCTCATTTGCGAGCTGAAAGAGAGTTGGATGTCAATACCATTAATAGCTTAATCCGAATGATCGATCTGGCATATAAAGCGAAGTAAGGTGAAGACCAAGAAACAAAAAATATTGAAGCGAGGATTCAAAACGCAGGCCGAACGGACGGCCATTGATTATCGAAAAAAACTCGGCATTGGTCAGACCGAACCACTGTGTGCTTTCAATTTAGCTGCTCACCTGGGGATTTCGATATTTACTCCAGCCGAGTTTTCGGTTTCTGCTTCTGATCTTGTTAACATTCAGGGTACGAAAGGCGCCGATTCAGGATGGTCCGCATTGACGATGATTGCGGAATCTGGAAACAGAATCATCATTCACAACGAGATTCACAGTGCGGCGCGCCAGCAAAGCGATATTATGCATGAACTGGCACATATTATTTGTAAGCACGAACAACCCGCGCCCATCGCTCATATTTCATTGCCGTTGTCGATGAGGCAATTTGACTCATCGCAGGAAGAGGAGGCAAATATTTTAGGATCTACATTGCTGTTACCCAGGG
>Ga0210397_10002800_pt1 | contig 10853 bp, 7 predicted proteins | sample IncBWH2OmetaG_FD_160126 | JGI IMG/M metagenome (GOLD analysis project Ga0210397, IMG submission 160126) | Forest soil microbial communities from Barre Woods Harvard Forest LTER site, Petersham, Massachusetts, United States - Inc-BW-H-2-O ...
CAGGCCGGTACGGAAGCCGGCCCCGCGCACCGTACGGATCATGTCGTACATAGCGGGCACCGACGTGCTGGCCGCGAACATGCGCTGCAGTATCCCCTCGGCGGTCACGACCCCGCCGTCGGTGCGGAGCAACCGGGCCGCGAGCATCTGCTCGAACTCGGCGCCCGAGCACTCGCCGCGCTCCAGCGCGTGGACCGGGTTCTGGCTGGCGTCGGGGCCGTAGGCGTCGAAGACCCACGAGCGCATCACCGTGCGGTAGCTGTCCCAGTCGATGCTGTCGGCCTGAATCCAGGCCTGGACGGTGGTCAGGATCGGGGTGGTCAGTACCCCGCCCCAGTCGGTGATGACGCCCCGCAATTGTGCACCATTAATCACGATAACAATTTTAGACGGCAATTCGTCGACGGCGGGAACGCCGCTTGTCGAGTCCGTGAAGGGTCAGTGACCAGCCAGGACGCCAGAATGTCGGTGGCCTGAGGTACAACCTTATGCAGCCGGAGAGTATGCGGATGCCGTAACAGGCGTTCGCGGTCGTTCGCATTCTCCGGACTGGAAGGCGGAACATGCCGTCTGCCCGCACTCCCGACCCGGCACCCGCCGGATCATCTCGCAGATCAGCTATCTCACCCTCGCCCGCCGGGAAGGCCGGTCCCGTGCCCGCCTTCGGCGGGCTACGCCTGATTGAGGTACCCGGCGGCTGGCCACCTTATGACTGCGAGGTCCACGGCACCGCGTGCCCGGCGGCGCGCGAGGTATCCGTGCCGAGCCCGTGTGCCCACTGGGAATCGGGAGCACCAGAAGGTACCGATCCTCCCGGTCCTTCTCTCACGTTCAGCGCGGGCCGCCCCGCCGACGGGCCGGCTGATCCCGTCGTCGCATGGTCCAGGCAGTTCGCCCAGGTAATCGCCGAAATCCTGGCCGGCGCCCGGTCGCCGAGACAACTGGCTCCCTGGACGACCGAACGGGTCCGGGACCGGATCAGCCTCCTGACCCAGACCCTTACCCCAGGCCAGAGGCCCAGGATCCGGCGGATCGTGACGTCGCGCCCGGCTGCGCGCGTGGTGGAGATGACCGTCGTGCTCAGTTTCGGGCCGCGGTCCCGCGCGCTGGCGCTGCGCCTGGAGCAGCTGCCCGGCCGTCAGCCCGCGCCCGGGCTGCCTGCCCGCCCGGCGCGGTGGCTCTGCACCGAAATCGAGGTCGGCTAGCGTCGCGGGCTAGGCGTCCGGGCGGGCTAGACGTCGGAGCGGGTGCGGGGGTCGCCGTGGCAGCGCTTGTACTTCCGGCCCGAACCGCAGGGGCATGGGTCGTTGCGGCCGACCTGGGCGAAGTCGTCGCGCCCGCCCGGGCCGGTGCTGGTCTCCACGTGCGTTCCGCCGTCCACGGACGGAGCGGAGTACTGCAGCCGCTGCGGGCGGCGCGGGGCGAACGCGGCCGGGACCGGCGCGTCCTGACCCTGGCCGCCGGGAACGTTCTGGCCACCCGCCGTCGAACCGGGCCGCCGGGCGTGGGCACCGCCACTGCCGGACCGGCCGTCACGCCTGCCGGACTGACCCTGGCCGCCGCTGGTGCGGCCATCTCGCCTGCCGCCCTGAGCGTCGCGGCCGTCACCGGCCCCGGCTGGGGCGTTGCCGCGGGCGTGCGCCCCGGCGGGGCGGCCCTGCGCGGGCACCCCGCCTTGCGCGGGCACCCCGCCCTGCACGGGTGCTCCACCCTGCGCGGGTGCTCCACCCTGCGCGGGCACCCCACCTCGGGCAGGCTGGCCGCCGCGGGGCTGGCGGCCACGGGCGGGCTGGGCAGGCGCGGCGGAGCCGTCGCCGGGGGCGCCGCCACCGGGAGCACCGCCGATCGTGGGAACGGCAGCGGGAGCGGTGCCGCCGGGCAGCACGGCCCCGGTTCCCCCGTCCTCCTCCACGATCGGGTTCTCCTGGACCTGGACCTCGAGGTTGAACAGCAGCCCGACGGACTCTTCCTTGATCCCCTCCATCATGGCGCCGAACATGTCGTAGCCCTCGCGCTGATACTCGATCAGCGGGTCGCGCTGGCCGTAGCCGCGCAGGCCGATGCCCTCGCGCAGGTAGTCCATCTCGTACAGGTGCTCGCGCCACTTGCGGTCCAGGACGGACAGGATCACCCGCCGCTCGACCTCGCGCATGACTTCCGAACCAAACTCCTGCTCACGCCGCTCGTACGCGGCCTGCGCGTCGGCGATCACGGCCTCGGTGATGAACTCGCCGGTGAGCCCGGCCCGGTCGCCGCCCGCCTCCTCGATGACGTCGTCGACGGTCATGGTGATCGGGTACAGCTGCCCGAACGCCCGCCAGAGCTTGTCCAGGTCCCACTCTTCCGGGTAGCCGTCGCTGGTCTCGCCCGCGACGTACCCGGCCGCCACCTCGTCGACCATCTCGCTGATCTGCTCGTGCAGGTCGGCACCCTCCAGCACCTTGCGGCGCTCGCCGTAGATGACCTGGCGCTGCCGGTTCAGCACGTCGTCGTACTTCAGGACGTCCTTGCGGATCTCGAAGTTCTGCTGCTCGACCTGGGTCTGGGCGGACCTGATGGCGCGAGTGACGACCTTGGACTCGACCGGGACATCCGGCGGGATGTTCAGCCGCTCCATGATCGCGCCGACCCGCGCGGAGTTGAACATCCGCATCAGGTCGTCTTCCAGCGACAGGTAGAACCGGCTCTCGCCTGGGTCGCCCTGACGCCCGGACCGGCCCCGTAGCTGGTTGTCGATGCGTCGTGACTCGTGCCGTTCGGTACCTAGGACGTACAGGCCGCCGGCCCCGACCACTTCCTCGTGTTCCTCGGCCACCGCCCGCTTGGCCTTAGCCACCGCTTCCGGCCAGGCCGCCTCGTAGTCCTCCGGCGTCTCGACCGGGGACAGGCCGCGCTGGTGCAGTTCGGCGTCGGCGATGAACTCGGGGTTGCCGCCGAGCATGATGTCGGTGCCGCGGCCGGCCATGTTGGTGGCCACGGTGACCGCGCCGCGCCGCCCGGCCTGGGCGACGATCGTGGCCTCGCGCTCGTGGTACTTGGCGTTCAGTACCTCGTGCGGGACGCCGCGCCGCTTGAGCATCTTGGACAGGATCTCGGACTTCTCCACACTCGTGGTGCCGACCAGGACCGGCTGCCCGGCCTGGTGCCGCTCGTTGATGTCCTCGACGCACGCCTCGAACTTGGACTGCGCGCTCTGGTAGATGACGTCGGCCTGGTCGTCGCGGATCATCGGCATGTTGGTCGGGATCGGGACCACGCCGAGCTTGTAGATCGAGTGGAACTCGTTGGCCTCGGTCACGGCCGTGCCGGTCATCCCGGACAGCTTGTCGTAGAGCCGGAAGTAGTTCTGCAGGGTGATCGTGGCGAGCGTCTGGTTCTCGTCCTTGATCGCCACGCCTTCCTTGGCCTCGATGGCCTGGTGCATGCCCTCGTTGTAGCGCCTGCCGTGCAGGATGCGGCCGGTGAACTCGTCCACGATCAGGATCTCGCCGTTCATCACGACGTAGTCCTTGTCCTTCTTGTACAGCTCCTTGGCCTTGACGGAGTTGTTCAGGAAGCTGACCAGGGGCGTGTTGACCGGGTCGTAGAGGTTGTCGATGCCGAGCCAGTCCTCGACCTTCTCGACACCGGATTCCAGGATGCCGATGGTCTTCTTCTTCTCGTCGACCTCGTAGTCGCCCTCGCCGTCCTCGCCGCGGCGCAGCCGGGGCGCGATCTTGGCGAACTCGGTGTACCAGCGCGGGCTCTGCTCGGCCGGGCCGCTGATGATCAGCGGGGTGCGCGCCTCGTCGATCAGGATCGAGTCCACCTCGTCGACGATCGCGTAGTGATGGCCGCGCTGGACGCAGTCCTCGAGCTGCCAGGCCATGTTGTCACGCAGGTAGTCGAAGCCGAACTCGTTGTTGGTGCCGTAGGTGATGTCGGCGGCGTACTGGTTGCGGCGCGTGGGCGGGTCCATGTCGGCGAGGATCACGCCGACCTCGAGGCCGAGGAAGCGGTGCACCCGGCCCATCCACTCCGAGTCGCGCTTGGCCAGGTAGTCGTTGACGGTGACGACGTGCACGCCGTGGCCGGCCAGGGCGTTGAGGTAGGCCGGGAACACGCCGGTCAGGGTCTTGCCCTCACCGGTCCTCATCTCCGCGATGTTGCCCAGGTGCAGCGCCGCCGCGCCCATCAGCTGGACGTCGAAGGCCCGCTGGCCGAGGGTGCGCTTGGCGGCCTCGCGCGCGTTGGCGAAGGCTTCGGGCAGGAGCTCGTCGAGCGTTTCCCCGTCGGCGTAGCGCTGCCGGAACTCGTCGGTGAGACCGCGCAGGTCGGCGTCGCTCATCGCGACGAACTCGTCCTCGATGGAGTTGATCTGCTCGCTGATCCGCTTCAGCTTGCGCAGAAGCCGTCCTTCGCCAGCGCGAAGGACGCTGTCAATGATCGGTGCCACTTTGCGTCGCGCTCCTCGCGGATCGTCTTTACCCTCATATTGGCCGGTGACCGTGAACCGGTTCCCGTTCGGCGCCCCAACATGTCATCGTAGGCGAGATGCGGCACCAAACCGAGTCGGTCGAATCAGGACGAGCTCGGGCCACAAGGGGCCGGCTGGTGCTCAGTCTCGCACCTCCCGGAGAATAATAGGAGCGTTGACGAGGGAGAGGAGCCTTCAGTGACCGAAGAGCCGACATCAGGCACGGTGGTCGGAGACACCGGAGTGCGCGGTCTCGACGAGCGGGCCAGCGAGCCGGCCTGGGAGCACGAGGAGTACCACGGGCGGCCGGTGTCCTGGGTGGCGGTCACGATCATCATCATCGGGTTCATCATCGGCGGGATAGCCCTGCCCATCGGCCCGGTCTGGGTGCTGTTCTGGGTCGGCGCGGCGCTGGTGGTCATCGGCAGCATCTTCGCCGCGTCCATTCGCATCATGGACGATTGGTACTGACCCCGAACGGGCCAGGTTTCTCCTCTCGCCCACCCGTTCCCGCCTATGCAGCCCGGTCGTACGACCGGGCTGTATGCGTTGTGCCACGGGGCAGGGAAATGTCGGGGGCGGCGGTTATGGTGTGGATCTATGGATGCGCCCGCGGCTGAGGTGACGCTCTCGCCAGACGACGTCCGCCGGATGACACTGCGCGCGCAGGGGTTCCTGGGCGCGACGTCGTGGCACCGGTCACCGGCCGGGGTCACCGCCATGCTCCGCCGGGTCGGCGCGGTCCAGCTGGACACGATCAGCGTGCTGGCCCGCTCGCACGAACTGGTCGCCTACGCCCGGCTGGGCCCGGTGTCCCGGCAGGCCATCGAGCAGGCGTACTGGCACGCCAGCCGGCCAGCCGCCTTCGAGTACTGGGCGCACGCGGCCTGCGTGCTACCGCTCGGGCAGTGGCCGTACTTCGCCTTCCGCCGCCGCGCGTTCCGGGCCAGGGGCGTGCGGTGGCACCAGGTCACGCCGGAGACCTGCGAGAAGGTGCTGGCCCGGCTGCGCGCCGAGGGGCCGCTGACCGCGACCCAGCTGGGCGGGGCCAAGGGCGGCGGCCCCTGGTGGGACTGGTCCGACGTGAAGATCGCGGTGGAATGGCTGCTGGATACCGGCGAGGTCATCTGCGTCCGGCGGACCGGGTGGCGGCGCGTCTACGACCTGCCCGAGCGGGTGCTGCCCGACGAACTGCTCGGCGCCGAGCCCTCCGACGCCGAGTGCCTCGCCCACCTGGCCGGGGTGACCGCCCGGGCGCTCGGCGTGGTCGCCCAGGCGGACCTGACCGAGTATCACCGGCTCAACGTCCAGTATGCCCCGCTGCTGGCTGACGCCGCGCTGGCGGCCGGGCTGACCCCGGTGGCGATCGAGGGCCCGTCGGGTGGCTCCGGTTCCAGGCCCGGCTGGGCCGATCCGGCCGCGCTGGCCGAGGAGGCCGCCGGGCGCCGCGGGCGTCACCGGGTCACGCTGCTCTCGCCGTTCGACTCGCTGATCTGGGATCGCAAGCGGACCCGGCAGATGTTCGGCTTCACGCACGCCATCGAGGCCTACGTGCCCAAGCCCGAGCGGGTGCACGGCTACTACGCCATGCCCCTGCTCGCCGGCGGCCGCCTGGCCGGCCGGACCGATCCGGCCCGGGACGGCAAGACCCTGGTCGCCCGGCAGGTATCCCTGGATCGCGCCAGCGCCGCCGAGCCGATGGCCCAGGCCCTGCGGGAGGCAGCGTCCTGGGTCGGCTGCGACGACGTCCGCCTCGAGCGAGTCGAGCCCGCCCCCTGGGCTCCGCGCCTGGCGGCCGCCCTCGCTGAGCTGAGCTAGCTGAGCTGGATCAGCTTCTGCCGCACGGCGATCATCACGGCTTCCATCCGGGAGTGGATCTGCAGCTTCTCCAGGATGTTCCTGACGTGGTTCTTCACCGTGTTCTCCGAGATGAACAGCTCCTTGGCGATGTCGCGGTTGTTCATGCCGCGGGCGACCAGCTTGAGCACCTCCATCTCGCGGTCGGTGAGCTTGGGCGGGGCGACGTGCTGTGCCGTCTCCTCCTCCTCGGTGTCGCGCTTGGCCAGGGTCGCGAACTCGGTGAGCAGCTTGCCTGCCATCGAGGGGTTGATCAGGGACTGGCCGCCGTGCACCGCGCGGACCGCCTCGGCCACTTCGTCCAGCGGGATGTCCTTCAGCAGGTAGCCGCTGGCGCCCGCCCGGATCGCCTCAAACAAGTCCTCTTCCTCGTCGCTGATCGTCAGGATCACGATCTTCGCGCTGGGCGCGACCTCCTTGATGGCGCGGCACGCCTCGATGCCACTGCTCTTCGGCATCCGGATGTCCATGAGCACGATGTCGGGCAGCGATTCGCCGGCCACGGCCACCGCCTCAGTCCCATCGCTCGCCTGCCCGACCAGGTCGATATCGTCTTCCTCGTCGAGGACCATCTCCAGGCCGCGCCGGAACAACGCGTGGTCATCCGCGATCAGTACGCGGATGGGCTCCAGGCGCTCGGCCCCAGCCACCTCCCTATCCCCCTCCTCGGGCCGCCGAGCAGCAGTCATCGACCTGTCGCTCATGGCGCTCAACTTCGTTGCCTCCCTCGGGGACATCGCCCGCCTCGGCCGGACCAGGCCGCCGGGCTGACCATGACCGGCCGCGTTCGTCATGTGACTCAGACTCTTGCCCACCCGGAGCCATGATGCAAGCCGGGCACCGCGTGCCGGCTTGCATCATGGCATCGCGCCAGGGGTGACCTGGCCCCGGGCGGCTGCGAATTACTCCTCTACCAGGCGGATCACCCCGTAGTCGTAGCCACGGCGGCGGTAGACGACGCTGAAGCGGTCACAATCGCGGTCATGGAACAGGTAGAAGTCGTGGCCGACGAGCTCCATCTGGAGCAGGGCCTGGTCGATGGTCATCGGGCTGGCCGCGTGCACCTTCTCCCGCAGGACGAGCGGGCCGTCGCCCTCCATCTGGATGGGGATCAGGCCGATCTCGGGTTCGGCCTGATCCGGGTCTGAGCGGTCGTCGGCGTCGCCGGCCTCTCCGGGCCGGGGCCGCGCGACCCCGTAACCGTTCATGTCCGTGCCCGCCGCCGGGGCGTCCGCACCGGGACCCGGCGGAGCCTCCGGCATCGCGCCGGACAGCACGCCCGGCGACCGTACCGAGACGGTGTCCTTGAACTTGCGCCGGTCGGCGACGCGGCGCAGGCGGGATTCGAGCTTGGCGAAGGCGAGGTCGAGCGCGGCGTACCTGTCGTCCGCGGCCGCCTCGGCCCTGATCGCGGGACCACGGGACCGGACGGTCAGCTCGACCCGCTCACGGCGGTCAGACTGCCTCGGGTTGCGTTCTTCGGAGACCTCCACGTCGATCCGCACCGCCTTCTGGTCAAGCTTCTCGAGCTTGGCTAGCTTGGCGGCGGCGTGCTGACGGAAACGTGCCGGGACGGTGATGTGACGTCCCCTGACTATGACTTCCATCTCGATCCCCCTTCCAGTCCGATCGTGCCCAATCCATCCGAACTCGACCCGATTGGGCACTGCCTGCATGAGGTGGGCGGCACTCGCCCGGCCGACCTGGTCTTCGACCCCACATTCGCCTGCTGAGGGGTTCGCGGCCATCTCTGTGCCACTACTGCCCTTCTCCCTACCCGGGAGACTCGGTATCTCCCGTCGAGGCAGGACTTACTTCTAAGCCGCACCGTGATCAGTCGACGAGAAGTCGCCTTACGTGGGCCGTTTCGCCTGCGGCTGGCATCGGCTTGCCTGACGCGGCGCCCCGGTGGGGTACCACGCCGGACGCAACCACGGGCCCGGGCGAGTGCCATGTCTGAACGCTAGCTCGCCAGAGCGTGAATGTCAGGAGGGACTTGTAGGCGATCGATCACAAATCGTCACATAACGACTGCATAACGTTGACGGGGTCCCCCGGAGCGAGTACGGACGAGGGTGCGGAGAGGGCTAGGGCTGGGGGGTGACGGGGATGGCGGGGGCCTGGAACGCCGGGCTCTGGCCGCCGTTGCCGAGGGGCTGCCAGGGCCCCGAGAGGCCCGCCGAGACCTCCATCCGGTTCTGCGTCATCCCGACCACCAGGGCGTTCCTGGCGCTGTTGGCGGTGATGGAGATCGCGCCGGGCAGGACACCGGGCAGCGGGGTGGCAGGCTGCCCGTCCACCGGAACCTTCCACAGTGAGGTCTGGTCCCCGGCACCGTCGAGCACCAGCAGGTCGTCGGCGTCGTACCAGGTCAACGCGATCGGATTGGTGAGGTTCGGCCCGAGCTGCACCGATAGCCCGACGGACGTGTGCTGGAACGGATTGGCCGAACCGCCCGTCCTGGGCTTGCCGTTGTCGATGGCCGCGAGCTCGGGCTTGCCGTTGTCGATGGCCGCGAGCTCGACCTCGGAACCCGAGTCGGTGTGCACGATGGCGGCGACCCGGACGCCGTCCGGGGCGATGCTCAGGCCGAGGATCTTGCCGCCGGAGGGAAAGAAGTTGGGGATCGCGGCATGGTTGGTGTTGTCGTTGCCATTCGGCAGGATCATCGTGGTGGTGTTGCCGTGGGCCGCCCACAGGTAATCCTGGCGGTCCCAGCTAATCGCGGTGACGTCCGACAAGGGCAGGGTGCTGTACGGCTTGGTGGCACCGGAGGCCCACACGGTGACCGTGCTCCCGCCCAGCCCCACCCCGGCCAGGTACTTGCCGTCCGGTGACACCGCGACCATGGACAACGCAGACACGGTGCGCGGCTGAGCCGGGGGCGGGGGCGCCGACGTGGCCTGTACCGAGGACGTGCAGCCGCGGCCGAGCGTGACCGCGCCGGTCCGGCTGAAGACCGGCTGGACCATGCCCACCATGCCGGTCGTCACCTGCGACTCCGATGCGCACCGGGACCAGGCCTGCCCGTTGGCGACGTAGTAGAAGGTCGAGGACGTGGCGAGCGGATACGGGTTCTTGCACTCGTACATGGCCTGCTTGAGGGTTATGCCCTGCTCGCCCCCTGGACACGGGGGGGTGCCCGGCGTCCACGGCTTGCCGTTGAACTCGAGCTGGACCGCCTGGATGCCCGGCGGGCTACCGGGCGGGCCGGTCAGGGTCCAGACCAGCTGCGCGGCCATCTGGTGGCGGGCCACCGAATTCGCGCTCGCCGCCACCCCGGTGAGGTTGACCGTGGCGGTGGTCCCGTCGACGGTCACGTCGATGTCCTTGGCGCTGGAACGGGGAGGGAACGCGGTGATGGCCGGCGGGGTGGGGTTGCCCTGGCCCTGCAGCCATACCGGCTGCGGGTTGGCCAGCAGCGCCGTGACCAGGTTCGTCGCCAGGGACGTGGACGACGTCCCGGTCGGCACGAAGACCGCGTCGGGCACCAGCACCTGCCCGATCGAGTCGTAGAAGTACAGGTCCTGCGGCTTGTAGACCTGGGCGAAGTCGGGCTCGGTGAGCATCCGGTTCTTCGGCGGGTCGGTGATCCGCCACTGTTTGCCCTGCTTCACCAGGGTGAACTGCTGTTCGGTCTGCGTGCCGTGGCCGACCTGCTGCGCCCCGACGTACTGGCCGGTCCCGTCGAACGACGCCTGAACCCCTCCCGAGACGTCGACCGTGGCCGTTTTCCCGTCGGCGCTGTAGGTGGCCTCGGGCGACACGATGACCTGATCGACCACGGTGACCGACCAGTTCGGCGCCCAGCTCTTGCTGCGCGGGCTGGCCAGGTACTTCTCGGCGATGGCCGAGTAGGCCGGATAGCTGACGGTCGCGTTCAGGTACCCGGTCACGATGTCGGACGGCTTCCAGCCGGACTGTGGCCCGGCCGGGACCGCGCCGATGAAGTCGGAGTCCTGCGAGGTGTCCTGCGGGGTCGCGCTGAACGTCCCCGGCGATCCGCTGTTCGGCATGCCCACGCATCCCGCCAGGGAGGCGGCCACGGCGGCCAGCACGCACGTCCGCCAGGCCCGGGTCAGCCAGGACCGTGTTAGCCAGGACCGTGTTAGCCAGGACCGGGAGCCTGCGCTAGCCATGCGAGGTCACCCGGGTGATCTCGGTCGCGGGACGGACGCCCGGGCCCAGATCGGTGGCGGCGACCTCGGCCTCGTCCGGCCCGAGCGGCAGCGGCGAGCCGGCCAGTTCCTGCCCGGCGACCCGCGGCAGGGTCAGCCGGAACACCGAGCCCTTGCCCCGCTCGCCCCAGGCCTGCAGCCAGCCGCCGTGCAGCCGCGCGTCCTCGAGCGAGATGGCCAGGCCCAGGCCGGAGCCGCCGGTGGTACGGGCGCGAGCCGGGTCGGCCCGCCAGAACCGGTCGAAGACCTTCTGCTCCTCACCGGGCCGCAGCCCCACCCCGTAGTCCCGGACCGAGACGGCGACCGCGTCGCTGTCCATGGCCGTGGTGACCACCACTTCCTTGCCCTCGCCGTGCCCGACC